>Ga0214168_1000894_pt1 | contig 12061 bp, 11 predicted proteins | sample LakMenepilimnion_FD_153002 | JGI IMG/M metagenome (GOLD analysis project Ga0214168, IMG submission 153002) | Freshwater microbial communities from Lake Mendota, WI - Practice 29OCT2010 epilimnion v4 | ecosystem: Environmental > Aquatic > Freshwater > Lake > Epilimnion/Euphotic zone | place: Lake...
CGGCTACAAAGCCTGCCTCCCACATACGGTCTACGCGCGCCTCAACACGTGCTCCTAGTTCTGCTCGGTCCATAACCAGTCCGAATTGCAGAGCGTTTGGGTAAAGTGAACTATCTTCACGTGGCAAATTCGCAGTAAATGGTTTTCCAGTAATTTCAATTACTTCAAGAGCGCGAATAACTCGTCGCTCATTTTGCTGATCTATAGCTGCTGCCGCTGCAGGATCTAATTGTTCTAGCCGTTGAAAAAGTTGCACGATTCCAAACTCTTTCGCTTCCTTGGTTAACTTCTGGCGAATCCCAGCATCTGTATCAGGGAAATTTAAATCATCTAAAATAGATTTGATATAAAGTCCAGTGCCACCAACAATAATTGCATGTTTTCCACGGCTATGAATTTCTGTAACCGACTGCCGAGCTAACTCTTGATACCAAGCAACGGTGGAATCCTGGGTAACCGCCAAAACATCTAACATGTGATGTTCGATCCCACCTCGATCTGCAGGTGCAAGTTTGGCGGTGCCAATATCCATACCCTTATAGATCTGCATTGAATCAGCGTTGATAATCTCTGCGCCAATTTCCTGGGCTAAGGAAACCGCTAAATCACTCTTGCCTGTTGCGGTAGCGCCACAGATGACTATCGTTTTCATTTCACCGTAGGGATTCCGAGCATTGTTGGTTGTGGACCAACCTTTGCCTCTCGTGCAGCAAATGCATCTCCCCCTCGTGTCGGAAGATGTGCTTCTTCCCGACCAATTAAGTAATGCGCAGATGCATCGGTGATTGTGAGATCTACAAAATCTCCTGGCCTGGCCTTACTTATTGCATCGAAATGTACTAACCGGAAATCTTCGGTCTTACCTGTAAGCCGCGATTGCACTGCATCTCGTCGACCCTCGACTTCGGAGACAAGTGCACGGTGTCTTGTACCAATTGAGCGTTGATTTACACCGAGTGATATCCCCTGTTGATGCTCGTGAAGCCGCGTATAGCGTTCGCCAACAACTTCTGCCGAAACTTGATTGGGCATTGCACCCGCAGGAGTTCCAGGTCGGATTGAATACTTATATGTATAGGCCGCAGCAAATTGTGCCTGCGTTGCTAAATCCATTGTCGCTTGGAAATCTTCTTCGGTCTCTCCTGGAAATCCCACAATAATGTCAGTCGTGATCATCGCCTCGGGCATCGCTTGACGCACTCGATCCAAGATCCCTAAGTAACGGCTAGTTCTGTAAGAACGTCGCATCTCTTGCAGAATGCGATCGGATCCTGATTGCAGGGGCATATGCAAGTGCGGCATTACATTCTTTGTGTTCGCCATGACTTCAATTACATCGTCTGTGAAATCCCGGGGATGTGGTGACATAAAGCGAACTCGTTCTAGTCCGTCAATTTTTCCGCATTCCCGGAGTAAATTCGCAAAAGCGCTGCGATCTCCGAAATCAACTCCATAGGCATTTACATTCTGACCAAGCAGAGTAATCTCAATTACACCTTGATCAACAAGAGCGCGAATCTCCTTTAAAATATCAACGGCGGGACGATCTTTCTCAATTCCGCGCAGCGTCGGTACGATGCAGAAGGTGCATGTGTTATTGCAACCGACCGAGATAGATACCCAAGAAGTAAATGCAGAGAACCTGCGGGCAGGCAGCGTCGATGGGAAGTGCTCTAGAGCCTCCAGAATTTCAATCTGAGATTCCTCTTCGATGCGCGCGCGTTCTAATAGAACCGGAAGCGAGCCCACGTTATGGGTACCAAAGACCACATCAACGTAGGGTGCTTTCTTCAAAATTATGGATTGATCTTTCTGCGCCAAACATCCGCCCACCGCAATTTGCATCTTTGGATTAGCCTTCTTAATCGGCGCTAAGAAACTTAAATTGCCATATAGCTTGTTATCGGCGTTCTCACGAACTGCGCAGGTATTGAAAATCACGATATCTGCTTGTACGCCTGGTTCAACGGGAAGGTATCCAGCTTCATCTAAAAGCCCGGCGATGCGTTCAGAATCATGAACGTTCATCTGGCAGCCATAAGTTTCGACTGTGTAGGTGCGGGTCATATAGGCAAGAGTAACGCGGTGTTTAGAGAGGTAAAACCTCAAAAGTTAAGTTACGGCGATCGACCATAAGAATTGAATGATTTGGCAGGCGGCTCCAATGGTCTTTACCCCAACCTGTCGATGCCACTTTAACCACGCCCTCCTCAGCGCTGTAGCGGAGTTCATAATGGCTGTCGACTGTCCATTCGGTGGAATCTCTTTCATTGAATTCGCACACCGCAATCAAATAGTCAGTTGAAAGAAGCATGCAATTTATGCTCGTAAAATCAAAGTTAGCGGATATCGTGCGCACCGCTTTACGGACACCTTCTAGCAACCCCAGTTCTTCTACCGCGGTGAGAACCGCATAAAAATATCGCTCGCTATCTGTCATTGAGATTAACTGCGATATATATCGTGGGTCAACAAACTTTTCTATCTCACTAATGGATTTGATGGTTCCGTTGTGCATAAACGAGAATTCTCCGTGCACAAATGGATGGTTATTTGTTAAATCTACCGCCAACCCCTTTGACGCTAGGCGTAAGTGCAAAAGCGCACCATCGGTCTTTAGCCCATTTGCTGATTCTTTGAACTTTTCACTTTCGGCTGCCAAAGTCAGATCTCTGACCAAAGTGGTTTTACCATTTTCTGCGGAGCAAGCTGATATACCCCAACCGTGTTTATGCTCTTTTGATAGTTCAACGAAGTTTTCAAAACCTTCGCCCACTACATCGACAAAGGTGCGCTCTTCATTGCTTACATAGCCGAGCAATCTGCACATAGGGTAAATCTATCGTTGAAAATTACTTTTGAATACGAATTGGTGATTGACCGCGAGCTATGAGTTTTTCAAAGTGGATTTCACGTTTATCATTAAAGATCGCCGCTTCTTTTCCGGACTTTTCCATAAAGGCTGTTAGTTCATCGCGCGCCACCAAGCCATCACCAGATAAGTCATTTCTTTCAAAAACGTTCCACGCGCGCAGGACTGGAGAAACGACATCATCTAAGTGCTGCTGTAGATCATAAATTCCGGCAAGGGCAATCTGCACTGCCTTGCGACCAAAGCCAGGCATATTTGCACCCGGCATATCAAAATTAGTAACCACATCTGCAATAGCGCGCATCGCCGCATTTGGTTCCATATCAAGCGCCGCTGAAAGCGTGTTGCGATAAAAGAGCATATGTAGATTTTCATCGAGAGCAACTCGTTGCATCATGTTTTCGGCAATCGGGTCATCAGAGAGTTTTCCAGTATTTCGGTGAGAAATTCTCGTGGCTAGTTCTTGAAAAGAAACATAGGCGATGGTGTGCAACATATCGTTCTCGTAAGGCGTCTGATAACCCAGTGACATATGTGCCATACGTAGATCTTCCAAGTGATAGGGATCTACACCGCGCGTGGCCATTAGATAATCTCGAATCACGATTGCGTGGCGCGCTTCTTCGGCGGTCCATCGCTCAATCCAATTTCCCCATGCCCCATCGCGCCCCATCGAAATTGCAATTTCAGTGTGATAGCTCGGCAAGTTATCTTCGGTAAGCAGATTTAATATCAAAGAATCTTGCGCAACCGGGGTTAAACGCGAATCTTTCGCTTCCCAAGCATCTCCATTTAACGGTCCGGCATAATCACGGCCTTCTGACCATGGGACATACTCGTGTGGATACCAATTTTTTTGAACGGATAAATGGCGCTCGAGTTCAACTGCAACGACAGGTTCTAGATCACGAATTAATCTCGCTTGAATCTTTGCCGTTTCATCACTCATAGGTGAACGCTACGGGAGAAGAGTGGTTACTGACGAGTTATAACTTCTTTTTAGCGCGTTCTTGGGCCTGTAATTCGCGCCACTTTGCGATTTCACCGTGATTACCGCTCAATAAAATCTCAGGAACGCTGATTCCGCGCCATTCTTGTGGCTTAGTAAAATTGGGGTATTCGAGGTATCCATCAGAATTATGTGACTCTTCTGCAAGTGATTCTGGATTACCAAGGACTCCTGGTATCAAACGGGTGATCGCTTCTATCATTGCTAGCGATGCAACTTCTCCCCCGCCAAGCACATAATCACCGATTGAAACCTCGTGGACGCGAACGCCGGCTTTTGCATATTCTGCACCTAAATAGTGTTGCCGCACTCGATCATCAATTCCTTCGTAACGACCGCAGGCAAATACCAGGCGCTTACTCTTTGAAAATTCCTCGGCCATTTTTTGATTGAATCGGCTTCCAGCAGGCGTCAAAATAATCAGATCAACATCTGAAATCAAAAGTGGATCAAGTGCCTGGCCCCAAATTTCGGGAAGCATAACCATTCCAGCTCCGCCACCGTAAGGAGTGTCATCAACTGTGTTGTGATTATCATTTGTGAAAGACCTTAGGTCGTGAATTTGTAATTCAACAAGGCCTTTATCTTGCGCTTTACCAAGAAGTGATAGCTGGGCAGGAGCAAAGTACTCAGGGAAGATAGTTACTGCATCAATTTTCATTTACTGTCCCCGCTCTCATAAAAATCTGGCGGGATTACCGTCATTCGTTTTGCCTTGATATCTACTACTGGTACGAGCTGATGAACAAATGGAATCAACACTTCGCCTGATTCACCTTTAATTGAAAGAACATCCTGGCCAGGCAGATTGAGTACATCGCTTACTTCGCCGAGTAAATCGCCATCGATTAAATAAGCCTTACAGCCGACAAGTTGTAATACGTGATAATCATCTTCTTCAAAGCCAGGTTCATCGATATCGACTTGAGCAAAAAGAAGAACATCGCGCAGTTTTTCAATTGCATTGCGATCGGCAAATCCGGCAAAGCCCAGCAGCAAAATTCCATTATGCACACGGGCAGAAACCACAGTTAAATTACCGTGGTTATCCGTTTCAAGTTGTGCTCCGATAGCAAAACGTTCTTCTGCTAAATCGGTGCGGACTTCAATGGTTGCTTCACCAAGAATTCCGTGAGCACGACCAATGCGACCTACGTTTAGGCGCATACCTGACAAGAGAGTTAACGAGCCTCGTCGGTATCGATGAGATCAACACGAACCGTGCGACCTGCAATTGCGCTTACGACTGTTCGTAGCGCCTTCGCAGTGCGACCGTTACGGCCAATTACCTTGCCGATATCTTCAGGATTGACACGAACTTCAAGAGTTGTGCCGCGACGGTGAGTCTTTTCCTTAACGATGACATCTTCAGGATTATCAACGATTCCTTTAACGAGGTGCTCGAGAGCTTCGTCCATCATTGTTATTCGGCAGCCGCATCTGTTGAAGCTTCAACAACCGCTTCCGCAACAACTTCAGCTGGAGCTTCTGCAGCGGTTTCAACCACAGTTTCTACAACCTCTTCGGTTGCAGCTGGCGCGGAAGCTTCAACCACAACGTCGGACACTGGAGCAGGGTTAGCCTTTGCAGCTAACTTCTCTTGCGCCTTCTTCTTCATTGTTGTTGCGCCTTCTTTTGGTTCATCCATTGCTTGCTTAACAGCTGCTTCGTAAGCGATGCTCTTAGCTGGCTTTGGTGTAGCAAATTTAAGTGTTCCTTCAGTTCCAGGGAGACCCTTGAACTTCTGCCAATCGCCGGTGACCTTAAAGATCGCCTCTACAGCGGCTGTTGGTTGTGCTCCTACGCCGAGCCAGTACTGAGCGCGCGCAGAGTTAACTTCCATGATTGATGGCTCTTGCCCTGGAACGTAACGACCAATTTCTTCAATTGAAAGTCCGTTACGTGCTTTACGTGAATCTGTTACGACGATGCGGAAAAATGGTGTGCGGATCTTTCCCATGCGCATTAAGCGAATTTTTGTAGACAAAGAAGTAGTGCTCCTAAAAAGTGTGTCGCATCTTTAACTTGTGCAGCGGGGTGCGCACTTGCTAGATCCAACTTTGGATATGGATGTTGTGGGGGTAGAGGGCCCCGCAACAGGAGGCTAATCTTGCCATTAACGCGTGCAGATACGAAATTGAGCGCTTATCCGCGTTCTTCAGCAGCCCGTTTAGCGGGGTTACCTGATTTCGACTTCTTCTTGGCTGGTGCCTGACTCTTTTTTGAAGACATTGGGCCCACACCCATTCCGGCGGGCATGCCCATGCTCTGCGCCATTGCAGGTGGCATCCCGCCACCATTGCGCATCTGACGCATCATTTTCTGAGCTGCTGAAAATTTATCTACAAGAGAATTTACATCTTGAACCTTACGCCCAGATCCAAGTGCGATACGCGCACGCCTTGAACCATTTAAAACTTTAGGATCTTGTCGCTCAAGTGGCGTCATTGATTGAACAATCGACTTAGTTCGAACAATCTCAGATTCATCAAAGTTTTCGATTTGTTTCTTCATCGCCCCTGCACCTGGCAACATACCCAGCAATTTCGACATAGAACCCATCTTGGACATCGCCTCTAGTTGTTCGAGGAAATCTTCGAGACTGAAGTCATCACCACGTGCAAACTTCTCTTCCATCTTTGCTGACGAATCGCTGTCGAGCGCCTTCTTTGCTTGTTCAGCGAGGGTTGCCACATCACCCATACCCAGAATGCGTGAGGCCATACGTTCCGGATAGAAAATATCAAAATCAGTTAACTTCTCACCATTTGAAGAGAACATAATCGGTTGGCCGGTTAACTTTGCGATAGATAGCGCCGCTCCACCTCGGGCATCTCCATCTAGCTTTGTTAACACGACACCATCAAATCCGACGCCATCTTGAAAAGCCTTCGCCGTGCGAACCGCATCTTGACCCATCATGGCATCCACCACAAACAAGATTTCATCTGGTTTAACTGCATCACGAATATTGATCGCTTGCTGCATCAACTCTTGATCTACGCCTAAACGACCTGCGGTATCGACAATTACCATGTTGTGAAGTTTGGTTTTTGCAAACGCTAGCGCTTGTTCTGTAACCTTAACCGGATCGCCAACGCCATTACCTGGTTCGGGTGCAAAGACGGGAACTCCAACGCTCTCACCTACAACTTGCAACTGTGTAACGGCATTCGGACGTTGTAGATCAGACGCAACTAAAAGCGGAGTATTGCCTTGATCCAAATAAAACTTTGCTAATTTTCCCGCAAGAGTTGTCTTACCAGCACCTTGCAAACCAGCCAACATAATGACGGTAGGTGGGTTTTTGGCGAAGCGAATGCGCCGCGCCGCCCCACCAAGGATCTCAATTAACTCTGAATTGACGATCTCAAAAATTGCTTGCGCTTGATTGCTTCCGGATTGAAGGTTAGGAAGTGCCGCTAGTGACTTGGCGCGAATTAGATCAATAAAGGAATCAACTACCGAGAGCGCAACATCGGATTCAAGAAGTGCCGAACGGATATCTTCGCAAGTACTTTCGATATCTGAAGTGCTTAACTTGCCGCGAGAGCGGAGCGCTGAAAATGCACCAGTTAACTTGGTGGAAAGTGAATCAAACATAATGAGCGCACTCTACTTGAGGAGGCTATATGAAATCTTCTCAAGTAGAGCGCCGCATCACTAAATCGCCGCTGAGCCTCGCTCACCAGTTCTGACACGTACTACTTGATCAACTGCGGTGGTCCACACTTTTCCATCACCGATAGATCCGGTGTGGGCAGCCTTCACGATTAGTGCGAGGGCGCTTTCAACTTGTGGCTCATCAACAAGTATCTCAAGGCGAACCTTGTGAACAAGATTGACTTTATATTCAGCCCCTCTATAGACCTCAGTGTGCCCCATTTGACGACCAAAGCCGCTAGCTTCAGAAACAGTCATTCCTGTGATTCCGGCTGCCTGAAGTGCATCTTTAACATCATCTAACTTGGCTGGCTTAATTATTGCAGTTATTAGTTTCATAATTGTCCTCCCTTAGATAAAGCGAAAGCGCTTCCTTGGTTATTGTCGAAAATTTCATATGCACGTTCAGCATGCACTGCAATATCTATTCCCTCAACTTCTTCATCAACTGTGATTCGGAAGCCAAAGATTAGATCTATTAATTTACCGATAATGAGAGTCGCTACGAAAGAGTATGCAAGTACGGCCGCTGCACCAATTATCTGACTGACGAGCTGATCTGTACCGCCTCCGTTAAAGAGACCAACTTCTTCCCCAACGAAACCGACCATGATTGTTCCGACGATTCCACCGACAAGGTGAACAGCAACAACATCGAGTGAGTCGTCGTATCCAAACTTGAATTTGAGCCCAACTGAGAGCGCACAGAGAGCGCCCGCAATTACACCGATAGCCATAGCGCCACTTGCATTTACTGCAGCGCATGCTGGCGTGATGGCAACAAGTCCAGCAACAACACCAGATGCTGCGCCAAGGCTTGTTGCGTGTCCATCACGAATCTTCTCAACAAGTAACCAAGCTAGTACCGCTGCAGTTGTTGCGGCCATCGTATTGAGAAGAGCTAATCCAGCAGTTCCATTTGAAGCGACAGCTGAACCGGCATTAAATCCAAACCAACCGACCCAAAGCAAAGCTGCTCCTAACATCACGAGCGGAAGGCTGTGCGGACGCATTGCAACTCTTCCAAATCCAACTCGCTTACCGAGAATCAAAGCCAGCGCCAAACCTGCAGCGCCCGCGTTAATGTGCACGGCGGTTCCTCCAGCGAAGTCGATTGCTCCGAGATCATTTGCTATCCAACCGCCAGTCTTTGCAACAAAATCGTCAAAGGCAAAGACCCAGTGTGCGACTGGGAAGTAAACAAGTGTTACCCAGGCGCCTGCAAAAATCATCCACGCGCCAAACTTTGCGCGGTCAGCGATTGAACCTGAAATAAGTGCAACGGTAATTGCGGCAAATAAACCTTGGAAAGTGATAAAGACAGCGGCTGGAATTGTTCCAATAAGAGCTGATGAGTTATCTAAACCTTCAAGAAATAGGAATTGGGTAGCGTTTCCGATTAGGCCACGATCTCCGACAGATTCACCAAAGACGAGAGAGAATCCAACCGCGATCCAAATTACAAAAACCAATGCAAGTGCACCGAAAGACATCATCATCATATTGAGAAGACTCTTCACTCGAACCATGCCGCCGTAAAAGAGCGCCAAGCCAGGAATCATCAGGGTTACAAGGCCAGTGCTTATCAGCATCCAAGCGGTGTCACCGGTATTAAGAACAACTTCTTCCATGAAAAAAACCACCTTTGTGTCATCGAGAGATCTCTCGCCTTTGAGATGAGGCAAAGATGTACTGCGCGGGTTACAGGGGCTCGTTTTATAGGTTAAGACGGAGTCACAAAAGTGCGCATCTTGTTACAACTTTGTTACAGAGATTCCGCTCTTAATCCTTCATCAAGCCCGATAGGTAATGAGCAGGGTCAAATGGAGCAAAATCGCTCTCACCTTCGCCCGTCCCAACAAATTTAATTGGAATATCTAGCGCGCTCTCAATCGCTAGGGCAACCCCACCACGGGCAGTTCCATCTAACTTGGTAACTATCAAGCCAGTTACATCGACCGCTTCGGTAAATATCTTGGCTTGAGCAATTCCATTCTGACCAGTTGTCGCATCTATAACTAAAAGAACTTCGCTTATTGGCAGAGTTTTTTCAACTACTCGTCTTATTTTGCCTAACTCGGCCATTAGATCGCTCTTATTATGTAAGCGTCCAGCAGTATCAACAATTAGATAATTAACTTGTGAGGCACTCGCCGCAGCTGCCGCATCAAAGGCGACTGCTGCAGGTTCGGCCGACTCTTTACCGGCGATGACAGAAACACCAATACGTTTACCCCAAGTTTGCAATTGATCAACCGCTGCAGCGCGAAAAGTATCGGCGGCTGCCAGCATCACAGAGTTACCAGATGATTTAAGTAAATTAGCCAACTTCGCAACCGAAGTAGTCTTTCCAGTTCCGTTAACTCCTACTACGAGAATAACTCCGACTAAATTGGCATCAGATAAAGCCCGCGGCTTACTCGAAAGATGGGAATTGAGAATTTCTTTGAGCGAAGAAAGCGCATCATCACCTTTTAAACTTTGCGCGCTCTTTAAAATCTCAGCAGTTAACTTTGGCCCTAAATCTGCGGCGAGTAGTTCTTCTTCGAGTACTTTCCAATCAAGTGGATCGGCTGTTGACTCACCCTTTAATTTGGCGACAAATTTGCTAAAAATTCCCATTCGAAACCAATTAACTAAGCAGATTCAGAATCGCGCAAGCGCTGCGAAATAACTTCAGTTACGCCATCGCCACGCATGGTTACGCCATATAGCGCATCAGCGATCTCCATAGTGCGTTTCTGGTGAGTAATGATGATCAACTGTGAACTCGCACGGAGCTCTTCCAGAATCACCAGTAAACGACCCAAGTTCACATCATCCAAAGCCGCTTCAACTTCATCGAGCACATAGAAAGGACTTGGGCGAGCTTTAAATATTGCAATCAACATCGCGACAGCGGTGAGAGACTTTTCTCCACCAGAGAGTAGCGATAGGCGCTTAATTCGCTTTCCAGGTGGTCGGGCCTCAACATCGACACCGGTATTTAGCAAGTCATCTGGATTGGTAAGAATCAATCGACCATCGCCACCTGGGAATAGGCGCGCGAAGATATCTTCAAAATGCTTTGCTGTTTCTTCAAAAGCTTCCATAAAGATACTTTGCACTCGGTCATCAACTTCCTTGATGATATCTAGCAAATCTTTCTTGGTGCGCTTTAAATCTTCAAGCTGTTCAGCAAGGAACTTCAAACGCTCTTCTAACGCGTTGTACTCCTCAAGAGCCAAAGGATTAATCTTTCCAAGAAGAGTTAGGGATCTCTCCGTTGCAGCCAAACGCTTCTCCTGCTGGTCGCGGCGATAAGGAATTAATTCGGTGGCGACAATTTCGCCTTCATCGGTCTCAATAAATGTTGGAACATCATTGTGCGGACCATATTCATTAACCAAGGTGGTTGTATCCACACCTAACTCTTCTACGCACTTTGTCTCCAGTGCTTCTATGCGCATGCGCTGTTCTGCTCGTGCGATCTCATCTTTATGAACGGAGGAAGTGAGTTGTTCTAACTCAGTTGCTAATTCACGACTACGTGCGCGCACTGTGAGAGTCTCACCCTCACGATCAGAACGCGATCCTTCTAGCCTTGCGCGTTCGGTTGCAGCTTTGGCAATAGAGCGTTCAATATGAATTAACGCTTCGTAAGCAGCTTCGGCAATTGCCGATGAGATCAAGGCACCGCGAGCACGCGCACCGCGGCGCGAGACTGCTCGTGCAGATGCTTCTCGTTCGGCGCTTGCAGAATCTTCAAGTGCCTTTGCGCGTGCCGAAATAGAGTCGACTCGCTCTTCACTTGTGCGCACTGCCAAGCGAGCTTCGACTTCTGCTGTTCTTGCAAGGGAGACTTGGTTGCGAAGCGTTTCGGCGGCGCTGTGATCTGGTTCTGCCGTTTCGCCTCGTTGTTGTAATTGTGCAGATGCAATGGAGAGTTCATTCTCGTCGCGACCTTTAGCTGCACTGGCTTCAGCGATAGCTGAATTGAGGCGCTCTACTTCGGCGCTGGCAGACTTCATATTCTGTCCAGAGACGGCAAGTTGTTCAGTTAGCGCAGCAATACGTGCATCTGACTCGTTTAACTTTGAAAGGGCGATGTCAAAGGCGCTTTGCTTGGAATCTACTTCACTTTGCGCGGTGACGATCTCAAATTTAAGGCGATCACAATTGTGGGTAATTACTTCTAGCTTCTTACTTAATTCTAGAACGAGTGCATTTATCTCAATCAAAGATGTGGAGGATGCGGAACCACCACGCGCACGCTTTGCGGTAATGACATCACCGTCACGGGTAACAACAGTTAAACCCGGGTTAGAGCGCAAAATGCTTTCAGCATCGCGGGCGCTGTTGACTACAACTGTGGAAGCGAGCAGTGAAGCCAACAGGTCGCCAATTTCGGAGGAGCGCACATAGTTTGTAAGAGGTGTAAGTCCAGCCGGAATGTTCGCTGAATTATGCGATCCTGGTTCGTAAACCAAGACATCGGCCTGTCCTAAGTTTTCGTTTCGCAACGTTGTTAGCGCGCT
>Ga0214168_1000906_pt1 | contig 11982 bp, 5 predicted proteins | sample LakMenepilimnion_FD_153002 | JGI IMG/M metagenome (GOLD analysis project Ga0214168, IMG submission 153002) | Freshwater microbial communities from Lake Mendota, WI - Practice 29OCT2010 epilimnion v4 | ecosystem: Environmental > Aquatic > Freshwater > Lake > Epilimnion/Euphotic zone | place: Lake...
TATTTTAGTAATAGGGAGGTAAACAACCGGGTAGTTAAATTTTTTAGCGAGCTTTTCTGTTCCTAAAAAAACAGGGGTATCTTGATTTAAAAAGGTTGTCCAATACGCACTTTCGGGTGGGGCTGTTTGATCGGCAATTAAACCAATGGTGGTTGGAATGTTTTTTTGTCGGAGCGTTAAAAGTTCTTTGTAAAGGCCATTCATAGGCACAATGTTACCGCCAAAGCGCCCTCTTAATTTTAACATAAAGGCATCAAAACTCTTATTAGTTAATGGATGATAGACGCCTGTTATTAGTTGTTTATAATAGATCTGATGTGAAATTGCACCCCATTCCCAATTGCCAACATGACCAATTACCCCAACAATACTTTGGCCTTTATCAAAAAAAGAATTCATGGTTTTTAAAGCCTCTTCACTAAAGGTGCAACGTTTAGCCAGATCTTCTTTTGAAATGGTGTAAAGTTTTAAGGTTTCAAAGATTACATCGCAAAAGTGTTTGTAAAACTGTTTGGTAATTGCAAGGATTTCTTTTTCGGATCTTTCGGGAAAAGAATCAGTCGCGGCATGCGCTAAGCATTTCATCGGCGACGGAGGAACGGAATTCAATCCGGCTGTGGGTGAAGGCATGCTCGACCAAGGCGATGTTCGGATCGATGAGGCCACTCTGAGGGCCGTTCACATGGCGGGATACCCTGCTGCGATCAAAGCCGGTGTCGCGACAATCATGCCATCTTACAGCAGTTGGAACGGGGTGAAATGTTCCGGAAGCAAGCGCCTACTCACCGACATCCTCAAAGAGGAACTCGGCTTCGAGGGTTTTCTGATTTCCGACTACAACGCAATCGACCAGTTGGTAAGCCCCAAGTCCGATAATTCTGCGCCACAGAGCAACAATGCCGCAGGCCAGGTACGCAGCTCGGATTACAAAAAGTGCATTGAGATTTCGATCAATGCCGGCATGGACATGGTGATGGTCACCGACCGCTTCAAGGAGTTCATCAGCTCGCTTCAAGAGTTGGTAAATGAGGGAAAAGTCCCAATGTCGCGGATCGACGATGCGGTCACCCGCATTCTGCGGGTGAAATTCGCCATGGGCATGATGGATGCCAAGCCGAGCCTCTGGCCCAACAAAGAGTTGCAAAAGGAATTCGGTTCGGATGCCCACCGCAAGGTTGCCCGAAAGGCTGTCGCCGAGTCGGTGGTGTTACTGAAGAACGAAAATGCGGTCCTGCCGTTGAAGCAACTACCGCGCCACATTCACGTTTTCGGCAGCGGGGCGGACGACCTAGGAATGCAATGCGGTGGCTGGACCATTGGTTGGCAGGGCGAACGCGGCGACCTCACGCCGGGTGGCACCACCATTCTCGACGCGATCAGAGAAGTTGCGGGGAAAACGACCGAAGTGACTTTTACTGCTGACGGATCACCATCTGCCGGCGCTGAAATGGGCGTCGTGGTGGTGGGCGAAGTTCCGTATGCCGAAATGAAAGGCGACCGCAATGATTTGTCGCTATCCAAAGAAGACACCAAAGCTGTTGCCACGATGAAAGCGGCCGGTCTGCCAGTAGTGGTGATCGTGCTGTCGGGCCGCCCGATGATTCTGGGTAAAGTGGCGGATCAAGCGGATGCCATCCTTGCCGCTTGGCTCCCCGGCACGGAGGGTGCTGGTGTGGTCGATGTGCTGACTGGAGCCGCGCAAGCCACCGGAAAGCTGTCGTTCACATGGCCTCGATCGATGGAGCAAGTTCCGCTCGGGCACACTCGGGAGAAAATCGAAAACCCGCAATACCCCATCGGTTTCGGACTCAGCTATGAATGATTCCGTCGACGGGCATCGAAGATGCCTTATTTCATTACCCGTTGATCTTCTGGAATGACTTTCAACTCGATAACTTTTGTCTGAGGATTGTTTCCGGCCACCAATAAGACAAGTTTCCGAACCTGTGGATCATTTTCCCATACCGCCGAGTAGAGAATTTCCTCCAGATCCTTGCCCTTAAGTATCTGAACACCGATCCTGCGGGCTGAACTATCAGGCTTGATATCGACAACGTGGTCTCCTTCGGGCAGCGGTTTGATATCGGCACCGAAACGGATGGTCAACGGACTGCCCGTGGTGTTGAGGAAACGAATGAAACCCCAAGGAAAGGCAGTTGGGCTGTCATCAAAAGCAATTGCACGCAAACCGGACGGATGTTGTGGCTCGGGAAGGATCAACACTAGAGGAGACTGGATATCAGGTGCAATCGAAATTCCGACAGTCTCGGGCATTCCGTCAGCGGACTTGCGGTCCAGCGCCACCAACTCGAGAGGCGCATTGCCGATCGTGCACGGATAGGCGTTGGAGCGTTTCAGGGGATTGAGGTCTTTGAGAGTTACTATTTTACTCGCGTCCTTGACGGCAATCTTGAGTGCTGCGATCTCGTCATTCAAAGGAACAAATCGGACAGATGCAGCACAAACGATGCCGCAAGGGCACAGCATAGAGAACATGATGACCCTGAGCAGGGATGTGATAAAGTGTGACATGGATTGGGTGAATATTTAATCTTCTGCCGCGGGAGTATCCGTAGCAGGTTCGGCAAGAATGCGGCGATCTTCTGGCACGATTTTGAATGCCACAGTGCCCGTGCGAACGTCGGCCCCGGGGACTACAAAGATTAGCTTGCGGATATTGGGATCATGCCTCCATACCGCCGAGTAGAGAATGGACTTGATGTCGTCGCGTGCGGCCACCAGCACGCCTGCGTTACGGGCATCGCCAATTGGCGCAATATCTACTGGAGTCCATGCGGCAGGCAATTCCTTGATGATTTTTTCATGTCGCACAACAAGAGCTTTGCCAGTGATATTGATGATGCGCATGGTTCCCCACGCGAAGTTATCGAACGCATCCTCGATAACAAAAGAACGGATTCCCGCGGGATGCTTCGCATCGGGAAGAATCAAAACGAGAGGGTCTTGGATTTTGGCAGGCATTTTTATGGCGACGCTTACTGGCTCGCCATCCGGACTGGTGCGATCGAGGGCGACAAGTTGAAGCAGCACCTCGGCAGCTGTGGTTTTAATTGGGACAGAACGCTGGTCAGGATGAAGTGTTAGATTTATAGATTCCTTGCCATGCTGAAAAGCGATCTTACGGGCGGCAACCGTATGATCCCACGGCAAAAAACGGATGCTTGCAGCGACCAGTGATTCCATGCAGGCAAGAATACAAAGCACAAGGATTAGCGGCAATCGAAGGAGGAAAGTTTGCATGGTTCTATGAATTCTTCGGCGGAGCTACTGAATCTCCGCAGGGGAAAGCTGTCGAAAAGAGATGATTTCAAAACGGCGGCCAAACGTCTGGTTGATCGGTGTAATCGATGCGATGACTGCATCGGGCGCATCCGTGGAGTCCACGAAATCGTGCGTACGTTGGACGACCGCCTCGCACCAACTGCGGGCAATTACCTTGCCCGCAGCATCACGGATCTCACCGTAACCGCGTATGGTGAAGGTGTCCGAGCGCACAGTGACCACCGGAGCAAGCGACTGGAGCACATCGGCCTGGGTCAAATAACCGGGAATGCCAACACCGGTATCCGGAATTATGTGGCTTTTCGCCTCCGTAGGGTATTTGTCAGTGGAGAAACTTTCCTGTTTGGCTTGGTCGTTGAGATTGCCCGCGTCAATTGCAGCCTGAATGACGCCGCTTTTTCCAAGGGCGCTGTTCTCGGCACGACGATTGATGAATTCGCCAAGTGATAGGAATGGTCCGCGCTTGCGAATTTCGCTCACGATATTCTGCGCAAGGGTTCGAATTTGAGCATCACTCAAGGTGCGAAAACCATTCCAGTTATCGTCCGCTTTGCCAGTAGGATGGCGAAACCTGGGAAATGCCGTTTGCGACGATGAAGATGGTGTTCCGCCCTCAACCTCGAATGTTTCGCCCCGCAGGCTGGCGAGCAATGCCGTCCATGCTTCGACATTAGTGGAATTTACATTGAAGGCTCCGTCCAAGCTCAGATGCGCCGCGATGCGGGTGCAGCCTTCGGGATCGAGCAGGCGCTTTACAAGCTCCTCATCTGCGAGTCCCATCTTGTGCAGCCTCATGCGGCTGTTGGCCAACGGTTTGTCGGCAGGGGCCTTCACGAATTCGGTCAGCACATCGCGAAGAGGGCGTTCTACATTGGCGATCGGAGCACTCCACGCTGTTGCCGGGCTGCCACTGGATGCAGGCCTGAGCGTCGGTGCTGCACCGCTGAAGAAAAAACCATCCCACAACGCCTCGTTGGTGAGATAGGGCGTATCATAGACCGGAACATTAGGAATAGGAGCGCTACTGGTGGATGCCGTTTGGGCAAGGCCAAGGTAGGGTGATGCCCAGCTGTTGGCGAACTGGCTCGCGGAGGAGAAGGCGGAGGACGCGAGGTCAGCAGATTGGAAGGATGCCAAAGAAAGCATCGGTTCGCGAGGCACCTCGAAGAACGGAAGTTGATCCTTGCCCTCCGGTGGACTGTTGGTTGCCCCCCAGAAAGAACGCCTGCCGTCAAAGCTCGTTTGAATCGCTCCATCGAAGGATGCCACCGCTCGAAGGGTGGACTGATAGTGCGGAGCCACACTGAATGTGCCCCCTGCAAGTTGGTGGTTGATCGATGCCTGGCGGGGGTTTGTCGTATAGACCAAGTCGGAGTTCGATGATCCAACAACGGTCTTTGCCGTGCGGTGAAACGTCTCGATGACCGCGTAAGGTTGGGGAGGAGCTGACAGCAATGCAGATCCTTGCATGGGAGCGGACTCGGGCAGTGAGACGGAGCTCAGGTTAAGGACCTGAACATCCGAAATTGCCTGCTGGCTTGCGGCATCGACGAGCGAGACAAAATAGTGATACCCTTGGCCCGTCTGTTGATATGTATCGATCTTCAGGGTGATTCTGTCATTGTTACGTAGTGCTGGCAGGGTTTTTCCATAGACTCCATTTTCCATAGGTATCTCGAATCCCCCGGTAAGATTGAGGTCCTGAACATCCGCCACCGGGCGCATCTTCACCGAACGATTGGCTAGCAACGGATCCGTCCTGTTGAAAAGGATTGGGTTGGGCAATGAGGGCACGAAGACACGGACTTCGCCAGGCTCAAAACGGATGGCCTTGTTCATATCATTGCCGTCGGCACTCAAATCACACCTGAAATAAGGGCCTGCTTGCCGAATCGAATTATCTTGAGCCATCATCATGGCTAGGACGAAGTCACCGGCCGGCGAGTTGTTTCTCTTCCATGTCATTTGAAACGGCAGATCCATCCAAGGAAAGGCATAGGCTCCCTGCATTTCGAGCGCAGTATTGTAGGGGTTCCAAAGCGAGATGACGGGAGTGAGTACCAGCCGAATTTTGATTGGGCTGGTGCCACCGCCGACGAACTTCACGCTGAGTAGATAGACCATTCGATTGAGAATCGGGCGAATACCGAGACTGGATATCGTGCCGCTAGGCGGCTTGGCGGGCGAGAATTGGGTGCCTACAGATGGCCCAGCGATGATTGCGGCGACATGATCAGTTTCGCGCCAAGCAACCGTCGGTGAAGTGCCACCATATAGATGATGGGAAACGCGGTAATATGAGCGCAGATGGTCAAAGGTGGGAACACCCGCCGCGAGGAAGCGGTCGTCGACTTTCACCGAACCATAGTCGGTGACATTGGAGACAATCGGATTTTCCACCAAGGGTCGAAACAAGGCTCGTTGTCCTTCGTAAGAAATCGGGGACGAGAACCCCATGTTGTCATTGGGAGAGCGGAATGGATTGGCGATGTCACCCCACGACGCGCGATTAAAATCCGAATCACTCATCTCGAAGCCGAGATTGAGGTCCACCTTGAGCCCTCCCTTGACCACATCCGTGAGCAAACCTTGAGCATGAGTGGTGAAACTCGCGCCTGCAGCAGGCAACGCTACCGGATCGGCGATCAGGTCGGAATCCAACGCGATTTGATTGAATGAAAGCACACGGTTCGCCCGAAGATTCCATCCGTCATCGGGCTGCTTGAGGGTAGTGCTAAGTGCCAGCGATGGGCGGCGTTGGACTTGCAAGGCCGTGTTGACGCTACTTTCAGTTTCTGGCCCGGCTACGTTGACTTTGGCTTTCGTATTCTCCTGAGACACTGCCCATGCATAAGCCCCGTTGGAAACCGCGACTGGCGGCGCACTCAGATCGAAGCCGTTGCGCTTGATCGAGAAGAGGCGAATCCAGCTTTTATCGACTTTCGTCTCTGACCATGCATTGCTCTTAACAACGTTGGGATCGGGAGCCGATACTAACCACGAACGGAACCGATCGGTCTTCTGCTTCGAGTAATCTGGCGCACTTTGGTCGGGATTCCTGTCGAAGCCCGGCGACCACGACGACCAAGTTCCCAGTAGATGGCTTTGTGTGGAATCAGGAAACAAGGAGGCATCGGCCGTGATCCTACGGTCGTCTCCAGCTTCCTTTTGAAGCTCACCAAGCGCCATCGTGACCGCCATACGGGCATTTGCTACCGCTTGAGATTGCGCCTCACCACTGGCGGAAGAACGCAGACTGGTCGAACTCAGAGAAAGCAAACCAATTGCAATGACAGTGAGCAAAACCATCAGGGAGAGCGTGACAACAAGCACAAACCCCTGCGAATGGTGCAATCCTGTAGGTTTTCCAGTCATGGGTGAAGGTTGCTATTTATTCGCAAGGCACTAAAAGTCTGATGCAGCAAGATACGCAGTTTGAAATTTTGGTGAAGTCGCATCACATTCATGGGAGGAAGACGCCGCGAAGACGCATAAACCTCTGGTTAATATTTTCAGAAGGAACAACATCACGCACTTTTACCCGCTCGCGGACATCATCAAGGGGGGTAACTTCGGTTTGAATGGTAAAACCCGAACCCGAACTCCAAGTCGCCAGATCACTGGAAACTTCGGGGATGCAGTCAAAATCGAAGCGCTGCTTCAATCGCGTGTAAGCGATCGTCAAAAATCCGCTCTGAATCTCTACGATGGGAAAGCCGCCATTTTCGGTTTTCGCTTGGATCCACGGACTGATGCCCGAGCTGTAGGCAAAGAAATTTTTCAGTCCGTCTTGATTTGCATCTGCCGTCGGGGAGCTCACATCGGTGTTGGATATTTGTTCAGGGGTAAACCATAAGTTTTGAAATGCGTTCCAACTCCAAGTGATGACAAGAGTGCCGGACGTGCTCCCCTGGTAGTTGGCATCGTCGATGGTCGCAACGACCGCATAACTGCCAACTGAAGTCGGAGCGGCGGAAGAGCCGTCATATGTGTAATGAACCGTGAGACCTGCAGGCACCGTGGTCGCGGTGGCGGCTCTTGCACTACCATTGTAAGTCGCGACCAGATTGCCAAGGGTGACTGTAGCCGTAGCCTTATTGATAGTGAGACTTAAACTGTCAAAGATGGCGGTATTAAGAGCGTCGTTTTTGTGCGAGGTCACCACCAGACCAGCCAGAACATCTGAGTTCATCACAAGAGTCACGGTATGGGTGTTGGTCCAAGTCGCTCCATCGTCCGACTGCGATCCGGTCAAAGTGTTCCCGCTGCGTGTCATCCGTAGCCACAGAGGGGCGTTGCTGCCGCTGAGTTCGTGGTCGGAAGTGCTGCCGCCCTGTGAGTTTCGCCACTGCATGCGGGCACCTCCGCCTTGTGGAGTGACCAATAAGGAGACATTTTTGGACCCTGCGGGAGAGGACTCGCGGACCATCAATCCTGCCTTCGCCCAATAGTCTGTGTTGGACATGCTCGCAAGGCGGGCGGTGATGACAAAATCGCCGCTGATGCCTTGGAACAGAAAATGGCATCCATCCGCCGTTTCCCAGATATCCGCGCCGGACCCTTGCAGGGTTATGGTGCTACCAGAGAAAGTGGTGGTTCCAGCTAGACCCACACTCCCGATGTCCTGCTGATTCCACCCGGTGGGAAGTCCAGAGAACACAAATCCAACTTCGGCGGAGGGCTGGCTCGCATATGTCCCCGCATATGAAATGATGCGGTAGCTGTTCGTAGCTCCGCTCGTGTGGGATGGGTCGGTGAAAGAGGTGGCAGAAATATCGGTGGCGATGGTCTCAAACGCGCCCCCCGATGACGTGCGGCGTTGCACGGAGTAGCGGGTCGCGCCCGCCATGGATTTCCAACTGATGGTGCCATTTGAAATGGCGACCCCCAAGGGAGTTGCGGGAGCGCCCTGGGTGGTCGAAAGAGATGACATCAGGAAATATTCCCAACCCGAGATGATGCTTTTACTGCAGAGAACGGGGTCATTGGCATTTTGCGTCAAAAAGAGGGAATTAGGCCCCTGAATGGCGACCGAGCGATTGAGATGGTTCAGCGTGAACTGTTCGTCCGGTCCCAAATTTGTCGCATCGGCATAGAGCTTGCTGTCGGAGGCCGAGTAGCGGACGTACTTGCCGTTGCTAGCGCGGAAAGCCGTGCGCCCTGCTCCTGCATCGACCAAGGTGAATTGTGCATTGGCAGTCTCCGAGGTCGCCTCACAAGTCAAAGTGTAAGGACTATTGCTTTGCCATGACAGGTACCCCCCGTTATTTGCTTTGAGCGATACAGTGTTCACAGAAACTGGAACTGAAGTCGTGCCTGGAATGGTGTTGCTGGTCTTGGTGAAACGAATCGAGTTGATGTTGCACTCACTCGAACCCGTATTTGCGATTCGTATCGACTGAACACCTGTGGTGGAAAATCCACCCGTTACGGTAATGGTGATCCAATTACCCCAGCCGCTATTCGGCACCGAGGCAGTGGCTAAAGTTTTGGTGCCATCGCCACTTTGAATTTGCAGGGTGGAGGTCTGTCCGGAGCCATTGGCGACGCGCAGTGCGATGTCATAAGTGCCGGAGGCAGTCACATCGACGGTGTATTTCATCCACTCAGTCGGTTTGAAAAAACCGACATTATACCCATTGGAAAGAGAATCGGAGCAGGTTTCGATGTCCACGCCGCCGTTTCGATAGGTCCAACGCTCATTCCACGCCGTGTATTCGCCGGTGGTAAAGTTCACATTTTCCCACCCGCTGTCCGAGTAAGCGTGACCGTTCATGCCCTGGTCATAGTTGGCGGCGTAAACCACTGTGCCCGGGATTGTTGGGACGATACCATAGGGTGCGGTATCACGATTGTTGGGTTGGGTGAAAATCGCGCGGAGAACCTCGGTCTGAGTTTGGGTGTTGGCCAGTAGAACGCTTTCGGCCAACTGATCCAGCGTGTCGCGGGCAGCGTTAGAGCTCAAATTTGGATTGGTGCCACCCAAATAGTTTAGCAAGTCTTTATAACCAGACGGAAAAGTGGCTTTGGAAGGACAGTTAACGCTGTCGAACTTTTTCATCGGCCACCAAGACATGCCGATGCCTCGGCCACGCAGCAGTTCAACCATTTTGGTGAAGTTGTCATTGCTGTTTTCCCCATGCTCCCCGCACCAAATCGGCCGGTTTTGCGAGCTCCGCATATCGAGGGCAAACTGAATGTCAGAGGCGAAATCCGCGGAGGATTGGTATTTGTGAAATACATAAACCATCTGGGGATCCCATGCAGGAGTGAGGCCGGTGTAATCGTTGCTGTAGCCGTTTCCTTCGATGAAGAGGATATGATTATCCCCGTTGGCACGAACCGTCGTGGTCAATTCGCCGAAAAGTTCGCGCAACAGGGTTCCGTTGGGGAGATTCCAGTTTGTTTCGTTGATCAAGTCGTATCCTGCTACCCACGCCTCATTCTTGTAGCGCTCGGAAATCTTATCCCAAAGCCGGACGGTTTTGCTGCGATTCTCCGCACTTTCCCAAAGCGATGGTTTGGTCGAGTCGTAGTCACTGATCCCGCTGTTGCTGCTTTGTCCGCCAGGTGCCGCGTGCAGATCGATGATGACGTAGACCCCGGCGCTTCTGCACCATGAGATGACGCTGTCCAGAAGCGCGAAGCCTTGATTGTTCCAAACATCAGGGGTTCCTAAATTGACGAAATATTCGTAGTGAAGGGGCAATCGCACAGCATTGAAGCCCCAAGCCTTGATCTGGCTGATGTCAGCTTGCGTGACATGGTTTTCCAGCCAGGAATCGTAAAAAGTCTTAACGCGGTTGGCACCCACCAACGCAGTCAGCTTTTCTTTCCAATCGTGCTGAGCGGGAGCTTGGCTCTCGGAGTTCATCATGTAACCCTCCATGACCATCCAATTGCCGAAGTTGACCGCATTGATAATCACTTCCTGGTTGTTCGAACTGTTGACGATCCGAGTGCCATCGACCTGAAGCAACTGCCCGAAAGTCAATTCGGCAAACAGAGCAAGAAAAAGGATAGTGAGGGCTGACGGTAGTTGCATTAACAATACATTTACCTGTTACTTTGCCAGCGCTATAGTCCGAAATGACTAAAGCTTACGAAAAAGCCGCCTATACAGACAAAGGGTTTTGTGTCTACCTACGAGGTGAATTGATTGCCATCTGTAAAAATTCTTTGATTTTCCTTGTCGCGATGGGCGGGGTTTTGCCCTGTAATGCAGGAAGAGAATCCCCATTCATGAGCATTAGCAAGCTGCGGGAATTTCCCAACAGCGATAAACTCCGTGTCGAAGCGAGAACGAGTGGCGTCATCAATCACATCAGCGAGGGACAAACCGAAATCGCCATTCAAGACGGCAAGTTCGCCATTTGGATGCCGATGCATGTAAATCGTCCTCGTGACCTCAAACTTGGCCAACAGGTTGAAGTCGAGGGCTACCTCCAAAAGGGCAAATTTGCCCCCGACTTCGTCGTACAGACGCTCGATGTGGTTGGTGAACCGGGCCTCCCTGAGCCGGAAAGCGTCACGGGAAGCGAGTTGTTGAGCGGCTCTTATGACTGCCGTTTTATCAAACTTTCCGGCATCGTCCGAGCGGTGCACCCGTGGTCGCGCCTAGGCCGCGATCATGCCATCATGCACCTGAACGCCAAAGGCACGCGAATTCTAGTACTCACGCCGAGCGAACAACTCGATCGATTGTCGAAGTTGGTGGACGGAGTGGTGGAGATCAAAGGGATCGACGCAGTTGCAGTCAACGAGGCCGGGCAGGTTCTCACCTCCCAAATGCGAGTTACCAATCCGGAATTCATCGAGATACTCGAACCTCCACGAGCCGAATCTATGCTGCCTCTCACGCCTTTGAAGAGCTTGTTGGGTCACCCTGTCAGTGGATCCCCAGGCCACCGAATACGCACTCAAGGAACGGTTACCCACACCCAGAACCAAGAGTCATTTCAAATCCAAGATCAAGGTCACGGAGTGCGGGTATGGACATCGGGCAAGGTCGAACCACCCGCACTGAACTCCGTCGTGGAGGTGCTAGGTTTTCCAACACCCGGCCCGCTCGGGCCGACACTGGAGGATGGTCAGTTCCGAATCATCGGAACCAACACCGCCCTTGAGCCCGCCATCATGAAGACTGCACAAGAAGCCTTTTCTCATGAAGGGCGGCTCGTTCGCGTCACAGGAAGGCTAGTCGAAACCCAAACCGATGTGAGTCCCGCCCGGCTAATGCTAAAAGACGGCAATTTGCTTTTCGCCGCTGATTTCAACGGGAGCATACCGCGTGACGCGCTACCCGCCGAACCGGGAGCCGTCATCACGGTCACGGGAATCGCAGAAGGATCGGTTGGCTCGGCACAACAGGAGGAAGGTTACTTGAAACCCCGTGATTTATTGATTCATTTGAGGAGTCCGGCTGATGTTCAGTGTCTGGAGTCAGCGCCTTGGTGGACACCATTGCGACTTGCCGTTGCGCTCGCAGCGACCGGGTCGGTGCTGGTGACAGTCTTGTTTTTCGCCGGACTGCTGACCCGAAAAAACAAAAGCCTTGTCGCGGCAGAGTACGAACTTGTGGCAGCCAGAGACGCGCTGGCGAAACGGGTGGAAACCCGCACTGACCAGTTGCACGCTCAACTCAGCGCGCGCCGAAGCGAGCTTAGCGAATACTCTGCC
>Ga0214168_1000911_pt1 | contig 11905 bp, 10 predicted proteins | sample LakMenepilimnion_FD_153002 | JGI IMG/M metagenome (GOLD analysis project Ga0214168, IMG submission 153002) | Freshwater microbial communities from Lake Mendota, WI - Practice 29OCT2010 epilimnion v4 | ecosystem: Environmental > Aquatic > Freshwater > Lake > Epilimnion/Euphotic zone | place: Lake...
GATCAATGAATCCTTAATGAACTGCCACATAATGCGTGTCATTTCATCGCCATCTAGTTCGACGACTGTGCCCGTTACTTTGATCTTGCTCATTGTCTCCTCTTTCTTAGATTTCCTTGAATTACAGTGATTCGAAATTAAAGCGTCTGAACATCTGCTTGTTTTGCGCGAACCGCTTCAGCTGCTTCCTTAAGGGCTGCAACTTCGGTATCGGTCAATGCGCTTTCAACGACTTTCTTCACACCGGTGCGACCGATTTCGGCTTCTACGCCAAGGTACACACCAGAAATTCCGTATTCGCCATCAACCCAGGCACATACTGGCATTACTGCGCCAGAATCTTCGATGACTGCCTTTGCCATGCGCGCTGCAGCTGCAGATGGTGCGTAATAAGCAGAACCTGTTTTAAGTAGAGCTACAACTTCTGCTCCACCGTTACGTGTGCGGTCAACTAGATCTGCAATCTCTTCTTGAGAAAGAAGATCGCTCAGTGGCTTTCCATCAACTGTGCAACGACTTGGAACCGGAACCATTGTGTCTCCATGTGATCCAAGTGTCAGAGTTTTTACTGAAGCAACCTTTACTCCCAGCTTTTCTGCAACAAAGTTTGTAAAGCGCGCAGTGTCTAACATTCCTGCTTGACCCATGACACGGTTCTTTGGAAAGTTAGTAGCAATCTGTGCCAGTGCTGTCATTTCATCAAGTGGATTTGAAACCACGATGATTACGGCATTTGGAGAATGCTTTGCGATGTTTTCTGCAACGCCACGAACGATGCCAGCATTTACGCCGATAAGATCCATGCGGCTCATACCAGGCTTGCGAGGAAGACCTGCGGTAATCACAACTACATCCGAATTTGCAGTTGCTTCGTAACCAGCGCCTTCAGGTGTTGTTGTTGCACCAATTAGCTTTGTCTCAAATCCTTCAATTGAACGAGACTGATTCATGTCTAGAGCTAAACCTTCTGACTTTCCTTCAAGGATGTCAGTTAAAACAACGGTATCGAAAACATCATATTCAGCTAAGCGAAGAGCTGTTGTTGAACCGTAAAAACCTGCACCGACTACAGTGACTTTGCCACCCATCGTGACTCCATTCATGGCTATTTGCGAATGGGGCAACTCTACCGCCCGCGAGGAAGGGCGATTGCCAGCGCAAAAAGTGCAATTGCGATAGCAAGCGGAAGATAAAACTCGATACGACGAAAATCCCTTGACTTCAGCGCGATGCCAGCGGTTCCTGCGGCGATAAAAAGTGATCCGCCTCGCACAATTCCGAGAACCCCTAGGACCACTCCGGTGAGGACTAGACCGTAACTAACAAGGGTGAGCAGTCGAGTGTTTAGCTGCATGCATCAACCACATTTGTCAGCAACATAGCGCGGGTCATTGGGCCGACTCCCCCAGGCATTGGAGAAACATGTGATGCCTTTTGATAAACACCCGGGCACACATCACCATCTAAACCATTTGCGTTTCTGGAAATTCCTACATCAATTACTACTGCACCTTCTTTAATCATTTCAGCCTTAAGGAAATGTGATTGGCCAATGGCTGCGACAACAATGTCTGCTTTCTTTGTGTGCATCGCTAAATCTTTCGTGCCAGTGTGAGTCAAGGTAACAGTTGCATTTTCTTGTTTGCGGGTGAGCAACAAGCCCAAGGGGCGACCAACTGTTAGGCCGCGTCCGATCACGGTGATTTCTGCGCCTTGAGTCGAAATCTTGTAGTGGTCAAGCAGTGCAACAATTGCTCTAGGGGTGCAAGGCAGTGGGCCTTCATAACCTAAAACTAAACGACCTAAATTAAACGGATGCAAACCATCTGCATCCTTGCTCGGATCTATTGCTTCAAGAATTCTTTGAGTGTTGATTCCTTTAGGTAATGGAAGTTGAACGATGTATCCGGTGCATTCTTTCGATGCATTCAAATCAGCTATCGCTGCCAAAATATCTTTCTCGGTTGCATCATTTGGAAGATCAAATCGAATTGAGTTAATCCCAACTTCTTTGCAATCTCGATGTTTTCCATTGACATATGAAATCGATCCAGGATCATCTCCGACTAATACTGTTCCAAGACCTGGAGTGATTCCCTTTGATTTAAGCGCCGCAACTCGATTAGTTAACTCGGCTTTCATAGCCGAAGCTAATGATTTGCCATCTAGTATCTGCGCGCTCATGTTCTAAGCCTACCGACTCAGTTATGCGTGAGAGAAATGTCGAGTATTGGTGAAAAACATCGCTATTCCTGCCGCCTTAGCCGCAGCAATTACCTCTTCATCACGCACACTGCCACCGGGCTGAACAACAGCGGTGATTCCTGCATCGATAAGAATCTGAAGGCCATCAGCAAATGGGAAAAAGGCATCACTTGCAGCAACCGATCCTTTTGCTCGAGCACCTGCGCGCGATACAGCTAACTGAGCTGAATCAACTCGACTTACTTGTCCCATTCCAATTCCTACAGATGTGGTCATCGAAGCAAGGAGGATGGCGTTGCTCTTTACTGAACGAACACTTCTCCAAGCAAACTCAAGATCTTTCATGGTTTGCTCATTTACCTTTGGACCACAAACCTGTTGCCATTGTTCAGGTGAATCTCCGGCGGCATCGATCAAATCTGTTTGCTGAAGCAATACCCCACCAGATATTGGGCGAAGTTCAAAAGTATCTAGTGGCGTTACTTCGGCTTTCAAGATACGTATCGAAGGTTTTTTCATTAATAGCTCAAGTGCATCTTGATCATAATCTGGAGCGATAACTACTTCGGTAAAAATTTTTGACAATGGTTCTGCCATTGCAAGATCTACTTTTCTATTAGCCGCTACTACTCCACCGAAGGCAGATACTGGATCGCATTCGTGTGCATGCTGGTAAGCAACTGCAACACCTAAAGCACATACAGCGATTCCGCAAGGATTGGCATGCTTCATGATGGCAACTGCAGGATCACGATGATCTCTGACCGCACGCCAAGCAGCATCTGCATCGGTGTAGTTATTGAAAGACATCTCTTTTCCATGAAGCTGCTGAGCATTAACAACACCTGAATGTGCACCGGCATACAGTGCAGCGCTTTGATGTGGGTTCTCGCCATAGCGAAGTGAACTCTTGCGGCTCCAGATGTGCCCGAACCAATCAGGTAGTTCATGTGAATCAGAGTCAGCGAGCCAGGTAGCGATAGTTAAATCGTATTCAGCGGTAGCTCGAAAAGCTTCAAGTGCTAACTGACGTCGTTCGGTATCAGTAAATCCCCCACTGCTAATTGCAGAAAGCAATCGGTCGTATTGGCTTGGATCTGAAACAACCGCTACCGAACCGTGATTCTTTGCAGCTGCGCGAAGCATCGCTGGGCCGCCAATATCTATCTGCTCGATACTGTCTTCAAAAGATGCACCTGCAGCAATTGTCTGGGCAAATGGATACAAATTAATGATTACTACATCAAATGGTTCGATCTCTAAGCCAGCTAGTGCTTCAAGATGCTCTGCATTATTTTGATCCGCCAAGATTCCGGCGTGGATTCGGGGGTGCAAAGTTTTGACACGGCCATCCATGATTTCAGGAAAGCCTGTGTACTGGCTTACCTCTGTCACTGGTATTCCGGCAGCAACCAAATTCTTCGCAGTAGAACCCGTCGAAAGAATTTCAACTCCAGCTGAATTAAGCGCCTTGCCCACTTCAAGCAACCGATCTTTGTTGTAAACACTTACCAGCGCTCTACGAAAGTTTTTCTTCATCTACGTTTTATGAATCTCGGTAGATAAATTGCCAATGCTGCGCCAAGGCCAAGTTGAACTGCAATTGCAAGAGTGAATTTCCAGGTTGAGACTCCAACTGCTGACATTGCATCGGTAATCAAGGCCCCGCTACCTGAATATCCGACAAAGGCTGCAAGCAATACCGCGACCATGTAACTCTGTACAAGAACCCTTTGGTTGAGCGAGATTGTCCAGGTCACTAAAAGCGCTCCTGCTGCCACAATAACTAGGACTCCAATAAGGGCGATGAGAGATTTGTTCTCTGGCAGCGCACCAAGCAATGGCATCGCGGGAATCTTGTTCAATCTAAATGAAGTTGGCGAGACAAGAGTTCCGGAGCCAACTGCAAAACCGACCCCTGAAAAGTACGCCAAAGTAGAAACCACAGCGTTGGGGATGTACAGAATGTTAAGAAGTAGCAAAAGGAATCCACCAAAGATTCCTGGTTGCAAAACCGTTGTTAGATTCTTGACCATTGAGATATTGAGCAGCAGCAAAATGCCAAAAACAATTGATGAGATTCCGAGCAATAAAGCAATTATGCGTGATCCATATAAGAAGCCTTGACCCAATGCGACTCGTCGTCCGACCGTTGCCGCACACAACAAAGTGAATGGCAGAACATAAATAATTGCGAAGTACCAAACGGGACGAATTGAATCAGTCTTTGAAAAAAACGCCGCTGCCAAAGCAAACAAGGTGTAGAGGACTGCAAAAGCAGCACGCGCTGCACCTACTAATGAACTGTCATTATCTAAACGTTCGATTGTGCGGGCTACGCCATTTCGAATAGCTAGAACTGGAAAGATCAACGCACCCAAAGGAAGATATGAAAGATGGCCAGCTAAACCTGATGGCGGAAGTGATAAATCAAATGGAATTGAGTGCGCACCGATCCAGATCCACAGTGCCGCACGCAGAGGGTCTCCGGTATTGCCAGTTGCACTACCTGCGGTAGCCCAAGCAAGAAGTGCGATAAAAGATGTTGGAAGTAAAAGCCAAGCAACGCTACGCAAGACTTGGGGCAATGCAGCTCCAAGTACTCGCGTCAACATTGTTATCGACCCATGATTGCGCGTAACAAACGCGCGGTTTCGCTAGGTGTTTGACCAACCTTTACACCAGCAGCTTCTAAAGCATCTTTCTTACCTTGGGCAGTTCCTGAAGAACCAGAAACGATTGCACCTGCGTGACCCATGGTCTTTCCTTCTGGCGCGGTAAATCCTGCAACATAACCAACTACTGGCTTAGTTACGTACTCTGCAATAAATGCAGCTGCACGCTCTTCTGCATCTCCACCAATTTCACCGATCATTACAATCGCAGTTGTTTCTGGATCATCTTGGAATGCACGAAGACAATCAATATGAGTTGTTCCAATAACTGGATCTCCACCAATTCCGACTGCGGTACTAAATCCGATGTCACGAAGCTCGTACATCATTTGATAAGTAAGTGTTCCTGACTTTGAAACTAAACCAATTGGACCTGCGCCAGTGATATCTGCCGGAATAATTCCAACATTTGATTTTCCTGGGCTAATCAAACCTGGGCAGTTAGGTCCGATGATCTGCGTTGTGCCCTTGGTCTGGGCATATGTGTAAAAACTTGCTGAATCATGGACTGGAATGCCTTCGGTGATAACGACAACTAATGGCATGGTTGCATCAACTGCATCAATTACCGCAGCTTTTGCAAACTTTGGCGGAACGAATACAACTGAAACATTGGCACCTGTTGCTGACATTGCTTCGGCAACTGTGTTGAAAACCGGAAGCTGGTGACCGTCGATATCAACGACCTGTCCGCCCTTGCCTGGTGTTACTCCGCCGACAACCTTTGTGCCCGAAGCCAACATACGGCGGGTGTGCTTGGTTCCTTCAGAACCAGTCATTCCCTGAACAATTACTTTGCTTGCATCATTGATGAAAATAGACATTACTTCGCCGCCAATTCTGCAGCGCGATTTGCTGCTCCATCCATTGTGTCTGCCTGCTCAACCAGTGGGTGCGCAGCCTTTGCCAAAATAGCTCGTCCTTCAACAACATTGTTTCCATCAAGGCGAACCACGATTGGCTTTGTTGCCTTAGGCCCAAGTAATTCAAGGGCTTGAACGATTCCGTTTGCGACCGCATCACATGCGGTGATTCCGCCAAATACATTTACAAAAACGCTTTTCACATCTTTGTCGCCGAGAATAATTGAAAGACCATCAGCCATGATTTGTGCAGATGCACCGCCACCAATATCAAGGAAGTTAGCTGGGCGAACTCCGCCATGCTTTTCTCCTGCGTAAGCAACAACATCTAATGTGCTCATTACAAGGCCTGCACCGTTTCCGATGATTCCTACTTCGCCTTCAAGCTTTACGTAGTTAAGTCCTTTTTCCTTAGCTGCAGCTTCTAGTGGATTTTCTGCAGCTTGATCAACTAGTGCTTCATGATCTGGCTGACGGAAATCCGCGTTGTCATCAAGAGTAACTTTTCCATCAAGTGCAATAACTTTGCCATCCTTGGTCTTCACCAATGGGTTAACTTCGACAAGCGTTGCATCTTCACCCTGGAAAACATCCCATAGCTTGAGCAAAACATCAGCAACTTGATCCGCAACATCTGTTGGGAACTGTGCTGCTGCAACAATCTCTTTTGCCTTAGCAAGAGAGATGCCATCGACTGCAGATACTGGAATCTTTGCCAGCTTTTCTGGTGCAGTGTGGGCAACCTCTTCGATATCCATTCCGCCGGAAACCGATGCCATAACTAGAAATGTTCGGTTTGAACGATCCAGCAAAATTGCCAAGTAGTACTCGGATTCAATCGGTGCAGCCGCTGCAATCATTACTGTGCGAACTGTGTGACCCTTGATATCCATTCCAAGAATTGCGCCAGCTTTTTCACGGGCATCTTGTGGGTTCTCAGCTAGCTTTACGCCGCCAGCTTTTCCACGACCTCCAACTTTGACCTGTGCCTTAACGACAACTTTTCCGCCAATAGCTGTGGCTGCTTTTTCTGCCTCATCAGCAGTTGTAGCAACGCTTGCAGCTAATACGGGTACGCCATGCTTTTCAAAGATGTCGCGGGCTTGATATTCAAAGAGATCCACTGGGCTTCCAATCAGTTCAGTTCTGACGCGTTAATGAGGGTAATCCTAGAGCTTCTCAACGGGTGCATAACGCAGCAGCAACCGCTTCTCGCCGTATTGGCCGAAGTTAATTGTCGCTTCAGCCTTATCTCCTGCCCCTGCCACTGAAACTACGGTGCCCAAACCAAATGTGTCATGTGACACACGCTCACCAACAGCAAGCTCCATCGCAATGCTTTTCTTTCCAGTAGCTCGTGGCGGAGGTGCTGTGGCAGTTCTTGTTTTCTTAATCAGAGATGCAGAGACAGATGTTCGTGATTGATTGCGCCATTCGATTACCTCTTCCGGAATTTCATCCAGAAAGCGTGAAGGCGGGTTGTAATTTGGTGCGCCCCACGTTGATCTGTATTCGGCGCGTGAAATATAAAGACGTTGGCGTGCACGAGTTAACCCAACGTATGCAAGACGTCGTTCTTCTTCGATCTCATCTTTCTCGCCAAGTGTGCGAGAGTGAGGAAAAATTCCATCTTCCATTCCTGTTAAGAAAACAGTTGGAAATTCAAGACCTTTGGCGGTGTGAAGCGTCATCATTGTTACGACTCCGCCATGATCTTCACCTTCAGGAATTTCATCTGCATCTGCTACCAAGGAAACCTTTTCTAAGAAGCCAGCAAGTGAAATCTCTTCATCTTCGCCAAGTTCTTCAAATGGTCTTTCTTCGTACTCCATGGAAACCGCAACAAGTTCTTTGAGGTTTTCAACTCGAACTTCATCTTGTGGGTCGGTGCTATCGATGAGCTCTTTGAGTAAACCAGATTGTTCAAGCGCGGCTTCGACAATAACTGATGGCTTGGTCTTTGCCTCAACCAAGACACTTAAGGCACTGATCATTGAAGTAAATTCATTGATGGCTTGCGCTGCACGCGCAGGTACAGCTCCAACTTCCTTGCAACGAAGCAAACCTTGCCAAAAAGAAACGTTGTTTTCTCTGGCAAATAAGTCAACATAATCCAAAGATGTATCGCCAATGCCTCGTTTTGGAACATTAATGATTCTTCGCAAAGAAATCTCATCTTCAGGATTGGCCAGAACCCGCAAATAGGCCAATAGATCCTTTACTTCACGACGCTCATAAAATCGAAGACCACCGACAACTTTGTAGGGAAGTGCGCTACGCATGAAGACTTCTTCAAAAACACGGGATTGCGCGTTGGTTCGGTAGAAAATGGCGGTGTCTCCTGGATTTGAAACACCTTCTCGCTGAAGAGATCTAATCTCATCGGCAATAAAGTTTGCTTCATCATGTTCACTTTCGGCAACATAACCAACAAGCGGTGTTCCAGAACCTGCATCTGACCACAGATTCTTTTCTTTGCGGCTCTCATTACGAGTGATCACCGCATTGGCTGCATTGAGAATATTCTGGGTTGATCGATAGTTTTGTTCTAACAAAACAGTTCGGGCATTGGGGTAATCCAATTCAAACTGCAAAATGTTGCGGATGGTCGCGCCACGGAAACCGTAAATGGACTGATCAGCATCTCCAACAACACACAGCTCTGCAGGAGGTTGGCCCTCAAGATCAGTCCCTACCAACTCTTTTACAAGGATGTACTGGGCGTGGTTAGTATCTTGATACTCATCAACTAGAACATGACGGAAACGTGACCTGAACCTTGCTTTAGCTTCTGGGAAACGTTGCAGCACTTCTACCGTCTTTAAAATCAAATCATCAAAATCCATTGCATTGGCGCGCATCAAACGTTGTTGATACACCGCGTAAACGTCGGCAACAACTTGTTCAAACTGATTAGTGGTTGCATTGAGATAATCCTGTGGCCCCAATAACTCGTTTTTCGCGTTGGAAATCATGGATTGAAATTGGCGTGCCGGATATCGCTTGGGATCCAGGTTTAACTCTTTGGCCACAATTGTTATCAATCGATTTGAATCAGCTGAGTCGTAGATACTAAAAGAGTTGCTGTATCCCAGGCGGGTAGCTTCTTGGCGCAAGATGCGAACGCAGGCCGAGTGGAAAGTTGAAACCCACATGGACTTTGCGATTGGCCCGACAAGTTCAGCCACACGTTCTTTCATTTCTCCTGCAGCTTTGTTTGTAAAAGTAATTGCAAGGATTTGATAGGGCGCAACATTTCTGCGTGACATCAAATATGCGATTCGACGAGTTAAGACTCGAGTCTTTCCTGATCCTGCACCTGCGACCACCAAGAGTGGTCCCCCTGCATGGGTAACCGCCTCCGCTTGTTGAGGGTTAAGTCCCTCAATGAGTGGATCGATTTCAGTCATGAGGTCGAGTCTATTAGGCTTCATGCATGGAACCGATCGCAGATACCGAGATCAAGCGAGTTTTGGTCGTCAACGCCCATCCTGATGATTCAGATTTTGGTGCATCAGGAACTATTTCCCAGTGGGTAAAAAAGGGAATTGAAGTCGCCTATGTCTTTTGCACAAATGGCGATCAAGGTGGCGAAGAGTCAGGCTTTACAAAAGAGGAAATGCCCGCGATCCGTCAGCGCGAGCAACGCGCAGCGGGAGCTGCAATTGGTGTCACAGACATAACTTTTTTGAATTACGTAGATGGACATCTCGAAGCAACGATTGAACTTCGTAAAGACATTGTGCGACAGATTCGAATCTCACAACCAGATCGAATTGTCTGCCAGAGTCCTGAACGCAATTGGGATCGAATTGGTGCAAGCCATCCTGATCACTTAGCAGCGGGCGAAGCAACGATCCAAGCGGTTTATCCTGATGCGCGTAACCCTTTTGCATTTACGGATTTAATGGAAAAAGAAGGTCTACAGCCGTGGCGCGTTAAAGAGATTTGGGTATCTGGCTTTGCCAAGCCCGATCATTGGGTAGATATCACCGATACTTTTGACTTAAAGATGGCGGCTTTACATGCGCACGTTTCGCAAACCGCGCATAACAAGGATTTAGAAAAGATGGTTCGTGAATGGGGTCAACGCAACGCAGGAATGGGCGGACTTCCAGAGGGTCGAATCGCCGAAGCTTTTAAGATTGTAAATACCGCATAAAGCTTTGCGGTTCACTGAGATTAGTTTGAAACTGAAACTCGCCTAATTTCGATTGGCTGATTTGGTGCACCATCTGCGCCACCGCCCTTAACCCCAACTTTTGCAATTGCTTTTACGATGTCCAAACCTTGGGTGACCGTTCCCCAAATTGTGTAATTTGCGCCCAAGGTTGTATCGGCGAAAACTAAGAAGAACTGACTTCCATTTGTGCCAGGCCCTGAATTAGCCATAGCAACGGTTCCTGCCGGATAGTTGTTCAAACCTTCAGCTGGAAGGTTCTCATCACGATAAGTGAAGTTTGGTCCCCCGCCACCAGTTGCTGTCGGATCTCCACACTGCAAAACATACAAACCTTTGGTTGTTAAACGATGGCACAAGGAGTTATTGAAATAACCACCTCGAGCAAGAGTTGATAACTGTGTCAATGTAATTGGAGCTTTAGAACCAACGGTTGTTACAACAATATTTCCGCAGTTTGTTACAAAGGTAAAGGTGCGTGGAATACGCTTCAAAACTTTATCCGCAGGTGCAATAGATGGTGGCGTGTGTCCAACTGATTTAGCGGTTAAACATTTAATTGCTGGAACTTTGGCAGACTTTACTGATTTACTTTTTGTGTTAACTGCAGAAGCAGATGGTGAAACAATGAAAGTAGAAGCAGTTAGCGCAGATAGCGCAATTGCTGCAACGATCAACTTCTTCACGTGAACTCCCTTTGACATGGCCCTAATGGTAAATCGAAACCCTGTGAAAACCCTTAATTTATTCCCATTCAATGGTGGCAGGTGGCTTGCTAGTTACATCCAGAACTACGCGATTAACCCCGCGAACCTCGTTGGTTATGCGGGTAGAAATCTTTTCAAGCACCTCGTAGGGCACCCGTGACCAATCAGCGGTCATCGCATCCTCAGAGGAAACTGGGCGAAGGACAATCGGATGTCCATATGTGCGGCCATCCCCTTGAACACCAACACTACGAACATCAGCCAAGAGCACAACAGGACACTGCCAGATCTGTCGATCTAACCCAGCAAACTTTAATTCTGCTCTGGCAATTGCATCAGCTTCGCGCAATAAATCTAAACGTTCTTGGGTTACTGATCCAACAATTCGAATTCCAAGTCCAGGACCAGGAAAAGGTTGACGCCACACAATTTCTTCGGGTAATCCAAGTTCAAGACCTACTTGGCGAACCTCATCCTTAAACAATGTGCGCAGTGGTTCTACCAAAGTGAATTGAAGATCATCAGGTAAACCACCGACATTGTGATGTGACTTGATGTTTGCAGTCCCAGTGCCTCCACCTGATTCGACGACATCTGGATACAAAGTTCCCTGAACTAAGAATTCCACTTCTCCGCCTGAAGCAATTTCTCGCGCCGCAGTTTCAAATGATCGAATAAATTCGCGACCAATGATCTTTCGCTTGTCTTCAGGATCGGTCACATCTTTAAGGGCATCTAAGAACTGTTTCTTAGCATCGACAACGACAAGTTGAACCCCAGTTGAAGCCACAAAATCACGTTCAACTTGTTCAGCTTCACCTTTTCGTAGCAAGCCATGATCAACGAAAACACAGGTCAACTGGTTTCCAACTGCTTTCTGGATCATTGCCGCTGCAACGGCAGAATCAACTCCTCCAGATAAACCACAAATTACTTTTTTGGATCCGATCAACGCTTTAGCTTTTGCAATCTCAGTCTCGGCAATATTTGCTGTTGTCCATGTTGCATCGCACTTGGCGATGTTTACCAGCCAATTACTAAGGATTGCTTGGCCATACTCACTGTGTAGAACCTCGGGATGGAATTGAACGCCAGCAAATTGGCCAGTTTCATTTTCAAAAGCAGCAATAGGTGTATCTGCCGTTGTGCCACAAATGGAAAAGCCTGCCGGTGCTTGTGAAACCGCATCACCGTGAGACATCCAAACTTTTTGCTGTGCTGGCAAATCTGCAAACAACTTGGAAGTCGTAACAACGGTTGTATCTGTACGACCAA
>Ga0214168_1000912_pt1 | contig 11903 bp, 8 predicted proteins | sample LakMenepilimnion_FD_153002 | JGI IMG/M metagenome (GOLD analysis project Ga0214168, IMG submission 153002) | Freshwater microbial communities from Lake Mendota, WI - Practice 29OCT2010 epilimnion v4 | ecosystem: Environmental > Aquatic > Freshwater > Lake > Epilimnion/Euphotic zone | place: Lake...
TCAGGCTTTACACAGTCTGCGATTGCATCTGCGGCCGCCAACAACATTGAATCGTAGATTTTTGAAGCTCCGGTATCTAGCAATCCACGAAATACCCCAGGAAAGGCAAGTACATTGTTGATCTGATTTGGTTGGTCACTACGACCAGTTGCAACGACTCTGGCGTATTTGCGGGCAATCTCTGGATCAATCTCCGGATCCGGATTGGCTAGCGCAAAAATAATACTTTCGGCCGCCATTCCTGACACATCACTTTCACTTAAAAGATTAGGCGCGCTTAAACCGATAAATACATCAGCGCCTACTAGTGCTTGACCAATGCTCCCTTGAAAATTCTCTGGATTACTCTCTTTTACAAACCATTCACGCATTGGATCATTTGTTGGTGAACCTTTATGAATTACACCATCTAAGTCAAAACCAATAATCGTTTTTGCACCACCTAGGAAAAGCAATCGTGAAACTGCAGTGCCTGCAGCACCCACACCGCTAATAACTATTTTGACCTTATCAATTGGTTTGTTAACTAATTTAAGCGCATTTCTTAAAGCAGCAAATACAACGATTGCTGTCCCATGTTGGTCATCGTGAAAAACTGGGATATCTAAAAGCTCACGCAATCTTCGTTCCACTTCAAAACATCTTGGTGCGGAAATATCTTCTAGATTGATTCCACCATAAACAGGAGCGATGATTTGCACTGTACGCACAATCTCATCGACATCTTGGGTATCTAAACAAACTGGCCATGCATCTACATTTGCAAACCGTTTAAACAATGCTGCTTTTCCTTCCATGACTGGAAGTGCAGCAGCTGGTCCAATATTTCCTAAACCTAAAACTGCCGAGCCATCTGTAATAACAGCAACAGTGTTTCGCTTAATTGTTAAACGTCTTGCATCACTTGGCTCTTCAGCAATTGCCATACATACTCGTGCTACACCCGGCGTGTAAATCCGCGACAAATCATCACGAGTTTTGATTTGAACTTTTGATTGAATTTCAATTTTTCCACCTAGGTGCAATAAAAATGTGCGATCACTAACTTTGCGTACCGTCAGGCCAGGAATTTCAGATACAGTTTTTGCAACTCGATCTGCGTGGTCAGCGTCTATGGTGTCGCAAGTGACATCTATAACCACTCGATCATATGAAGATTCCACAATATCTAAGGCAGTCAGTGCCGCTCCTTGCGAATTTAAGGCAGTTGTTATCGCAGAAACAGGCTTATTCGCGGATGGACCTTCAACGCGAATTGTGATTCCATAGCCGGGACTCGTAGAAGCCATCGAAATCTCCTAGTGTTGGGCTATCAGAGTACGACTTAGTAGGGGGATAGATGAAACCGCCGGCCAGTGATTCCGCTCACCAAGATATTAAAAGTACGAATAAAGAGGTCTACGACCTTGATCGTGCACATGTTTTCCATTCATGGTCAGCGCAAGGGGCGATAACTCCCCTACCTATTGCTGGTGGCTTAGGGTCATATTTTTGGGATTTTGATGGCAATCGCTTCCTAGATTTTTCTAGCCAATTAGTTTTTACAAATATTGGTCATCAACATCCGAAAGTAATTGCTGGAATAAAGAAGCAGGCAGATTTATTAGCAACCATTGCTCCGCAACATGCAAATGAAACGAGAAGTATTGCTGCACAAAAAATAGTTGCACATGCTGAAAGTCATTTAAATAAAGTTTTCTTCACCAACGGTGGAGCTGATGCAGTAGAGAATGCAATTAGAATGGCGCGAATTCATACTTCGCGACACAAAGTTCTTTCACACTATCGTTCTTATCACGGTAACACTGGCGCGGCCATTTCTGCGACTGGAGATCCACGCCGCTTCCCAAATGAATTCGCATATGGGCATGTACATTTTTGGGGACCTTATTTATACCGCTCTGCATTTTGGGCAAATAGTGAAGAACAAGAATGTGCACGTGCGTTAGAACACCTTGAACAGACAATTATTTTTGAGGGACCAAATACGATCGCGGCAATTTTGATTGAATCTGTTGTTGGAACAAATGGAATTTTAGTTCCGCCAAAAGGTTATCTTGAAGGAGTTCGTGAACTTTGCGATAAATATGGAATTATGTGGATCGCGGATGAAGTAATGGCTGGTTTCGGAAGAACTGGTAAATGGTTTGCATATCAACATTCCACCGCAGCCCCAGATTTAATTGTTTTTGCTAAAGGCGTCAACTCAGGCTATATCCCGTTAGGTGGAGTAATTATCTCTGATGCTATTGCTGCAACTTTTGATCAAAGAGTTTTCCCAGGCGGATTAACTTATTCAGGACATCCAATTGCATGTGCTGCTGCAGTTGCTGCAATAGATGCAATGGAAGAAGAGGGAATTATCGAGCACTCACTCGACATTGGTGAAAAAGTAATTGGTCCTGGACTTCGCAAGTTATCCGAAAAACATAAATTGATTGGCGATATCCGCGGAGTTGGAACCTTTTGGGGAATGGACCTTGTAACAGATCGTGCTACTCGTGCTCCTCTTGCACCATATGGTGGAACAAGCCCAGCAATGGGTGAACTTGTTGCTGCTTGCAAATCTCGCGGACTATTTCCGTTTGTGCATTTCAATCGGATGCATGTTGTTCCACCGTGCACAATTACAGCGGATGAGTTGCAAGAAGGTTTTGCAATTTTAGATCAAGCATTTACTGAGGTCGGAAAGTATTACACCGGAAATTAAGAATTTATGGCTCGCAATAACTTGGTGAGATGCTTATCAAAAATTGCACTAACTTCACGACTTCCTGCGGTGCCGAGAGTTTGAATTGGTTTTCCAAAACTTTCGGCTTGTTGAAATGCGATTCGATCTGGAATCGGTGGAGTTAGTACTTGTTTCTTAAAGATTGATCCTAATTCTTTGATTCTGAAATCATGTTCTTCCGCGACACTTTTAACTCGGTTTGGAAGTACACCAAGTAACTTCAACTTCTTATTATGTGATTTTCGAATTTCTTCAATTTCATCAGCGGCACGTTCGGCACCTTGTAAACCAAAGTATGTTGGCGTTGCAACGATAATTGCAAGATCACTTGCAGCTAGTGCATCTCTGGTTAATGTTCCAAGTGATGGAGGGCAATCAATCAAAACTAAATCGTATCCATCTAGTTTTTCTAGGGCACGAGCAAGACGAGGCTTAAATGCTGCTGCGCTTTTAAATGCGTCATGTTGAATTAACTCAGGAGAAGAAGCAATTACATCAACTTCACCAGGTGCAACTTCCCAAGCGCAAGCTGTTAATGAGTTATGTAAATTAGCAAGAGTTGGATTCGCTAATAAATCTGCTGCAGTCGCGGTTGGTTCTTCAGCAGCAAGAATTGAAGTGGCATTTCCTTGTGGATCAAGATCGATTACGAGAGTTGCAAGTCCGCGGACGGTTGCTGCGCCAGCAAGTCCTAGCGTGACAGAAGTTTTTCCAACTCCACCTTTTAAACTCAGGACACTTACGACAGGTACTTTGCTCATGAGCGCAATCCTCTCCTAATTGACCCATTTGGATCAACCGGAAAGAGTGTTAATTGTGCGTTTAAACAGTCCCGTAAAGCCGATCGCCTGCGTCGCCGAGGCCCGGAACTATGTACCCATGTTCATTTAACCGCTCATCGAGGGCGCCCATAACAACCGTTACTGGGGCACCATCGAGTGCTTTCTCAAGTGCAGCTACTCCTTCAGGGGCGGCCAGGATGCAGATGATTGTGATGTCAGTAGCGCCTTTGTCCAACAAAAATCTAGTTGCCGCAATCAGAGTTCCGCCAGTAGCAAGCATTGGATCAAGGATGTAGCACTGTCTACCTGTTAAATCCTCTGGCAAGCGATTTGCATATGTTGATGCTTGCAAAGTTTTTTCATCTCGCACCATTCCGAGAAAACCAACTTCAGCAGATGGAATCAACCGAGTCATGCCTTCAAGCATTCCCAATCCGGCGCGCAAAATCGGAACCACAATTGGACGAGGTTTTGATAAATGAGCACCAACTGTTGTAGCAACTGGAGTTTCTATTGTTACTTTGTCAGTACGAATATCACGGGTTGCTTCATAAGCTAAAAGCGTTACTAACTCTTCGGTTAAGTATCTAAAAGTTGGAGAATCTGTTTTTTTATCGCGTAGAAGTGTCAATTTATGAGTAATCAGTGGATGATTGGCTACATGAACTCGCATGCATTCAGCCTATCCCTTAAATCGATAGTTGCACCAGAGGCAACCCAGTGAAGGCTTCACAAAGTGATTTCACTGAAGCGATGGAAGAAGCTTTGTTGATTGCACAATCGGTATGGGATAAATCAAATGACGTTCCCATAGGAGCAGTGGTTCTCAATAGTGCCGGCGAAGTAATTGGTACAGGTGGAAATGAGCGCGAATTAAAAGGTGATCCCACAGCACACGCAGAGATTATTGCTCTCCGAAGTGCTGCTGAAAAAATTGGAAGTTGGCGTTTGGAAGATTGCACATTAATTGTCACTCTTGAACCATGTGCAATGTGTGCAGGAGCAATTTTGCAATCAAGAATTCCAAGAGTTGTTTTTGGTGCTTGGGATGAAAAAGCTGGTGCCGCAGGTTCACTTTGGGATTTATTGCGCGATCGACGTTCGCTGCATCAAGTTGAAGTAATTTCAGGAGTGCTAGAGAAGCGCTCGCAAGAGTTACTCAAAAAGTTTTTTGAAAGCGTTCGATAAAACTCAGGTATCTTTGGTCTCGGTGGCGTGTCTGAGCGGCCAAAAGAGCACGCCTCGAAAGCGTGTGTGGGGGAAACTCCACCGTGGGTTCAAATCCCACCGCCACCGCCAACCGTTACAAAATTATTTGGTAGGCAGGGTTAAGGATTTTTAAGGCGCCATCTTCATCGCCAACCATGCCTTCGGCTTGCAAGGTGGCACCAACATTTAATCCCATCAATTCTCGTCTTCCTAAGAATTGCAAAGTTACTCCACCAGTTTCATCCCAAATTTCAACTTCAAGAACCGGCGCTGAATTTTGCGGTGCAACTCGAATTGCAGTGACACGTCCCACCACAAGTGCACGTTTACGCCAAGTAATATTTCCAATTTTTATCGAATTTGTTGAGCCATGGCTTACTGGCTCAAAAGAAATTGGTGTTGATAAAGGTTTTGAATCAAGAACTTCAAACCTTTCTACCTTCAGCGTGGCATTAGAAAGAACATTTGAAGTACCGTCAATAATCTTCTCAACATCAAAAGGAATAATAGTTGCCACAACCCGCGGAAGTTTTGATATTGATCTAGCAATCTCCTCGGCAGTTTGATCATGAAGTAAGCGACCAAGCAATTGAGAATATGAACGTCGCGGCAACAACAGGGTCAATTCAACATCTTCTGCTTGCGTTGCCCGCATCGAATAATCGATTGCCGCCTTTGGTAGTCGACGATCTGGACAATCAATAAGTTCTAGTGAAACCCCATCTAGCGCACTTGTTTTTGTCCATTCATTTTTAATTCGCTCAGCACGTAAATCATCTATTACAAAATGAATAGCAGTTAATTTACGAGGTTTTAAACTTCTTGCATAACGCACTGCTCCAATTGTCGCAATATCAACATTATCAATCAATACTGCAACATCATGACGAGTAATATTTGTATTACCCTCACCCCCGGTATTTAAAGTGAGAGCTTTTTGTTCTTCTCGATAACGTTTATTAACTCTGTTTAATACCATCACCAAAATTGGTGTCCCAATTACGACTAACCATGTTCCATCAAAAAATTTGGCAAGAGAGAGAATGACGACAGTAATTGTTGCGATAAAACCTGATACCAGGTGTAACAGCATTTTTGCGTGAGAATTTTCTCGGTAGGATTTTTTGGCCATTCCCAAACCTGTAATCATGAATCCTATAAATACACTCAATGCATAAATTGCCGCTAATGCCGTAATGCTTGCTTTTGAAGCGATCACCAAGATAGATGCTGTTACAGCAATGAAGAGAATTCCATTTGAAAAAGCAAGTCGATGGCCACGAGAGGTAAGTCTTTTTGGCAAAAATCCGTCATGTGCAACGATATTAACCATATTTGGGAAAGCACTGTAACAAGTGTTAGCGCCAGCGAAAAGAATTAAAGTTGTGCCGGTTTGCACAATTAAGAAAAAGATATGAGCGATCATCCCCTCACCAAGTGCGGCCTTTGCCACTAAAGAAATCACTGTTGGCGTTCCTGATTCATAAGGAATAGCAAGTGTGTGATAAGCCAGCCAACCAATTCCAATAATTAGTATTGCAAGAGTTAGTGCCATTGCAACAAAGGTGCGACGGGCATTTACATGTTCAGGTGATTTAAAAAGAGGGACACTATCTGAAACAGCTTCAAGGCCTGTCAGTGATGCGCTTCCACTAGCAAAAGCCTTCAAGATCATCAACATTGCTGTAAAAGTTAATAAACCTTGGGCTTCTCCAAGTGGAAGCAATCCCGGAGTTTGACTTGAGTATTGTGGGAGTGATCCATTTGCATAACGGATAATTCCCATTATAAATACTACAAGCATAGAAAAAATAAATAAGTAAGAGGGAATTACAAATATCACCCCGGCATCTTTTACACCACGCAAATTAATAAAAGTGAGTAAAAAAATAATTCCTAAAGTTAATTGAATTTTATATGTGGACAATTCGGGGACAGCTGAAATAATTGCGGCAACGCCTGCTGCGGCTTGAATCGCAACGGTTATTATGTAACCAAACATTAATTCAATTGCAGCCACTAAAGATGTATTCGTTCCAAAATTATCGCGAGCAACTACATATGCTCCACCTACTCGAGTGTAGGTATTAATCACATCTCGGTAAGAAAGTGAAATAATTAGCAAAATCAATAAAATTACACAAATCATCGGTGAGAAAAGTGCAAAAGCCGCTAACCCAAAAGCTGGTATTAAAGCTACTAAAATTTGTTCGCCACCATAAGCTGAAGAAGAAATGCAGTCCGAAGAAAGAATCCCAAAAGCACTTCTTTTTTTAAGGCGTTGGTCGCCTAATGAATGGCGATTTAATGGAGCACCAAGAAGTTTTCTTTTAATGGTGTACGAGAGTGGATCTTTTGGGTGAACATGTTCGGCCAAGATTGAAGGCTTCGGAGCGTCATCTCGCCAAGAGGTTGCCATATTTAAAAACCCGCCTCCGGTTCGATCTACCCGCAGAAATCGGGCGGGGATTTAACACCCCTAGTAATAAATGGTACCGACCTGCGGAGGATAAGAGATTTGAACTCTTGAAGGGTTTCCCCTTACACGCTTTCCAAGCGTGCGCACTCGGCCGCTATGCGAATCCTCCTGGCACAACCTTCACTTTGCCCTCCCCTTCGGGAGGCCATGGGTAACGATACTTAAGAAAAGAGCTCTGCCTATCCTCCGTATGCTTAGCCCTAGATCTCCCGCATGGCGTTATCGTGCTGAACTCCCCCAGGGCTGGAAGGCAGCAAGGGTAGGTACGCTCTATCGGGTGTGCGGGGGGTCCTAATACTTCCTAACAAGTTAAGGTCTGCAACGTGTCATTAGCTCTTTATCGCAAATACCGACCAGCCCAATTTAGTGAAGTGATCGGTCAAGATCACGTCACTGTGCCACTTGGTAATGCGCTGACCTCCGGAAAAATTCACCATGCATATTTATTTTCAGGACCTCGTGGTTGCGGAAAAACTTCTAGTGCACGAATTATGGCGCGAAGTTTAAATTGCGAAAAAGGTCCAACACCAAATCCATGCGGAGTTTGTCAATCATGTGTTGACCTTGCGCCTTTGGGCCCAGGCTCTCTTGATGTAATTGAATTAGATGCTGCAACACATGGCTTAGTTGATGATGCGCGAGATTTAAGAGATAAAGCTTTTTATGCACCCGTTCATAGTCGTTACAAGATTTACATAATTGATGAAGCACACCAACTTGGACCTGGCGCTGCAAATGCATTACTTAAAGTTGTAGAAGAACCACCTCCACATGTTTTATTTATTTTTGCAACTACCGAACCAGATAAATTAATTTCTACAATTCGTTCGCGGACTCATCACTATCCATTTCGTCTAGTGCCGCCAGCTTTGTTAACTACACATTTGGAATCAATTTGTAATTCAGAAGGTGTGCCAGTTTCAAAAGGCGTCTTGCCATTAGTTGTTCGTGCAAGTGGTGGCTCGGTGCGTGATTCACTTTCAATTCTTGGACAACTTCTTGCCGGCGCTGGTAGTGACGGTGTTACTTATGAAATTGCGCTGCACTTACTTGGTTTTACCGATGGAGCATTACTTGATGATGCAATAGATGCGATCGCAGCGCGAGATGGTGCCGCATTATTCCAAAGTATTGATCGCGTAATTGAAGCCGGACATGACCCAAGAAGATTTGCGCAGGATTTATTAGAAAGAATTAGAGATCTACTTGTACTTGCATCTGTACCCGATAGTGCACATTCTATTTTTAAACAGATGCCCACTGATCAGTTAGATCGAATGCAAGCACAAGCAACGCGAATTGGTTCTGCGAACCTGACACATTCAGCGCAAGTTGTAAGTGAAGGTTTGACGCAAATGCGAGGCGCCACTGCCCCGCGATTGACGTTGGAATTTACTGCTGCACGCATACTTTTGCCCGAAAATAGCGATGCCGGAGTAATCGCACGTATCGAAAGATTAGAACGGGTTGGATCTGTTGCTTCACTCCCTACAACTGCTCAAACACCCGCAAGTGCGCCAACGCCAACAAAAACTGTTCAACCGGTAAAAGCAGAGGTTGTAAAAGAAGAGGTTAAACAAAGTACAAAAGTAGAGGCAGCTCCTGAAAAACAAGTACCCGCAGCAGCTCCAAAAAAATCTGTTGCGGCACAACCAGTTGCTGGCATGGATTTAGTTGGATTAAGAAGATTGTGGCCAGAAGTGATTGAAAATGTTAAAGGCCGTCGCCGGCTTACTTGGTCGCTACTGAGTGCCAGTGCACAGATCTCTGCAATTGATGATCGAGCTATCAGCATTGCGATGGTAAATGTTGGCGCGCGTGATTCATTCCTAAGATCCAATAGCGATGTGATCTTGCATGATGCATTTGTTGAGATCACAGGCGTGGATCGCACAATCGAGGTAATTATCGATCCATCGATAGATCCTGGCTCAGTTGCCAAAGAGGTTGCAGAGAGTGCAGAAACAATTGAAAACTCCGAAGATGTAAATGAATTACAAGGTGCAGCACTACTTGCGCGCGAGTTAGGTGCAAAAGTTATCGGCGAGTATCCAAGTAACTGATGCACATAGGACATAGGGTTTAACTATGTATGAAGGTGCGATTCAAAATCTGATTGACGAACTCGGGCGCTTGCCTGGCGTTGGTCCAAAGAGTGCGCAAAGAATTGCCTTTCACATTTTGCAAACTGAAAACACTGATATTGCGCGATTGGTCGAATCAATAAGAGAAGTTAAAGAGAAAGTTATTTTCTGCGCGACATGTGGCAATGTTGCTGAAGAAGAACAGTGTCGAATCTGTCGCGATCCTCGTCGAGACCCAACTGCAATTTGCGTAGTTGAAGAAAGTAAAGATGTTCAAGCTATTGAGAAGACCCGTGAATTTCGCGGCAAGTATCACGTGCTTGGTGGAGCAATAAGTCCGATTGAGGGAATAGGTCCAGAGAATTTACGGATCCGCGAATTAATGGTCCGCCTGGCTGATGGTGTGGTGACTGAAGTAATTTTGGCTACCGATCCAAACCTGGAAGGCGAAGCCACCGCGACCTATTTGGCGCGATTACTTAAGCCGATTGGGTTAACAGTCACCCGGTTAGCTAGTGGTCTGCCGGTTGGCGGGGACCTGGAATATGCCGATGAAGTCACTCTTGGTCGAGCATTTGAGGGCCGTCGAAAGTTAGATTTCTAGAAAGTTTCATATACTGAGATTTTATGCGTCTTAAATACTGAGATATATTCGCTTGAAGGTAAAGATCTCTGTCATTGTTAACGCATGGGTTTAATCGTTCAAAAATATGGGGGCTCCTCAGTAGCCGATGCCGCCGGTATGAAACGGGTAGCTGCCCGCATCGTTGCTAGTAAGCGAGCCGGGCATGATGTGGTTGTCGTAGTTAGCGCGATGGGCGATACGACTGATGAGTTAATTGATTTAGCAAAGCAAATTACTCCGATGCCCACCGGACGTGAATTAGATATGTTGCTGACATCTGGTGAACGAATTTCAATGGCGCTACTTGCAATGGCGATTGGAAACTTAGGAGCCGAAGCTCGTTCCTTTACAGGAAGTCAAGCAGGAGTGATCACTGATTCAGTTCATGGTCGCGCACGAATTATTGATGTAACGCCTGGACGAATTGTTGATGCACTAAAAGAAGGTGCGATTGCAATTGTTGCTGGCTTTCAAGGAATTAGCCAAGATACAAAAGATGTAACAACACTTGGACGTGGTGGTTCGGATACGACTGCTGTTGCGCTCGCCGCTGCACTAGAGGCCGATGTCTGTGAAATCTATACAGATGTTGACGGTGTCTTTTCGGCAGATCCGAGAATCGTGCCAAGTGCCCGTAAATTAAAAAGCATTACATATGACGAGATGTTAGAGATGGCTGCAAGTGGCGCAAAAGTTTTACACCTGCGTTGTGTTGAGTATGCACGTCGATTTGATTTACCAATTCATGTGCGTTCATCTTTTAGTAGCAACGAAGGAACTTGGGTAGTTAAAGACCGACCAGAAGGAGATAGCGATATGGAACAAGCAATCATCTCAGGAATTGCTCATGATCGAAGTGAAGCGAAGGTGACAATCGTTGGGGTGCCAGATCGCACCGGAGTGGCTGCTCGTATTTTTCAAGCCATCGCGGACGTAGATATCAACATCGACATGATTGTTCAAAACGTTTCCGCCGCCGCTACTGGTTTAACTGACATTTCTTTTACATTGCCAAAGAGCGAAGGCCAAAATGCAATCGCAGTGTTGCAAAGAATTCAAGGCGAAGTTGGTTTTGCTTCAATTCAATACGATGATCAAGTTGGAAAAATTTCACTAATTGGTGCCGGTATGCGTTCGCATCCGGGTGTAACTGCAACATTCTTTGCAGCTATGGCTGATGCAGGTGTAAATATTGAAATGATTGCAACCTCTGAAATTCGTATTTCAATTGTTTGTCGTGAAGGTGATTTAGATAAAGCCGTGCGTTCAGCACATACCGCCTTTGGACTTGATGATGATCAAGAAGCCGTTGTTTATGGGGGAAGTGGACGATGAAACCTACACTTGCAGTTGTTGGTGCTACTGGGGCAGTCGGCACAGTGATGTTAGATATTTTGACGAAGCGTGAAAATGTTTGGGGAGAAATCAGGTTAATCGCTTCCGCGCGAAGTGCTGGTAAGAAATTAAGTTGTCGCGGTGAAGAACTCACTGTCGTTGCATTAACTCCTGAAGCCTTTGATGGCGTTGATGTAGCAATGTTTGATGTCCCAGATGAGGTCTCTGCCGAATGGGGGCCAATCGCTGCCGCTCGGGGAGCGGTTGTTGTAGATAACTCTGGTGCATTCAGAATGGATCCTGAAGTTCCGCTAGTAGTGCCTGAGGTAAATCCAGAGCAAACCAAAAATCGACCTAAGGGAATTATCTCAAATCCAAATTGCACAACTCTTTCAATGATTGTGGCTATTGGTGCACTCAATAAAGAGTATGGAGTAAAGGAATTAGTTGTTGCTTCTTATCAAGCAGCATCAGGAGCTGGACAATCAGGTATTGATACATTGCATTCGCAAATATCTGAAGTGGCTGGAAAAGATTTAGGTTCTGTCACCTCGGATGTTCGAGGAAATCTAAAAGAGAATGGACCATTTCCGGCACCTCTTGCACTAAACGTGATTCCATGGGCTGGATCTCTCAAAGAAGGTGGTTACACATCTGA
>Ga0214168_1000917_pt1 | contig 11877 bp, 23 predicted proteins | sample LakMenepilimnion_FD_153002 | JGI IMG/M metagenome (GOLD analysis project Ga0214168, IMG submission 153002) | Freshwater microbial communities from Lake Mendota, WI - Practice 29OCT2010 epilimnion v4 | ecosystem: Environmental > Aquatic > Freshwater > Lake > Epilimnion/Euphotic zone | place: Lake...
GTCCTTATAATTCTGTAACGTCTTGCAAGACAGTTGAATCTTTTGCGATAATCATATTTATATATTTAACCGCAGTGTCTTCCTCTGGAAAGTATCTAACGATTGTTTGTCCCGTATACTTAGAAACAAACATCAAGAGTATTTCGGTATTTTTATAGACGGAAAATTTAATAATCCAGCCGTTTCTTACGGCTGGTTGAAAGTATGTTGTATTACTTCTTATCTCCTGCATTAGCAAGTCCCGAGAAGTTTTCAACGATTTTTCTTGCATTATTTGCTATTTCATCCGCTACGTATGTTAGTCCATAGGTATATGTAGCAAAATCTTTACCTACAAAGCCCTTAATTGCCTCAATGGTAGCATGTGCGGCCTGTTTATTTGCATCAATCATTGCAAGAGTGAAGTCTTTTGATTTTACATTTAGTTCTTGATATGTCATTTTTTATCCTTTTAAAGCGATTAGTTTGTCGTTCCGATATTGGCTACGACATATAATTATTTATGCTGCACTGCGTCATAAAAAGAAGAATACTGACTCTAACGTTTATGAACCCTTAGAATCTTAACTTGGTCATTCGGCGTCATGAAACCACGGATGCGAACATGTTTTTGTTGGTGCGTATAATCTTCCTGCATGGTGAATTCAAGAAGTTTATTATCAACCATGGCCTCAGCAAGACGATTAGCCATTTGCATTTTTACATATTCTGCAAACTCTGCATCACTTCTAATTTGTACCATCATTTCAGCCGTGACGGTAAATGTACCCGTAATCATTTTACCGCCAATGGCATAATCTTCAAATTCAAACTTGAAATCTTCAAGAAAATTATTTGTCATCAGTTTTGACCTGATTTAGAAGTAAACCAAGAGTTAATAGAAACCACCATGGCGACCAATCATATACTGCAACCAGCCATGCAGTACCAGCCATTAAGCACAAATTGTAGATTGCAATTACAACCACATTCGGATTCATAGCGACTCAACTTTTTTCCATTCATCGTTACCAGTTAGGATTTTATACCAAACTGTACCATCATTGCACAATGCGGTCACGATAATTTGACCAGTATTTGTGGTGCTTGTAGTAATTTGCACAATTTTCTTTTGTGCTTTCTCTTGTTTTACTTGTGTTTCTTCTGTAGCCATAATTCTTCATCCTCTTTTGTTTCAAATGCTCTAATAACATCATACACACCATCAGCCGTTTTGTCAATATGAATAACAGGTGAAAAGCCCTTATATTGAAATTGGTGTGGTCTATCCATTTCACCAAAGATATCAATCATAATCTCTGGTTCACCCATGTGATGTTTATATTCATCATCATAGGTACAATACAAATCTTCAAGTTGCCTAATTAGGTCAATCAATCTCATTATTTGCCAAATTTTGTTAAAATATCTTCTTTGAGTTTCTTGTTTACGCCTGCCATATAACTTGCGTCAAAGCTTGTCAAAGTCAGTGCCTTGGTTGATTCATCAATAGTTTTTAACACTTCTTCAAGCATTCTATCATACAGACCTTGTAGCTCCATATCATATTCGCTCGACCAATCTATGTTACCTGGTCCTGGTCCCCATGCTTCATCTTCCCAAAAGGCGAAGCCTGCATCAACGGCCATCTCTTGCAATTTTTTATTAATCATCATAATTTAACTCCAATGTTCTTCATTATAAAACAAAACTGAGAGCATGTAAACACTCCCAGTTTATTATTGCCTTAGGCTGCCTTGCCCCAAACATCATCCCATGTACCGGATAACGCACCTTTGGCATAATCTGTTGCGCGGTTCTCAAAGAAATTAGTATGTGTCGGCGCATTAATCATTTCTTCAACCCATGGCAATGGGTTTCTTTTTACCTTCATAATTCCTTTAAGGCCCATAGAAATAAGGCGCCTATCAGCAATATAGCGGATGTACTGTTTAACGTCACCAGCGTCCAAATTAACCATAGGGCCCATGCTGAATGCCAAATCAATAAACCTATCTTCGAGTAGAACCATTTGTTCAGCAATACTGTAAAGTTTTCCTTTAAGTTCATCATTCCAGATTTCAGGATTTTCTTTAACATATTCTTTAAAGAGTTTAATCATATTCTCGGTGTGCATTGTCTCATCAACAATAGACCAAGTAACGATTTGACCCATACCTTTCATTTTGCCGTTTCGTGGGAAGTTTAATAGCATAATGAAAGAACTAAACAATTGCATACCCTCAGTAAATGCTGAGAATGTAGCAATGTGTGTAGCTGTAGATTGTTTATCACCATTCTTACTAGAGATATCTAGAATATAATCGTGCTTATCACGCATTTCTTGGTACTCTAAGAATTGATTGTATGTGGTTTCTGGTAGACCAAGAGTTTCAATCAAATGGCTATATGCAGCAACGTGCAGAGCTTCCCGTGCCGCAAAGCCCAATAACATCATGCGAACTTCAGGTTGTGGAAAATATGGCAGATAGTTTTTAACATAGCCACCTGCAACGTCAATATCACCTTGAGTAAAGAATCTAAAAATGTGAGTTAGAAACTGTTTTTCTTCTTTAGTTAGTCTTTTCTTCCAGTCTTTAACATCTTCAAGCATTGGCACTTCAGTATGCAACCAATGGCTTTGCTCATGCTTTAGCCATGCATCATATGCCCAAGGATAATTAAATGGTTTGAAACTGTTTCTTTCGTCCGTTAATTTAAATTCTGTTTTCTTAAGCATTGAGCCACTCCGTTAATTGTTCTTTTGTTTTAATTCCACTAAGCCTTTTAATTTCACCTTTTTCATTTAACATAATCAATGTTGGAATGGAACGGATGCCATAGTCAACAGCAACTTCAGGGTTAATATCAATATCAACAACTTCAAATGGTATTGTTGGTTTAATTTCATCAAGCATATTCTTCATAGTCTTACATGGTTGGCACCATGATGCGGTAAATCTAATTACTTTCATATTAGCACCATGAAGTTTTTGCTTCACCATAGTATTCTCTGGCGAAACCATTTGTGATTAACATTACTCTCAAACTTTTTCCATCTAGTAATACATCACCCAATACACGACCACCATATTTGTCCCAGTCCATTAGAATGATTTGTCTTTTTTGTGCTTTATTAATGCTATCTTTGGTAAATGCTGTCGCCGCTTGACCTCTTTCGTTTTCTTGTGGGCATTTAGCACGATGACCTTTCTCAGGTGTATCGACACCAAAGACTCTGATTGACAACTCTTTCTTTAATGGGTCAGGTAACCAGTTAGCTTGAAATGCTACGGTGTCACCATCGATGACTCTTGTGAGTAGCACATCATATGTGACACCGGGCTTTTCTTTTTGAGCAAATGCAATTAAAGGTACAAATAATAGCGTTAGTAATAGTTTTTTCATTTTTCTTCCTTAAATTTATTTCCAATACTTTGAATAGTCAATGTCGTTCCAATACTTTTCGTTGTTTCTATTCCAGAAATTTTTAATGAGATACCATGCCATGCCAGTATAGCCCATTTTCTTAAATCTTCTGCTGTCTTGACCAAAATAATGATTCATCAATTTGAATTTTTTCGGGTCATATTTCTTTGACAAAAAGAAATCTTCACTTGTTTCATACTTTTGTGGAAAACCATCAAACTCTCTGAATCTATCGGTTCTTGTTAACATAAAAGCACCAACTGCAAATGGCACTTTATATTTCATAATACTGTTGATTACATTGAAAAGCACAAAACCAATTTTTGCTCTAATGTCATCATCATAACATTTAATCTTAAGACCAATCAAATCTAGATTGTTTATTTCAATTTCTTCAACACAATCGGTAATGACGGTTTTTTCAAAAAATCTCACATCACTATCAATGAATAGTATGTATGGCGTTTCAACCAACCTAGCACCATTATTTTTGGCAATAGAAACCGGACCACCATCAATGATTTCAATGTTCAATTCACCTTGATTTGACTTTATAACCTCTCTTGTTTTATCCGTGGAGATATCAGCAATAATTATTCTAGTTTTACCGATATTTTGTTTTTTCAAGTCATTGAGTAGGTGATGAATATAATTTTCTTCATTTTTACATGGTACAACTATCGTAATTTTATCTTCTAATTTGTTTTCTGACATTTTCCTTCAACCTTAAATTTATCAAATTTCAACCAGTATGTCATTGATTGTAAAGTTTGTTCACATTGTTGTTGAGATTGAAATTGTAAATTGATTCTACCCGGAATATCATTCGGGTTGTTCATATGCACTGCTATGAGTATTAGGGTCCACATTTATTAATTCCTTCCAATAAACTATTTCCCATCTACCATTCATATGCTCAACTAATGCACTACAAGATTCCACCCAATCACCATCGTTCATGTATATTGTTCCATCTATTTCTTTTATTTCCGCTTTGTGTATATGTCCACATATCACACCATCATAACTGCGTTTTTTGCAGTAAGAAACTAAATTCTTTTCAAATTGAAAAATAAAGTCAACTGCTGTTTTAACTTTACCTTTCAAATACTGACTCAAACTCCAATAACCAAAACCAAACTTATGGCGCCACCAATTAAATTTATTATTCAGCCATAAAACAAAATCATATGCTTTGTCACCTAATACACTCAACCAAGGAGCCAATCTACTAATACCATCAAACAAATCACCATGTATAACCAGATATTTTTTACCATCTACACCAATATGTTCACATTGGTTCATAATTTCTATGTTACCAAAGCCAATATTATACGGCATCAATGGTCTAAGAAATTCATCATGGTTACCAGCCACATATATTACCCTTGTTCCTCTTTTAGCGTGACCCAATATTCTTCTAACTACGTTGGTATGACTTTGTTTCCAACGCCATTTATTTTGTTGAATACGCCAAACGTCCAATATGTCACCAACAAGATATAGAGTTTCACATTTATTATGTTTCAAAAAATTATTCAATAACTCAGCTTTACAGTCGTTTGTTCCCAAATGCACATCACTAATGAATATGCTTTTGTATTTCATTTTTCTGTTCTTTCGTACATGACCGTATCGGTGTCACCTAAAGCCCACTTCGATTCGGTTTCTACAGACCACCTTTTGGTTGATACTTTGAAATCTGGATATTTTAATTCTTTAGGATTGCTAGAAGGCTCAAACACAATCATTCTATTATTGGGCTGACATGCAAACTGACCGTTATCACATTTAATAAAGTTATATGATTTATGGTCCTCAACATCCTCTGACATGCCCGTATCTATGATATTAAAATCTGGGTGAGCAGAATCTACTGTAAACAAATATTCACCATACATCCAATCACCGTTTTTCAATTTGAATTTACACTTCATCGATTGAAGTTGTGCCTTCTTTAAGACAGTGATATCATAACTCAAACAGTCCCATAATTGCAAGTAATCCAGAGGCAATGGTTCACCTTCTATAGGCTTCCAACAATATGCACTGATAGGTAATTTATCATACAAAGCACCGTACTGATTCAGATATGATTCAATACGAAATGCCTGACCTCTTAGTGATTTGATGCTGACCCACCAACAAGGCTCAAGTAGTCCATGACCCTTTTCAAAATCATATAGAAATTCTTTGCGAACAAAGCATTTTACTGTTGGTAGATTTGCAATTATGTGTGCCATTTAACCCTCACATGCAATGCAGTCATTGCCTTGTGCAATTGCAGACATATCAAGTTCTTTAATCACTTCACGCTCAATGCGTTTAGATACTTTATCAGCCTTAGCCAACTTTTCAGAGCGGCAGTAGTATAGAGTTTTCAAGCCTTTCTTCCATGCTAGAAAATGCACCGCATGAATATATTTAATGTGTGCATCAGGACGGAAGAATACATTCAACGATTGTGCTTGGTCAATATGTTGCTGTCTATCTGCTGCATGTTCAATCACCCAACGCTGGTCAATTTCCATAGAAGTCTTGAACACTTCTTTTTCATGTTCACCTATCCAATCTAGATGCTGAACAGAACCATCGTTAGCGATAATACTAGACCAAATCTGTTGATATTCATCTTCACCTTTTGGTGTCAGTGGTGAACCATTTGGTGATAGGTGATTCATAATCACTTTATCAAGATACTTGTTCTTATTCAAGAATGAACCAGATAATGTGTCTTGGCGATACGCATTTGCACGGTAAGGCTCAATACTCGGTGATGTATTACCCATAATGATTGAGCTTGATGCATTTGGTGCAATAGCCATCATATGTGAGAATCTACGACCTGTGCCTACTGCATCAGGTGCTTCACCACGTTCTACACCCAGAGCCAAGTTTGCAGTATCTAATTTAGCCTTGATGTTTCTAAACATCTGATTATTGAATGACTTTGCAATCACACTTTCGAATGCAACGTTTTTCTTTTGTAGATATGCATGATAACCGAGAGCACCAATACCGATAGAGCGTTCACGGCTAGCACTATATCTTGCGCGTGATATGCTATCAGGAGCATTATCAATGAAATACTGTAGGACGTTATCAAGCATCTCAGCAATGTCCCGAAGAAATAGTTCGTCATCTTTCCAATCATCATAATACTCCAAGTTGACTGAAGATAGGCAACATACTGCCGTTCTATCTCTATCGGTTGGTAGAATAATTTCGCTGCATAGATTAGACTGTTTAATGCTCAAGCCAAGATTCTTTTGAAACTCAGGCATTGCACGGTTGCTTGTGTCGATGAAGTGAATGTATGGCTCACCAGTATGCATACGCATTTCAAGAATATTCTGCCACAGTTCTCTAGCAGGAATAGTATCACGTACTTCACCTGTATGTGGGTCTTTCAATTCCCATGTATCATCTGCATTTGGGTCAAGCATTGACTTTTCAATCAATTGCATGAAATCATCAGTGATATTAACGCCGTGATGCAAGTTGAGTGCCCTCATATTTGGGTCACCCGTTGCTTTTCTCATTTCAAGAAACTGAAGAATATCTGGATGACTAATATCAAGATAAGCGGCATAAGAACCACGGCGAGTGCGGCCTTGGCGATAGGCGAGGCTTGATGCATCATATGTCCTAAGATGAGGCATGATGCCAGTAGACTTATCATCAGCAGAACGAATACCCAATCCAATACCAATTCCGCCTCCTAGCATCGATAGCCAGTTAACTTCTGATAAACAATTGACCAAACCTTCTGCGCTATCATGAAGGTATGGTAAAAAACAAGAAATAGGCAAGCCCCTACGGCTACGCCCAAAAGAGAGAATAGGAGTAGAATAGGAAAGCCAATGCTTGCTAGAATATTCATAAAGCCTTTGCGAGTGGGCTTCATTCGACCCAAAAACTTTAGAAACATATGCGAATCTTTCTTGTGGAGAGGTTTCATCCTCTTTCATGTAACTTTCTTTTAATCTCTTAATGCCCAACTCATCGAACAAATTATCTCTAGAATAGTCTACCTCAATACCGTTAACGATATTATTCATTTTAGCTCCGTTTTAATTATTATTTTGTTATGAATTCTTGTGCGAGAGGAAATACCTCTGCAATAACTTTGGCACATTCAACAGCAATTTCTCTGTGTTCTTTTTGTGTGCCACCCTCACTACGGAGTTCTATGTAGTGAATCCAGGAACGCAAAGTCCCATTAATATAAAGGCGTGAAATTGTGTTACCCTCTGGAAGAATTGCGCGAGCCTGTTCTTTTGCAATACCTTTTTTGACTGCCCATGCATAAACTTCTTTTGTTTTTAAAATCAAGTCTCTCTGTAGATTTTCCCACTGATATACAATTTGTCTGTGTTCATCGTTATTCATATCCAATTCAATGGAGTTTTGGCGATTCTTTGTGTCTTGCAATCTTGCTTCACGAATAACAAAATCCAAATCTTGTGTCGGGTCCGCATATCGCTGGCTAAACTCTTGAAAACTAAATGAGCGATGGCGCAAAATCTGCCTTGCGATATCGCGTGTCGTTTCAATCTCAAGGCAAGCAGAAACCATTTCAAGTGGTGACCAGTGCTTATGCTTAACCAAATATTTGATTAATTTTTCAGCAGTCTCCATATTCATCTGGTTGCTGGGATTTGATACTCTTGCACAAAATGCGATTAGCTCTTGTGCATCATAAAGCCCATCACTAACCAATTGGCGCGAGGGTTTACTACTACTAATTAATTTCACTTGCATATTATACTTTCTTCCAAAAAACAAAATTTGTTTGTGCTTCTAGCCCGTTAAATGTGTTATTACTTATGATATCTTCAATTTCGCTAGGTGAAAGCCCTGCTTTGACCATATCGTTAATATCTTTTTGTTCTATAGTGTTGGGCCAAATGACAACATTATGACCTGATTTGATTGCATCTGCCATTAACTTCACAATCTCTTTGTTGCGAGGCTCATTGTCATAAATTAAAACTATTTTTTCAGTAGAAATATTTTCAGCCGTTTGATACAAGCTTGAATCACCTGAAGCAATACAGTTGCTAAGAAACAACGAATCTAATTCACCTTCTACAATTTTTACAGTCTGGGTTCTATCTAGCCTGTCTAGACCAAAGATTAGCTTAGTAACGTTATCATTCGCCTTAATTTTAATATATCTGAGTTTACTATCAGCAGTGGTCAATGCACGACCAGAAATGCCCATCAATGCATTATACTCATCAAAAAACGGAATTACAAGCCGAGCATCGGCAGTAATATCTTTACCATGATTGGGATTTACTTCATCACACAATTTTTTAAAGTTAGCGGTGAAGTATAGCTTTTCAAATATATTTTTGGGAATTTTTCTACTGTTCAAATAAGCAATACAAAAATGTGTAGATGGTAGTAGGTCGCAGCGTTCGGCATTTTCAAATTCGGCATTCTCCACCTTACCGAATCTTGGTGCTGGGATTTGAAAGACTGTGGTGCGGGTGTTGGCTCCGTTCAACTCACCAGATTTATATTTTTCTAAGAGATATTCTTTGTATAGTGTACCATCTAACTGTTTAATGAGGTTTCCTAAGGACATACCTGCACTACAATTGTGGCATTTATAGAACAAATCATTCAGTTTGCGGTAGATATAGCCGCGCATTTTCGATTTGTTTTTTTGAGAGTCGCCGCACAACGGGCAACGAACATTGAAAAGATAATCAGACTTACGCTGAAACTTTTCAAAGCGAGGAGAAATTCGATGGACGAATGATGTATCTGTGGATAGGCTCATAGAGAAGCATTATACATGCTTCCAAAAAAAAGTCAATAGTTAAGAAAATAAAGAAAGAACTTTATCCGAATGCCCTGATAACCAACCTAGGAGAGCAATGGCGCCACCGACGAACCAAACGACCTTATCCTTATCTTTTTTGATGGAAGATAATTCTTTAGCAAGTTCCGCGTGTTGAGAGCAAGATGCATTGTACATCTGGTCGAGTTTCAATGTCAAATCATCCCTTGTTTTATCAAGGCAATCATGCATTTCTTTAACATCGACCTTCAAGTTGTCAATCTTTTCGTTTAGATTTTCAACTTTAGTCTCTACAATACCTATTCGTTCGACGGTGGTAGCCATTTATTTTTTCACAGGAACTTCTGTGCCTTCAAGCTTCTTGTGAACTTTTACTTCTTTGCAATTCTGTTTAACATTGCCTTTTGCGTCTTTGACTGGCTTGCCTTCTTTGTCTTTTACATCAACGCAAACTTTTTTTGTTTCGCCTGTAGCCACAGCAGGTGCAGTGAAAGAGAGTGCAGAAAGTGCAATAACAATAGAACTTAGAAATTTCATAGTATCCCCTTTTTAGATTCTTTATTTATAGGTGCAAATTTTTCAGATGCTGTCACACCAAGACCAACCATAGCCAAATATATCATACTGTCATACATAAATTGTTTCACTTCAAAGCCCCAAAATAAATTGGCAATAAAAGCGACACCGCACATGGAGAAAGCAAGAAACGTGACAACTCTCTTGCTACTCAATGTGCCGTTATGACTATCAGATAAAAAACCTTTTAGCATCATAGTAATGGTTGTGGTGCTTGTGCTGGTGCTGGCTTACCACCAAAACCTGTTACAACTTGTGGTGTAACTTCTTGTGCTGGTGAAAGTCCACCACCCATAGGTGCCTTAGGCAAAGAAAAATCAAATTCTGGTTCTTTCTTAGGTGTTGCAGTCATTGCTTTCTTTGTCTCAGCAAAATTTTCATTAGCATTTTTGTGAGCAGCGAGCATTGCCTCTTGGTCCTCTTTTTTAGCACCAGCAAGCATGATACCTGATAGTGTACCAGTCAAGAATGTAGCGATAGGAATAATCAACTCAAAAAACTTTTGGTCAATTGGAGAAATCGCATTCAATGGTTGCGTAACAAAAATGATAGAATATAGAACAACAAAAACAATTCCTGTTAATGTAAGTGCGAGACAGACACCGATGAAAAACTTCAATCGGGCCATTAACTGTTCTTCGGTATAAACGAATGCATTATTTTCCACAATTTGCTCCTTGTGCGGGTGTTGGGCAAGTAGCCGGTGCGACACTTTGTCCCATAGGTTCTGTTCTTGTTGGTGGTGGACCTAATCTTGGGTCGCGCTGACCTTTAAATATGTGTTCTGGGCAAGTTCTGTTAACATCACATATTGGCATTTTACAAAACTCTTTATCCCAATTTGCAGGGTCTTGACATGGATAGCGGAATCTATCACCACCAAAAATAGCTAGACCCAGAGGTAGAACCATGAGTACCAATAAACATAGAAATAATTTTCTATCGTTGAACATATTATCCCCCTAGAACATGTAGTGCATGTTCATAGTGCTTAATGCGGTCCTCAAGACCTATTGTTCCACCATTAATGCGTTTGGATAAAGTAACAATATCACCCTTGTCAGCCCATTGATTTAATTTGTTTTGTTCCCAGAAGAAACATGCACTCTGACATGCACCTTCAAAAGTTGCCATGTACTCTGCGGCTTCTTCAACTGAAATGCTTAGTGAACCTGCAAAGAATGTGTAGTTATCTTTACCAGTCAATTGAATAAGTCCACGACCACGATAACGATAGCCATCACCTGAAGCCTCATCGCCGTTACCCATACGATTTGCATAGACTTTATTTGCGATTGCTTCTTGTTTGTTTGGTCTTGAGCAATAATCAGCGGCCATCGCATCAGTTGGAAAATATTTTGGAAATATCTTTCTAAGTGTTGGTGGTCTGTAATTCAGATTCTCTTGCAGAACCATAAAATTACCAGATTCGTGAGCGCACTGTGCAATGAATGCAGCAATACGTTGCGGTGTGTTTATCTCATAGTCTGGCAGTAACTGAGATAGTGCATTGTACCAATAATCAATATATGGATTTTTTGGCAGCAACTTTTTGAGTTGTTCTTTTGTTAGTTCCATTTATAAACCCTTAATTATTTTTGTATTTGCGACCAAACTTTTTGGCGAATTTGTTCTTGTAAACTTACTGGTAGATGAACATAATCAAGTTCTTCACTCATCTTTGCTCCGTTTCTAAAAGCCCAATCAAAAAACTTCAATGCTTCTTGACTGTCTTTTTTGTTTTCGGGATTTCTATACATTATAATAAAACTAGCAGTAGAAACCGGCCATACATTGTCGCCTCGTTGGTCAACAATACTCAAACCCATACCAGGAACGCTGAACCAGTCTGCACCGGCTCCTGCTGCCGCAAATGTCAAATCGTCGGGATGCACCCATTTACCAGATTTATTTTGCATTTGCAAATAGTTCAATTTATTTTTCTTAACATATGCATACTCAACATAGCCAATTGAGCCTTTGATACGCGATACATTGGCAGCAACACCTTCATTACCTTTACCACCAACTGCCGTAGAAGGTAACCACTTTACGGCTGCACCGCGACCAACTTT
>Ga0214168_1000920_pt1 | contig 11865 bp, 12 predicted proteins | sample LakMenepilimnion_FD_153002 | JGI IMG/M metagenome (GOLD analysis project Ga0214168, IMG submission 153002) | Freshwater microbial communities from Lake Mendota, WI - Practice 29OCT2010 epilimnion v4 | ecosystem: Environmental > Aquatic > Freshwater > Lake > Epilimnion/Euphotic zone | place: Lake...
GGTGGGGGGCTCGAAAGTGAAGTAATAAAGATGTAGCAATACATCTAAGGCGGGGTAGCTCAGCTTGGTAGAGCAAGCGGCTCATAATCGCTGTGTCGTGGGTTCAAATCCCGCCTCCGCTACTAGTAGTTCAGCGTTAATTTCGTAACGCGAAGGGCCTCAGGTAATCTGAGCCCCTCAATCGATGAAGGAGTAAGACCATGGCAAGTAAGAGCGCGGACGTACGTCCAAAGATCACCATGGCATGCGTTGATTGCAAAGAACGTAACTACATTACAAAGAAGAACCGCCGCAACGATCCAGACCGCATGGAACTTAAAAAGTTCTGTCCTCGTTGCAAATCTTCAACACTTCACCGCGAAACTCGTTAATGCTCAATCCCGATAGCGTCGGGCGCACCTTCGCGGGTGTAGATGTCATCACAGTTACGCAAGAAGAAATCAATTCATTTGCTGCCGTCATTGGCGAGAAAAATACTTCAGTTGCGCCGCCAACATTTTCGATTCGGATTTCACTGCGCGAATTTGAAAATATTTTGACCAAACCTGAGATTGGCTTGGATTGGACTCGTCTCGTTCACGGAGACCAGAAATTCGAAATTTTCCGCCCCATAGTTGCAGGAGATTCTCTTACTACTTCCGCAACAATTGAAAACTACAGAGTTGCAGCGGGTAATGAAATTGTGACCGTTAGATCCGATTTGTTTAGTGGAGAAGAAAAAGTTGTTTCGTCATGGTCCACTCTGGTGGTGAGAGCATGATTGAAGTCGGCGCAAGTATCCCTGCCCACGAATTCGAAATTAACAGAGAACTACTCAAGCAATATGCAGATGCAAGTGGCGATCAGAATCCAATTCACCAAGATGAAGCTTTCGCAAAATCAGTTGGACTTCCTGATGTGATTGCTCACGGAATGCTCACGATGGCACTTGCAGGTAAATACATCAGCGATTGGGCTGGAGGATCTCAGAACGTAAAGGAATTTTCAGCCAGATTCACTAAGCCAGTAATAGTTCCAGCAGGAAAAAACGTAGACCTAACAGTCTCAGCAACTGTTCTAGAAATAATCGGCAATAAGGTGCGTTTGGAAATTTCAGCAACCTCGCAAGGAGTAAAGGTTTTAGGAATGGCAAAAGCTTTAGTGGAACAAGGCAGTTAAAGTGAGTGCTCCAGAGAATTTGCACGAACTTGGGCGCGCACGACAAGCAGCGCGCGCAGATAAGAACTTTGCTTTAGCCGATCAACTTCGAGATCAAATTGCACAAGCCGGATATGAAATTGTTGATGTTGTAGGCGGCTTTGAATTACATGCAAAATCTCTGGTACAGGTATTTCCTGATATTCAGAAGTTAAAGAATTTGCCCAAGAGTGATCGCTCCATAACCGTGGCTATCGTTGTCAACGGTTTTCATGAAGATGCAGTCACAAGTGTTAATTCCATCAAAGCCCATAGTTCTGCCGAGATTCTTGTACTAGCAACACAGCCGGCTGAAGATTTATCTTCACTCGTTGATTCGCACACGCACGTTATTCAGTTAGAAAATGATCCTGGTTGGGGAGAATGTGCAAATGCAGCGCTGCGAATAATTTCAACACCATTTGCAGTAATCATGGATCCATCAACAACTTTTACGGGTGATGCGATTTCGCCAGTTCTGCAAGAACTGCAAAAGAAAGATTTTGCAGCAGTAGGTTGGCGCGGGGGATTAATTAACATCGAAGATCAGTGGCGCAGCGTCGATGACAAAGGCGCCGGAGAAGTTGATGTGCTCTTCTCTTATTTCCTTGCAGTAGATAAAGATGCCGCGCTTCAAGCAGGTGGATTTAATGCACGAGCAATTTATTATCGAAATGCAGACATTGAGTTTTCACTCCGTCTAAAACATGCATCCGGTCATCTCTTGCAGATGGATCTTCCACTTGAGCAGGGTCGCCACCACGGTTATTACGACGCCGAAGAAAGTTTCAGAGATGCACAATCAAAGAAGAATTACGACCGCATTCTCGAACGCTTCCGAGGCAAAGAAGCAATTCTTAGCCCGCGTCGGTAACCTTTACCTATGGCTGATTTATCGGATTACACATCACTACGTGTGGGTGGTCCTGCCAAGAAATTTGTAGAAGTTTCTAGCGAAAAAGAGATTATTGCTGCAATCCAAAGCGCTGGAGATTCACCAATTCTGATTATGGGTGGCGGAACAAATATTTTGGTCAGCGATGATGGTTTTGCAGGAACGGTAATAAGAATTTCTAATAACAAAATCGAAGAAGAAGTAGATGCGTGCAGTGGAGCAACTCTCACAATTGGCGCAGGTGAAAATTGGGATGAATTCGTAAAGACGACTATTTCCCGAGGCTTTGCAGGCCTTGAAACTCTTAGCGGAATTCCAGGCACGGTCGGTGCTGCGCCAATTCAAAATATTGGCGCTTATGGTCATGAAGTAAGTGAGTTCATTACTCGAGTACGAACGTATGATCGCCAGGCAAAAGAACTTAAGACATTTACCAATGCAGAGTGCGAATTTTCATACCGCAACTCACATTTCAAAGCTCATCCAGGCAGATACGTCGTCCTAGACGTCGCATTTCAATTGCGCATCGGCGAGATGACGACAGCGATTACCTACTCTGAGTTAGCAAGTGCACTCGGAATATCAGTGGGTGAAAAGAGTTTAGTGAGCGATTGCCGCGAAAAAGTCTTAGAACTTCGCTCACGTAAAGGAATGTTGCTCTCTGAAAGTGATCACGACTCTTGGTCAGCTGGCTCTTTTTTCACCAATCCAATTGTTAGCGCAGATGTTGCTGCAAAACTTCCTGCAGATGCACCACGGTGGCCACTACCTGATGGTCGCGTAAAAACTTCAGCCGCGTGGTTAATTGAGCATTCAGGAATTACAAAAGGACAATCAATTGGCGGGGCTCGAATTTCGACCAAACATGTTTTAGCACTAACAAATAGTGGTGGAGCAAAGGCATCTGAAATTGCAGCACTTGCTAAATTGGCTCAGGAAAAGGTACTTACAACTTTCAGCATTTCTTTAGAACCTGAAGTTAATTTAGTAGGACTTAACCTTCAGTAATTAATTTCTTGATGCGGCCAATGCCTTCAACGATGTCTTCATCACCTAGAGCGTATGAGAAGCGCAAATAACCCGATGGACCAAATGCTTCACCAGGGACTGCGGCAACTTCAACTTCATCCAGAATAATCGCTGCCAATTCAGCAGAAGTCTTTGCGACTTTTCCGCGAATGGTTTTGCCGAGTGCACCTTTTACTGAGGGATAAACATAAAAAGCACCAGTTGGCATTGGACATTCAAAACCAGGAATCTCATTGAGTAAGCCGACGATTAACTTGCGACGACGATCAAATGCTTCGCCCATTTTGTGAACCGCAGATAAATCACCAGTCAGCGCTGCAATTGCCGCACGCTGCGACACATTGGAGACATTTGATGTCAGGTGTGATTGCAGATTGGTGGCTGCCTTAATGACATCTTTTGGCCCAATCATCCAACCCACGCGCCAACCAGTCATTGCGTAAGTCTTTGCAACGCCATTAATAATAATTGTTGAATCTGCAAGACCTGGAACTACAACAGGCATGCTTGGCGCTTTTGCACCGTCATATAAAAGGTGCTCATAAATTTCATCAGCAATAATCCACACTTTGTTCTTAAGCGCCCATTCACCAATTGCTTTTACTTGTTCAGGTGAATACACAGAACCAGTTGGGTTTGAGGGTGAGCAGAACAACAACGCCTTAGTTTTTGGTGTACGTGCAGCCTCTAGTTGCTCAACTGAAACCAAATAGTTTTGAGTTTCATCTGCAAATACTTCGACGGATTTTCCGCCAGCTAATTTGATGCACTCTGGATAGGTTGTCCAAAAGGGTGATGGCAGAATTACTTCATCACCGGGATCAATAATCGTTGCAAATGCTTGATAAACGGATTGCTTGCCACCATTTGTTACAAGAACTTGATCTGCAGTAATTTCATAATTCGAATCGCGCTTTGTCTTTGCAACAATCGCATCACGTAAGTCAGGTAAACCAGGTGTTGGTGTGTAGCGGTGATTTGCAGGAACGGCTGCCGCACTCGCAGCTGCACTAACAATGTAATCAGGAGTAGGAAAATCAGGTTCGCCTGCACCAAAACCAATTACTGGACGACCAGCGGCCTTCAGTGCTTTTGCTTTTGCATCAACTGCAAGCGTGGCTGATTCAGCGATTGCTGCGATTCGACTCGAAATTCTGCTCATGAGGCTAAGTCTGCCCTATAAGCCCGCTTGGCTAAGCGCGAGTTAGACCTAAGAGCATGTGTACCTCTACAATTCGACGCTCACGAGGATTTGGTAATTCCTATGGTTTCGCCATGCTCTCGCGAAGGGCAGTAGCTCAATTGGCTAGAGTTGCCGTCTCCAAAGCGGCCGGTTGGGGGTTCGAGTCCCTCCTGCCCTGCACAGTTTTTATCAATTAGTAACGAAGAGAAAGGAACGCACATGACTGAAGAAGTTACAGAAGCCGAGAAGCTCGGTCCTTTTGCGCGCCTTGGACTTTTCTATCGTCAAATCGTTTCCGAACTCCGTAAAGTTGTTTGGCCAACACGTAACCAGCTGACCACATATACAGCTGTCGTTTTAGTTTTCGTTTCATTCGTCATCGTCGTCGTATCCATCTTTGATCTTGTACTTACAAAGATCGTTTTCTGGGTCTTTGGATAAGGAAAAATCATGAGCGATGACCAGAATTTAAACACCGCACAGCCAGATGCTTTTGAAGCGGCGCTCGCAGCATCTGCAACAGATCTTGCAACTCCACAAGTTGAAGAAGTAATCGAAGAAGTTGCAGCCCCTGTTGCCTCAACAGATTCAGATGTTGCTCTCACTTCAGATGAAGATGGCGACATCGAATCAGATGAGAATGATCCGAATGCAGAGTTTCGTCGCGCGCTTCGCGTTGCTCCTGGAGATTGGTACGTAGTCCACTCTTATGCAGGATATGAAAAGAAGGTTAAGGGCAATCTCCAAAACCGTATTCAGTCACTCAACATGGAAGATTACATTTTCCAGATTGAAGTTCCTGAAGAAGAAGTTATGGAAATCAAGAACGGCCAGCGCAAGCAAGTAAAGCGCAATATTTATCCAGGCTACGTTCTAGTTCGCCTCGACCTCACAGATGAATCTTGGTCTGCAGTGCGCAACACTCCTGGCGTAACAGGATTCGTTGGAAACGCACACCACCCAAGTCCACTTAGCCTTGATGAAGTAGAAAAGATTTTGGCACCACGTCCGAAGAAGGCTTCAGACAAACTAGATATTCGTGTTGTTGATTTCGAAGTAGGCGAGTCAGTCACCGTTATGGATGGCCCTTTCGCAACTCTTCCTGCATCAATTTCAGAGATCATGCCGGAGCAGGCAAAGCTCAAGGTTTTGGTTTCAATCTTTGGACGCGAAACTCCAGTTGAGCTTTCATTTAACCAAGTACAAAAGATTTAATTTCCACAAGACTAATAAGACGAAAAAAGAGGAAAAGAAATGGCACCAAAGAAGAAGGTAACTGGATTCATCAAGTTGCAGATCCAGGCTGGAGCGGCAACACCTGCTCCACCAGTAGGTCCTGCCCTTGGTCAGCACGGTGTCAACATCATGGAGTTCGTTAAGGCGTACAACGCTGCAACGGAATCTCAAAAGGGTCAGATCATTCCAGTAGAAATTACTGTCTACGAAGATCGCTCTTTCGACTTCATCACAAAGACTCCTCCAGCATCACGTCTTATCTTGAAGGCAGCAGGAATCGAAAAGGGTTCTGCAATTCCTCACAAGAATAAAGTTGCAAACATTTCTATGGCTCAGGTCCAAGAAATTGCAAAGACAAAGATGGCAGATCTCAATGCGAACGATATTGATGCAGCAAGCAAGATCATTGCTGGAACAGCTCGTTCAATGGGAATCACTGTCGGCTAGTCACAAATAAATTTCTCTTTCTCACCCCGAGAAAGAGATGTGGGAGAACCTCGCTGGTTCGCTAACCACAACCACTAACTCTTAGAAATAAGAGAAAGAAGGAAGAAATGAAGCGCTCAAAGAAGTACATCGCAGCGGCTGCGAAGATTGATGCAGATCGTCTTTACACACCGCTAGAGGCAGTAACACTTGTCCGCGAAACATCAACAACAAAGTACGACGCAACTATTGATGTTGCACTCTGCCTTGGTGTTGACCCAAAGAAAGCAGACCAAGCAATTCGTTCGACAGTAAACCTTCCACACGGAACTGGTAAGACTGCTCGCGTTCTTGTATTCGCAAACGGAGAACGTGCTGACGAAGCACGTGCAGCTGGTGCTGACATTGTTGGTGGAGACGAACTCATCGACGAAGTTTCAAAGGGTCGTTTAGATTTCGATGCGGTTGTAGCAACTCCAGATCTCATGGGTAAGGTCGGTCGTCTCGGTAAAGTTTTGGGACCACGTAACTTGATGCCAAACCCAAAGACCGGAACAGTTACAACAGATGTAACAAAGGCAGTTAATGACATCAAGGGCGGAAAAGTTGAATTCCGTATTGATAAGAACTCAAACCTTCACTTCATTATTGGTAAAGCATCATTTACTGCAGAACAACTTGCAGAGAACTATGCAGCAGCTCTCGATGAAGTACACCGCTCAAAGCCAAACTCTTCAAAGGGTCGCTTTATCAAGCGCGCAGTAATTTCAACAACGATGGGACCTGGAATCAATATTGATCCAAACCTCGTTCGCGAAGCAGTAGCCCAGTAAAAAGTTAATAAATTTGACGGGGGCGGGCCGAAAGGCCTACCCTCGCCATATAACCAAAGACCGCAGGTCTTGAAACTTCCACAAGAAGTTTCGCTAAGTGAGTGAAAACTCAGCCCGCGTAGGTGTGAACGTTAACCCGTGCGCTCCTATGCGTTCGGGTTTTTCTACATTTAGCGGCTGTTATTGCACAACCTACGTACCAGGAAAGGTGAACCGAATGGCTCGCCCAGATAAAACAGCAGCAGTTGCTGAACTGACGGAAGACTTCCGTACAGCTACCGCAACTGTTCTCACCGAATATCGCGGTCTCACCGTGACTTCGATGAAGAAGTTACGTCGTGCACTTGGCGCAGAAACAAAGTATTCAGTAGTCAAGAACACTCTTACAAAGATTGCAGCAAAAGATGCTGGCGTAGATCTCTCAGCAGATCTATTGGCTGGTCCATCAGCAATTGCATTCATCAAGGGTGACCCAATCGCTGCAGCAAAGAGCATGCGTGATTTTGCTAAGGAAAATCCACTACTTGTTATCAAGGGTGGAATTTACGAAGGCAAAGCAATCACTCCTGCAGAACTTATGGAACTCGCAAATCTTGAATCACGCGAAGTTCTATTGGCGAAACTTGCTGGCGCTATGAAGGGCTCATTCGCTAAGGCCGCTCGCATTATTGATGCACTTCGCATCAAGATGGAGGCTGGCGCCCCGGCACCTGTAGTTGAAGCAGCTACACCAGTGGCTGAAGCTCCAGTAGTCGAAGCTGTAACAGAAACTGCTCCTGAAGCAGTAACCGAAGAAGTAACAACCCCAGAAGCAACACCAGAAACAGAAGAGAAGGAATAACGAACATGGCAAAGCTCAACACACAAGACCTATTGGCACAGTTTAAAGAAATGACATTGGTCGAGCTCTCAGAGTTCGTTAAGTCATTCGAAACTGAATTCGATGTAACAGCAGCAGCTCCAGTAGCAGTTGCAGCAGCAGGTGGCGCAGCCGCCGGCGGTGCAGCAGATGCTGGTCAAGATGAGTTCACAATCATTCTTGAAGATGCTGGTTCACAGAAGATTGCAGTGATCAAGGAAGTTCGTGCACTTAACTCAGCTCTTGGCTTGAAAGAAGCTAAGGATCTAGTTGATGCAACTCCAGCAACACTTCTTGAGAAGGCAAACAAGGAGACAGCGGACAAGGCAAAGGCAGCTCTAGAAGCAGCTGGCGCAAAGGTCACAATCAAGTAATTTCTTCACAGAAGGACCCCTCGGCTATTGCCGGGGGGTCTTTTTGCTGTATAAGCCACCAGTTGGACAGGTCAAGGGGTGGGGCGATACCCTACGCGTTCGCACAAAAACTTCTATGGTCAGGGCATATAGCGGCTGAGACCTAATAGTTGTGCGTTCCCGTAAAACTGTCTGGAAGGACATCTCTTGGCCGCGAAGAAAAGTTCAGTAGCTCCCCGCCGAATCTCTTTTGCAAAGATTCGCGAACCACTCGAAGTTCCAAATCTTCTAGCACTCCAAGTTGAAAGCGTTGACTGGCTTCTCGGTAACGAAAAGTGGCGTGCACGTCTATCAACTTCAGAAGCAACCAATCGTGGTGAAATTCCTACGACATCTGGTCTAGAAGAAATCTTTGAAGAGATTTCACCAATCGAAGACTTCCAAGGATCAATGAGTCTTTCATTCCGTGATCACCGCTTCGAGCCACCAAAGTTTTCAGTAGAAGAGTGCAAAGAGCGCGACACAACTTATTCGCAACCACTCTTTCTAACTGCAGAGTTTACAAATAACATCACAGGCGAAATTAAGTCACAGACAGTATTTATGGGTGACTTCCCAGTTATGACACCACGCGGAACTTTCGTAATCAACGGAACAGAGCGCGTAGTTGTTTCACAGTTGGTTCGTTCACCTGGTGTTTATTTCGAACGCACAATTGAAAAGACTTCAGATAAAGATATTTTCTCTTCAAAGATCATTCCAAGTCGCGGCGCTTGGCTCGAATTTGAAGTTGATAAGAAGGATCTTGTTGGCGTACGTATTGATCGTAAGCGCAAGCAATCTGTAACAGTTTTCCTTAAGGCACTTGGTTGGACTGCAGAACAAATTCGTGAAGAGTTTGGCGAGTTCGAATCAATGATGGCAACTCTTGAAAAAGATACTGTTAATACACAAGATGAAGCGTTGCTAGATATTTACCGCAAGCTTCGTCCAGGTGAGCCTCCTACAAAGGAAGCTGCACAAAACCTTATTGAAAACCTTTATTTCAATCCAAAGCGTTATGACTTAGCAAAGGTCGGTCGCTTTAAGGTTAATAAGAAGCTCGGTCTTGACCTGGCTCTAGATGCATCACTTCTAAGCATTTCTGACATCGTTGCAACACTTCGCTACTTAGTAGCGCTGCACCGTGGCGATCTCACAATGGAATACGGCCGCGAAGTTCGCGTGGAAAAGGACGATATCGATCACTTCGGTAACCGTCGCCTTCGCACTGTTGGTGAGTTAATTCAAAACCAAGTACGTATCGGACTTTCACGTATGGAACGTGTTGTGCGCGAACGTATGACAACTCAAGATGTTGAAGCGATTACACCGCAGACACTTATTAATATCCGTCCAGTTGTTGCATCAATTAAGGAGTTCTTCGGAACTTCTCAGTTGTCACAGTTCATGGATCAAACAAATCCACTCTCTGGACTTACACACAAGCGTCGTCTATCAGCGCTTGGACCTGGTGGTTTATCTCGTGACCGTGCGGGCTTCGAAGTTCGTGACGTTCACCCATCTCACTACGGTCGCATGTGTCCAATTGAAACTCCTGAAGGTCCAAACATCGGACTTATCGGTTCACTTGCAACATATGGTCGCGTAACTGCATTTGGATTTATCGAAACTCCTTATCGTAAAGTTGTTAAGGGTCGCGTTACAGATCAAGTTGATTACCTAACAGCTGATGAAGAAGACGAGCACATCATTGCTCAGGCAAATGCTCCACTGACAGATGACAATCACTTCGCAGAAACTCGCGTCCTTGTTCGTCGTCGTGGTGGAGAAGTTGAATACATCCACGGTGATGAAGTTGATTACATGGATGTTTCACCACGCCAAATGGTTTCTGTTGCAACAGCAATGATTCCATTCCTTGAGCATGATGATGCTAACCGTGCGTTGATGGGTTCTAACATGATGCGTCAGTCAGTTCCTTTGATGCGATCAGAAGCTCCACTCATCGGTACCGGTATGGAGTTCCGCGCAGCAGTAGATGCCGGTGATGTTGTCACAGCAACGAAGGCTGGCGTTGTCACTGAAGTATCTGCAGATGAAGTTAAAGTCATGGCAGATGATTCGACCTATCAAACATATTCACTTGCTAAGTTCCGTCGCTCAAACCAAGGTACTTCATACAACCAACGCGTTGTAGTTTCAGAAGGCCAAAAAGTTGAATTCGGTTCAGTAATTGCTGATGGTCCATGTACCGATAGTGGTGAAATGGCACTCGGTAAGAACTTGCTCGTGGCATTTATGTCATGGGAAGGTCACAACTACGAAGATGCGATTATCTTGTCGCAGCGTCTAGTTCAAGACGATGTTCTTACATCTATTCACATTGAAGAGTACGAAGTTGATGCACGCGACACCAAGCTTGGTGCCGAAGAAATCACTCGCGATATTCCAAACGTTTCAGAAGAAGTTCTTGCAGACCTAGATGAGCGCGGAATTATCCGCATCGGCGCCGATGTTGTACCTGGCGATATCTTGGTTGGAAAAGTTACACCTAAGGGTGAAACAGAACTCACTCCAGAAGAGCGTTTGCTCCGCGCAATCTTTGGTGAAAAGGCTCGCGAAGTTCGCGATACATCACTGAAGGTTCCACACGGTGAATCAGGAAAAGTTATTGATGTAAAGGTTGTCGAATCTTCTGAAGACTTCGAACTCGGTGCAGGCATTAACCAACTTGTTCGCGTGTACGTTGCACAGAAGCGCAAGATTCAAGATGGTGACAAGCTTGCTGGTCGCCACGGTAACAAGGGTGTTATTTCAAAGATTCTTCCTCAAGAAGATATGCCATTCCTTGAAGATGGAACTCCTGTTGACGTAATCCTTAACCCACTCGGTGTTCCTGGTCGTATGAACGTTGGTCAGGTTCTTGAAATGCACCTCGGTTGGGTTGCAAAGACTGGTTGGGATTTAAGCGGTATCGATCAAGCATGGCAAAAGCACTTGAAGGATATTGGCGCAGAAAAGGGTGCACCTGGAACAAACATTGCAACACCTGTGTTCGATGGTGCACTTGAATCTGAAATCACTGGTCTGCTTTCAAGCACACTTCCAAACCGTGATGGAGTTCAGTTAATTGGTGAAAGCGGAAAGGCTAAGTTATTTGATGGCCGTTCTGGTGAGCCATACCCAACTCCAATTTCAGTTGGATACATGTACATCTTGAAGCTGCACCACTTAGTAGATGACAAGATTCACGCACGTTCTACTGGTCCATACTCAATGATTACGCAACAACCATTGGGCGGTAAGGCTCAATTCGGTGGTCAGCGCTTCGGAGAAATGGAAGTGTGGGCACTCGAAGCTTACGGAGCTGCATACACACTCCAAGAGTTACTCACTATTAAATCTGATGACGTGCTTGGTCGCGTAAAGGTTTATGAAGCAATCGTTAAGGGTGAAAACATTCCTGAACCTGGAATCCCAGAATCATTCAAGGTTCTTATTAAGGAAATGCAATCACTATGTCTCAATGTGGAAGTTCTCTCTTCAGAAGGTGTAGCAATTGAAATGCGCGACACCGACGAAGAAGTATTCCGTGCCGCCGAAGAGCTAGGTATCAACTTGTCACGAGTTGAGCCAAGCAGTGTTGAAGAAGTCTGAGAGGGAAAATAACTATGTTAGACGTTAACTTCTTTGATGAACTGCGAATTGGTCTAGCTTCGGCTGACAACATTCGTGAGTGGTCATTTGGCGAAGTAAAGAAGCCAGAGACAATTAACTACCGCACACTAAAGCCTGAAAAGGATGGACTCTTTGACGAGAAGATCTTCGGACCTACTCGTGACTGGGAATGTTATTGCGGTAAGTACAAGCGC
>Ga0214168_1000923_pt1 | contig 11840 bp, 10 predicted proteins | sample LakMenepilimnion_FD_153002 | JGI IMG/M metagenome (GOLD analysis project Ga0214168, IMG submission 153002) | Freshwater microbial communities from Lake Mendota, WI - Practice 29OCT2010 epilimnion v4 | ecosystem: Environmental > Aquatic > Freshwater > Lake > Epilimnion/Euphotic zone | place: Lake...
CCATTGCCTTGCGCAATTCTGGATCGAGCACAAGCTTTTCAATGGCGTTGGAAAGAGCAAGGCTGTCTCGTGCTGGAATGAGAAGCCCGTTAACGCCGTCGTCGCAGACCTCCCTACAACCAGGCACATCGGTAGTGATTATCGGCCTTCCGGATGAGAGTGCCTCAAGAAGCGACTTCGGCAAACCTTCTCTGTATGAAGGAAGGCAAGCTATGTGTGAACCTTGCAAAATGTGGGCGATATCGCTCCTACGGCCTAAATAATTGACATTGGGTAGAGATTCCCAAGAATCAATCTCACTTTGCGGAATGGCGGACGGATTTCCCAGGTCGGGTTCACCAACAATTTGAAATACAACTTCTGGGATTTTGGCTTGTAATTGGGATGCAGCTTCAATGAATTCCAGAACGCCCTTATCGCGAAGGATCCGCGAAACCAGCGTTACAACTACTGGACCAGCACTCTCTGGAAAATACGGAAACGCATTGAGGTCCACTCCAGCACCACGAATAAGGGAAATCTGACTCTGACGAACAAAGCCATCATCAACCAAAGAGTTGAGGTCGTCTGGGTTTTCAATTACGACGTGAACTGGTTTGGAACGAAGTAAGGACTTTAGGATTCTGCTGAGAATTGGCTTTACTACCGACGCCCGTGTGTCAGTCGAAGTAAATATGTAGCCCATCCCAACGAGAGCGTTTATGACAACACCTTGTCGACCGAGCAATTCACCGAATGTTCCTGTAACTACAGGCTTAAGAGCAACGTTATGGGCAATATCGGGCTTAAATCTGCGGACTATTTTACGGATCTTTACAGCAGTAAGGAATTCGGTTATTGGGTTCAAACCGCGACGAGAAAAATTGATTGGATAGAGCTCAAAACCGAGATCTTTCAGCTCTTCTTCATGGATTGAAAATCTCGTAGCGACACCGACTGTTCCGCCAGATGCTGCAATGTATTTCGCACGATCAAGGAAGTGTGAATGGAAGAACCAATCCTCTGTAATCACGTAAAGAATCTTCATGCGGTTGGTACTTCAATTTTCCTTAGCGAGTAAGGCTGACTTTTGATCGCGCGGTAGTCACAAATTCGAATTACTGCTATTACACCCATCACCGTAATGAAGGGCAAGTTTTGGCGTGTTGAATTGGTGACTATTTGATTTTGAAAAATCAATCCGTAGAAAAAGAACATTGCGGCACTAATTTGCAAAGTCTCTCGACGAACCAGCTGCGCAGGTTTTGTGCAAAAGAAAAAGAAGGTAGATGGCACCAAGATTGTGTCAATGAATACCAATCTCACAAACAGCAAGAAAATAGTAGATGCGGCTACAACACCTGCATCTTCACCATCAAGAATCAGGAACTGTAATCCAACTAAATTGAGACCAATTTGAGAAAAGAATTCAATTGAGAAAATGGTTGATGGAATCTTTAATTGATTTCCATTCATTACAAAGTTCCCGATAGGAAAACTCAGGGCGCCGATTGCATATGAAATCAGCAAAGTAATGACGTGGCTGGTAACCAAAAGTCTCGGCTTTGCTCTGCGGTACAGATATTCAGCAATAAGGCCAAAGACCAGTGCTGCGGCAAGGTGAGGACGAAGAAGAGCAACTACAAGAAGTCCGAGATATCGACTTTTTGTTGTTGCTGGGAAAACAAATAAAAGACTAAAAAATGCCAGAAGAACATCACGAAGAGCGAGCAGCGACATGAAAACCAATAGCGGTCCAGCAAAGTACAGCACCATCCATTGCTTCACACGTATTCCGTACTTTTCAAGAATGTATTTTGCATGTTTAAAAATCAATAAAGCAAAAACGAGTTGACTGAACTTAAACAGCAGTGCCACATTAAGACCAAAACGCGACAGGAAATACGCGGGCAGAGTAATGATGTATCGAAGAGAAATAGCAGAACTGAGATTTATTCCTTCCGTCGGAATATAGTGCTCCACGATCAATTGATGAATAGCTTGGTCATTTGAATAGAACTGAACCTGGTCGGTTCGATATCTGGCGTAAATGTAAATCACGCCGATTGTCCAAAAAACGATTAAACCGAGCGAGTAGGCATCAATCTTCTTGGATTTTGAAAAATAGGCGAGTGCCAAGCCTGACAACACAATTGTCTGCAAGGAATATGACGCGAGTTCACTCATGTAATGCGTTCCACTCTCACCGTGAAGTCAGTAGCACACTCAATCGAAGTGCTAGTTACTGGGCCTTTGCTGAGATAATTCTACTAATGATCGGACGAATCCAAGACGGATGTGCCGCTTCCCATTCGCCCAAATATGTGGTTATCTGAGCACCAGTTCCATTTTTAAAATCGAAGCCGCCCTTATTCTTCTCAGGGTCAATTCCGCCCAACTCAAGTGTGGTGCAACCACGGCGCGCACATTCTTGAGCTAACGCAACGAGCGTGCGGTGAGACGAGTAAGTCTTACGACCCTCTGGAGTGGTAACCGCAATAAAGTCCCATGCAATTGTTTGCTGGATTAGGGCACCTCGAACAGAAAGCACATTTCCTGCCTCATTGTCCATACGTATGAGTACCAAATCACTACCAAAGCACTCTTGGACACTGCGAATATCCAAAGCAGACATCTGCAGTGTCACCCCATTAACCTTCTTGTACTCATCCATGAGCCGGTATGCATCTTCAATCTGGCTTGGGAGCGCGTTATTCCAGACATATGGCGCGGTGGTTGAACGAAGTGACCGTTTGTAGTTGCGTTTCCAATTACTTGAGGCTGATAACAACATTGTCTCTTCATCGGTGTGGGTGTTGAGCAACATGCTTTGTCTTGCACCGATCGAGTTTTTACTTTTCTTAAAACCAGCACCTATTAGTAGCGGTGTTTGTTCTTGTGTGGAATCAACCATCATTCCGAATCGAATGTAGAGAAATCGCGCACTAAGAAGCTGCTTCAGGGACGAAGAAAAATCTTTTGTAAGTAGCGCAAGGTCTCCTCCGAAGCCACCAGGAGCCCACGCCATTGCAACTCCAAAAGGCCCTCTGCGCACGAGACACTGAATTGCTATGTGTGAAGTAGCGGTTGATTTAACAACACGAATAGGAACCCATCCAGCGGAGGATTTGTGGCGAGCCCAATTTGCAGATTGGTAAACACACATTTGTCTGATTTGTTTAAGCAGTTCATCCCAGTTGCGGTCGTCACCTTCAAAGATCTTCCAGTCAGTACTCACAGGAAATTCACCACCCAGACATTTCGGTAGTAGTGATCCTCTGGAACCTGAACTGCATCAGGAAGGTCTGGCCAATGGATGACTTCAACAGACAAACCACGCAGCTTTTTACGCACTTGATGTACGGCATTGCTGTCAGCGATAAATGCAAAACCATATGGTGAAGTTCCATTTTCCACATGATCAAAAATTGGCTCAATATCTAAACCCCGTACCCGATTGAACACTTGCTCGAATAGTCGTTGACGGCGTGAAACCTCGGTACTCGGGTTAACCGAATTGATGAGTTGCGAAACAGATTGGTGCGGAGCCGCAGGTGCTGGAAGCTCGGTTTCGCTTTCTTGTGTCGATCGCGGAAGACGTGATCCAGTTGTAAGAAGTCGCACCATGCGAATTGTGAATTGAAAAAGTGACAGTGTGGGGATCTTCGTTGAGCGCTGGATTTGTGCGCTCACTTTTCGGAGTAAGAACCCTTTTGATGCGTCGCTGTTGTGAAAATCCAGTTGATCCGAAACAGAGTCTGAATACTCTGCGCCTGAGAAATACAGTGCAGCTCCATTCACCAACCGAAAGGTTTTGCGGATGCTGGTTATGCCCAAGTCGGCTCGCGTTCCAAGCAAAATCCCAGATGTATCTTTGCTGAGAAAGCCGTGAGCGTTGTCCTCAATAAGGGTTGCGCCGGTTTGGGAGCAATACTCGCGAAAGGGGCTTAAATCTTGAGCGAACCCGAAGTAGTTGACGGCCAGCACGGCTTTGCACTGCTGTGATTTCAGCAGATTCATTGGTGAAAGAGAGCGGTTCACAGGGTAAAAAACAGGGGTAGATCCAACAGCATGGATTGAGCTCAATACGTCTCGACATATGAATTCAGGAACGAGAACAGCATCGCCCGGACCGCACTTGCAGACCCTCAATGCCTCAGCAAGCGCGTGTCGCGCATAGGCAAAATATCGAATATCGCGTTCGGTTTCGATAACCGTAACGCTACTTGCTTTTTGGAGTAAAAAATCCCATCAACGAAAGCGCAACTGCTGCGTATAGGCGCAATGAAATAGGCCAGATAATCAGTGAGCGGGCATATTTCTTTAATGCAAGAAAATGCTTACTAGTTCGATGTAAAGATCTGCCCGCTCCGTAATACGCCAATGCCGTTCGACGGCGTCGAGCGATGACATTTTCGTATCGTGTGTTTGCAGAAAAATGCTTAGCAAGGAGAGCTAATTCAGCCATCAAATGTTTCTCAATATTTGCGCTGACATTGTTGTCATGGCGATGGTATTCCCCAAGAGGTTCGTCGATAAAAGCAAACTTACTTGACTTCGCAGCCAACCGAATCCACAGGTCGTAATCTTCGGTTGATATCAATTCAGGTGAGACATCAAAACCGTTCACTTCTTTTAGCAATGTCGCACGAACCATCGTTGCAGATGTGCTGATTCGATTGCCTTTATAAATCAAATTGTGATGAGTTGCTGCTTCACTTGGGCCATAAGCGACCAGTCGTGAATTCCCGCTTTCATCAATCCAGTACTCGGCATGGCAGACGAGGTCTGATCCGTTTTCCAACGAGGCAACACATTTTTCGATCTTTGTTGGAAACCAGGTGTCATCTGAATCTAAAAATGCGACGTATTTACCAGTCGCAAGTGCGATTCCCTCATTTCGTGACGCGCCAATTACTCCGTTATTGCGAAAGTTGACGCATTGAATTCGTGGATCATTGAACGAGGCCACTACTTCAAGGGTGTTATCCGTTGAATAGTTATTCACCACAATTGCATTCCAATTTTGGTAAGTCTGCTCAATCACGGTCGCCAATGCGCGTTGCAGCATAGGAGCGTGGTTGTAAGTGGGAATAACAATTGAAACGAGCGGAGAATCATTCATGACTGGTAGTGCAATTCAATCATGTCAAGAAATTCGTCTATCTCACCAAATGCATTTTCGGTAAGCGAGAATCCGGTTTTCAGCAGTTTGTGAATGTCAAAGTTTAAGTGTTGGGTTTGTGTAGTTGTTGGCTCCGGCCGGAGTAGTGGAATTTCCACACCGAACTTTTTCTGTGCCCGTTCCTGAATCACGTTTGCCATAGCGAGCAGAGTCTGAGATCTCGATCCACCCAAATTAAAGAGTCCGTTACTGACGTCAGTTTTTGGAAGTGCAATCAGGTGGTGAACGGCTCGAGCGATGTCAGTCTTGGTGATGAAATTGCGCTCTTGTAGACCGTCGGTACGCATTTCCATCCGTTTTTCAAATACAGCCTGTCTGCACAGGTCACTTGTCAATGTCCGCCAATCTGCGGTTTCATAAGCCATAGAACGTCCGAAGCCATTGGACAATCGAACGCGAATACCCAGTATTTCCCCACGATCGTGAGCAGTGCCGACGGCCGACTCTGCCTCTAAATGTGTTGTGGCGTATGGGTGAGCTGCTTTGGTGGGCGTTTCCTCAGTGAAATGTCCGGTTAGTGGGGCGCCATAAACATGCGCTGTAGAAAAATAGATGAATCTTTCGATGCCTTTACCAACTGCATTACTCAAAAGCGCAGATGTACCGGCCACAGTAACTCGTTGAGCGAGTTCTGGATTCTGTGCCGAATCAACGTCATTGGTGCCTGCAAGTTGGATGATGCAATTCACTGATTTTGGAATATTCAAGAAAGTCGATGGATCAGTGAGATCAAGTTGAATCGTCTGAGCACTTTTTGCCCAGTCCGGCGCGTTTTGTTTTCTGCGCGATGCAAGAACGATGTGGTGATTTCCCAATGATCCAAGATGTGCAGCGATTCGCCCACCTAGGTTTCCGAATCCTCCAACTAGGAGGACAGTGGCACTCATTTGTGCTTCAGCGCCCAGTCATAAGGAATGCGAGTGTCTGCAGGATCACAGCGGTCTATTTCTTCCGGATCGTGGGGAATCGATGCACAGTTCGCAACAAGCGAAGCCTCTGGGCCGACTCCTTTGAATCCATTCCACACCATTGGGGGAACAGTGACGAGTACGTAATTATCTGGTCCCATAAATATTTCTTGGATTTCACCGCGAGTTGAACTTCCTTCGCGATCGTCAAACAACACAAACTTGATTCGTCCAACCGGTACGGCGTAGTTCAGCGTCATTTTTTTGTGAATGTGCCATGCCTTTACTGCATCCGGAAAAACCGTAGAGAAATATATTTCTCCGAACTGAGTGAAATGTTCATCGGTAGATCTGAGCATGTGCATGACTTTGCCACGCTCGTCCAGTATCTGACGTAATGGTGTGATAATTACTCCATCAATCACGGTTGCTCTTTTCGTATTCGTCTAACTGTTTCTGCGTTACTGATAGGGCGATAGATCCTTGATGAACAGACTGATACCAGGAAACAGTTTTATCCATTGTTGTAAGGAAGTCCCACTTTGGCGACCAACCAAGTTCAGTGCGTGCCTTTGAACAATCAAGTTGTAGCAGAGTTGCTTCATGAGGATGATTCTGGTTGTCGTCAAGTTTGACTGATCCATCTCCCCATACTTTGATGACTTCTCGCGTTACGTCGTCTACCGATCGAACTTCATCTGCTCGAGGACCAAAGTTCCATGAACCCGAAACACTGTTATCGCCCTTCAACATGGCGCTTCCAAGCATGATGTAACCAGAAAGTGGCTCGAGCACATGTTGCCATGGGCGAGTTGCGTGCGGATTGCGAATGACGATCGCAGATTTTTGCTGCAGAGAGCGAATGCAGTCTGGAATGATTCGGTCTTCGGCCCAGTCGCCTCCACCAATGACGTTTCCGGCACGCGCAGAAGCAGCAATTAAGCCATCGCGGTGAGTAAAGAACGATGCGTTATATGCAGCAAATACAAGCTCGGCAGCACCTTTTGATGCGCTGTATGGGTCATTGCCACCGAGCACATCTTCTTCGGTGTATCCGGCAACTTGTTCAATATTTCGGTAGCACTTATCTGATGTGATGAAAATAAGCGCTTGGACCGATTCGGTCAGTCGAACACATTCCAACACATTTGTTGCTCCACCAATATTGGTGTCAAAAGTTTGCACTGGGTCGCGATACGAAAGGCGAACAAGTGGTTGTGCTGCCAAGTGAAACACAGCATGTGGCTGTACTTCTTCAAATCGTTTTTTCAGGCTGGCAAGATCACGTACGTCTCCATCACAATGATTGATCACTGAGCCAAGAGCCAAATCGTTGAAATGTGAGTGGGGTAGCGCGGGAAGCGCGTAGCCAAATACCTCTGCACCATGGTTATGCAACCACAAACTCAACCAAGAGCCTTTGAATCCAGTGTCTCCTGTGATGAGTACTCGTTTTCCACGGAATGATTCGAGAGCGCTTACCAAACTTTCCATGGCGCCTTTTCCTGATCAATCATTGAGTTGAGTAATTGCCAATCGCGGAATGTGTCCATGCATTGCCAAAAACCATCGTGTTGATAGACGGCAAGAAGTTTTTCGCCGACTAAAGACTGCATCGGATCCTGCTCAAAAACAAGGTCTTCTCGACTATTCATATGAGTAAACACCGTGGGTTCACACACAAAGAATCCGCCAGAAATCATTCCTGCACTGGCTTGGGGCTTTTCGTTGAAGCCAGTTGCAATTCCATCAGAACCAACTTGAAGTTCACCAAACCTAGCCGGAGGCCGCACACCAGTGACTGTGATAGCAAGATTCTTGGAGCGATGAAATGCAAGCAGAGAATCTAAATTGATGTCGCTTAAACCATCACCGTAGGTAAGCATGAACGGTTCATTGTTCAAATAATCGCGAACTTTGTAAATCCGGGCACCCGTCATTGCTTCTTGCCCAGTACGTGCAAGAGTCAATGACCAATTCGCGAAATCGTCCGAAGCAGCAAATTGCACATGCTCAGTGTTGGCGTCAATCGTGGTCAAAACACTTTTTGCAGTCATTGCTGAAAGAAAGAAATCACGAATGACTTCACCCCTGTAACCCATGCATAACACGAACTCTGTGTGTCCGAAGGATGCGTAATATTTCATGAGGTGCCAAATAATTGGCATACCACCAACACGAATCATTGGTTTCGGTATATCGTCAGCAACATCTCGAATTCTGGTGCCAAGGCCTCCACACAAAATGACCGTCTTCATGGAGTCCTCAGTGCGCAACGCTGATCAACGAGTCGCGTTGTAATCCATGAACCAGTGAGTTGGTGAAAATAATGCAAGCGGAAGTCGCTCTCCCTGCTGGAGTCGCACGAAAATATCCCTCTTATTATGCCCTGTTTGTAGGGCAATTCGGTATGTGGCGCGCATGAGATAGTGAAGAGAACAGGAAACGCGCTCCCGAGGCTCTTTTGCGCTATCAGTAACAGGTACAGCATCATCCGATGCCAATAAGGCTGGAGAATTTGGGAACAAACTTGCAATATGGCCGTCGTTGGCAACTCCCAATAACGCAATATCTGGTTGTCCAATTGTGGCTAACTGTTCAGAAAATTTCTTTGCACCGAGATGTGGACCAAGCTCTGCAGGGATGCCATGTACAACAGGACGATGAACTGTTGAAGCCGATTCGATGAGTGCTGTGAGTGCAGAGTCATTGCGGTCTGCATGTCCGACCGGTACGCAACGTTCATCGGCAAGCACAAGATGTACCCGTGACCAATTGATGTCGCTTTGAAGCGCAAGGCGCATCACTGAATGAACAGATTTGCCTCCGGCTAATACAACAGTGCAAGTGTTGCGCGCAGCGAAGCTGGTTGAAATTGCATATTCAAGTTGGGCGCTTGCAGCTTGAAAAGCTTCAGTTTCCGTTTCGAAAACATTTGGCTGAATGAGCAATCGCTCAGATTCTCCACTCACGTGTAAAAGACTACTCAGCGCAGATTAAGCAAGAAGCTCTCTCCAACGAGGTGTCGCCGAGTCGAGAATCAAGAGTGAACGGCTCTGTTGATTTCCAGAGTGAGTTTCAGTCAGTGCAACATCTAGTTGTTCGCTGGATGTAACAAATACAGCCCCCGAGACTCCGCGCAACGGGCTTGAATTCAAAGCTTCTGGATCAATGTATGAAATGGTCTTTACTCCATAGATGAAGCACTCAAGTGCTGCCGTGCTTGAGTTACAGGAAATGGCCGTGTGAGTACGAGGGAGCAGATCGCCTAAATCGGTGGTTGATATTCGAACACTTGGAAGTCCCGAAAAATCTGGCAGTTTTGGATTCATTGGATGCGGCTTGAAAACCATTTCCAAATTGGTGTTGCGAATATGTTCAGTACTTCGCACCAAATTGACAAGCCGGTCGTTGAGATGTGGGAAGAAGTCACCAACAACGAGTAGAACATCTTTCTGCGTCACGTGAACAGAGTTCGTGGCATTTAGATAATTAAACATCAACGATTCAACATCAAAAACGCGACGCGATGGCGCTTGTGCATTTTCCATGAATGTCCGTGAAATTTTGCTATTAACAGCAACTACAGACGGAATTGGTTTATTGGTTGGATTCTGTGGACTTTCACGGAGTGCGCGGGCGAGAGTGAAATATCGGAAATCCCAAAACCGAATAGGTGCATGAACAACGGCCACAAGTTTGTCGTGACCATGTTTATTCCATGCATACGTGAAGGCCGCTTCCCATGGTTGGTTTTCACATAAGAACAGGCCGGTTTTTTGGGTAGGAAGCGACTTGAGCAGAGCTTCTTGCTGTCGGAGAATGATCAAATGTCGAGTAGCGGTACTTCCGCAGAGCGACTCATTCCATTGCTCCGCAAATAGGGCAGTGAAATCGACACCGGAAGACGTGTCGATGAAAAGTGAAGAGTGTTTTCGTGACGCACGAGCTACTCGCCGCAGTTGGCGTAATTCACGCAGTATTGGAAACACGCAAGATGCGGTAAGTCGAGACTCGAACTGCGCGTGTTTACTTACAGATGTGGTGTTGAGGGTTGAGAGTAGTTGCTCTGTTGTTGAAATTGAACGAGGGCCAGGAACGTAGTGGTGAACCCAACTAATTCCAGAAGTATGTGTCGGCAAAACTTTGTCAAGTGCATTCCAGTATTGCGAGTCGTATCGACCGTCTTCAATAGCCGATTCATTAAATCGCACAAGGTGATCAACGATTAACGTTTTTACTTCGCTGTTGCCGTTCAGCATTTCGACGCTTCGATGCGTAATGGCGAACTTTCCAATAGCAGCGATTGAACGCAATTGAAGTAGTCGGATGCTTGGGCGATTACGAGACAATGGTTTTTCTGTTGTTGAAATGTTCTTTGACCTGCAATAGGTATGGATAACCGCAGATACCTGATGGTTGGTTAGACGGACCGAAATGTTGGTTGCTGCAATTTGTTCGCAGATTTCAGCGAATGCGAGCAACTTAAGAGCATGGGTGATGTTGCTTGTTGGGTCCCATCTAGTGGAAGCAAAAAGTGTCATCCACCAATAACTGAAGTCTTCACGAATGAGGAGAAGCTCAGAAACCGTGCCACCACTAAGCGGAGTTTGTGCAACCTGGTCTATGAATTCAGCAAAATGAAGACGTAGTCGATCTGCATGTGCTTCAACATATTCGGAAAGTGAAATGACATTTTTGCGAGTCGAATAATCATCCCAAAGAATGGTGAAATCTGCATCGAGACCTACATCCGACTGGTTAACGACTACGTCAACACGCACAGAATTCGTCATTGAGCAATTGCACCCAATGCATGTCGAAATTGATCCACAAATTCTTCGTTAGGTGGAACCATTACTTTTTCAATATTCGCCTGTTGGCCTACAGGAAGAATCAATCCGAGTTCGGTAGAGCTGTTCTTTTTGTCTTTCAACAGTGCATTCATGGAGGCATCGAGGGGGATCGGTACATGGGCGAATGTCTGGTAATTCAATTTCAATGCAGTTCGCATGCGGGTTGACTCACCGATTGGCAGCAGGTTGCGCGAAGCAGCAATCTGACAAGCAACGTCCATGCCCATCGTTACTGCAACTCCGTGTGGAACTCCAAAATTAGTTGCGCTTTCAATTGCGTGACCGAAGCTGTGTCCGAAGTTGAAAATGTTACGAATACCCTCATCAAACTCATCGACTTCTATGTATCGCTTTTTGATGGTGAGAGCAGAATAAATAAATGGCTGCAGTGCATCTAAGTCTTTCGTCATTGCACTGAGCGAGGAAGCGACGCGATTGAACGATTCTGCAGAGTCAATTGCATGAACTTTAAGAATTTCACCGATTCCCGAGTGGATTTCGTTCTGGTGCAATGTTTGCAGGAAATTCTGATCAATATAAATCTTTGTTGGAGGATAAAAGGTGCCGACAATATTTTTCGCGTCACCTACGTTGATAGAACTCTTGGACCCGATGCATGAATCTGCTTGCGCAAGGAGAGTGGTGGGAACAAGTTGCCAGGAAACCCCACGGAGAAGTGTGCTGGCAATGAAGCAGACTAAATCTTGAATAATTCCACCGCCGATCGCGACCAGGTGATGGTTGCGGCGCGTCTTTTGTGCGACCAAAGTAGTGATGATTTGAGATGCTGATTCAAGACTTTTGTTTTGCTCAGTTGCATCTACGAGAATCACATTTGGATGACTGAGAACACTCTGAAGCTGCTGTGAATAGAGGCGAGCAATATTGCTATCAATGATGAAGTGGGGTTCT
>Ga0214168_1000925_pt1 | contig 11830 bp, 10 predicted proteins | sample LakMenepilimnion_FD_153002 | JGI IMG/M metagenome (GOLD analysis project Ga0214168, IMG submission 153002) | Freshwater microbial communities from Lake Mendota, WI - Practice 29OCT2010 epilimnion v4 | ecosystem: Environmental > Aquatic > Freshwater > Lake > Epilimnion/Euphotic zone | place: Lake...
GTCGCTCGCGGGTGAGGCGAGTGGCGGCACGGCGGATGTCGGCTTCGGTGATGAGCTTGATCGCATTGATCTGGCGGCGGGTGAAATCGAGGTCGCGCGCTTCGAGCCAATTGCTTGCGAGGTCGGCTGCGCGGCCTGATGCGGTGGTGAGCGAGCGGAACTGGCTGGTGATGATTTGGCGTTTGGCTTTTTCGATTTCGTCGCTGAGGTCGGATCTTTGGATGTCGGCAAGTTCAAGCATCACGGCATCGAGGAGATCATTGGAGAGTGATGGTTCCGCTTCGGCGTTGATCGCGAAGAGCCCTTCGCGTGCGGGTGATGACCACGAGAAGGAGGAAATTTCCAGCGCGAGGCCTTTTTCCTCGCGGATGCGACGGTAGAGGCGTGCTGAGCGTCCACGCCCGAGGAGGGTGGCGAGGACATCGAGTGCGAGTGCGTCCGGGTGATCGATGGATGGAATTTTCCATGCCAGCGTGATCTTGCTCGCGGGGACCGCGAAGGTATCGCGTGCGAAGCGGGGTGCGATTTGGGGCGGGTCGGCGGCGAGCAAGGGTTCCTTGCCGCAACCGGGTTGGCATTCGCGGGTGAGTTCGATGAGTGACTCGCGGGCTTGTTGCGGATTGAAGTCGCCGGAGATCACCACGAAGCAGCGATCGGTGGTGTAGCGCGTGCGGTGGTAGGTGGTGAGGTCGTGGTATTGGATTTGGTCGAAGAGGTGGCGGTGGCCGATGACTGGATGGCGGCGCGGGTCGCGTTGGAAGGCGGTGGAAAACAGCAGGCGTGAGGCGGCGTTGTCGGGATCGTCGAGACCCATGTCGATTTCCCGACGGATGATGTCTTTTTCTTTTTCGAATTCTGATTCCGGCAGGATGGGAAAAAAGACCAGGCCGGTGAGGCATTTGAGAAACATTACGAGCGAGTCCGAGGGGCCGTCGATGTAGTAGACCGTGCGATCGAAGCTCGTGTAGGCATTCCAGTGACCGCCTGCCGATTGCACGGTAGCTGCGAGCTCGCCGGCATCGAAGTCGCGGGTGCCCTTGAAGACCATGTGTTCGAGAAAGTGCGAGATACCCGAGCCGAGATGGTGGTCTTCGTGCATGCTGCCGGTTTCGACCCAGATTTGGGTGCTGATCACCGGATTTGCCGGTTCCGGCTGGAGAATGACGGTAAGTCCGTTGGGCAGGGTTTCAACGGTGGCGGTGGTGGCTGGATATTCCATGAATTTCCTACTTGGATACCGGGTATCTTGGGTGCTATCCATGACTGATGCAACGATGGCTTTTGATTGGTGGCGCGATCTTATTGCTGCTCTTTGGGGTTGGTCTGCCGACCGCTTACCATCTCTACAAACAAAGCCGTCCGCATCCCGTGTGGGTGCCGATTCCTGTCAACCCCGAGGCGCCTTTCGGATTTATCGATGAGACCATCCGCGCGCTGACATCAAAACTCTCCAATCGCGACAATCTGATACGGATCGGGCGGGAACTTGATTTGAAAAACAAGTGGGAGATGGCTTCCGATGAAGAGGTTGCCGATGAGATGGGCCGAAGGTTTTATGTAAAGCGCGGTGAGATGGACACGCCAATGGGAAGCATCCCTGCGATCCATGTTGGATTTCGCGGGACCAATCGCGAAAGTGAAATTTCCCATGCCATGATTGAAGCCTTGATGCCCGATGTGTGGAAAGCACTGGGTATTGAGCCGCCGAAGAAGCCGTGATGGCTCAGGCCTTGCCTAGATGAGCGATCACGCGTGAGCGATCGAAGCGGGCTTTGGGAGTGGCGGCGTATTTGTCGGACGGATCACGGTAGCCAAGCGCGCAGGCAACGACGGTGGCGTAGCCCGAGTTTTCAAGGTTGAGGGCTCGATCGTAGGCGGCGGGGTCGATGCCTTCGAGCGGGCAACTGTCGATGCCGAGCATCGCGGCGGTGGTCATGAGTTGGCCGAGTGCGATGTAGACCTGGCGTGAGTTCCATGCGCGTCGAGCATCGGCCGTCATCGATGAGCTGAAGCCGGAGATCATGCCGGCGAGCGGTGCGAAATTTTCTGTCGGGCAACCTTGGACTTCTGCCATGCGGTTGATCCATGCGTCGATGTCGTTTTGGGTGAGGTCGGTGCGGGTGGTGAGCACGACGAGGTGCGATGCATCGGTGACCTGAGGTTGGTTCCATGATGCCGTGCGAAGTTCGCTGCGGATGGCGGGATCGTTGACGACGAGAAATTTCCATGGCTGGAGCCCGAACGACGAGGGTGTGAGGATGAGGGATTGCTCGATCGCGCTCCATGTTTCCGCATCGATTTTGCGGGCGGAATCGAATTGCTTGGTGGCGTAGCGCCATTGCAGCGCGTTGAGGACGGAGGTGGTGGAGGTGTTCATGTGGAAGTGGGTCAGTAGCCGGCATCGACTTCGAGCGGCAGGGAGATCATGGGCAAATCCTTGAGAGTGAAAAGTAGGATCGCGCCGTATTCCTTTTCGAAGCGGTTGTCGCGGGTGTTGAGGCCGAGGGTGAAGACCCAGTTGCCGAGGTCGCGATGGATGGTGTATTGCTGGAGTTCGAGCACGTTGTCATCGAGCTCGGTCGTGTGTTGGGTGCCGAAGCCCCAATTTTCCGAGAGGCTGGTGTAGGTGCGGAATGTGACGCGGTTGGTGTCGGTGAGGTAGGGGTGTTGATCGAGGCGCACGAAACCGAGCGAGCATTCGAACCAGTCGACCGGTTGATAGTTGATCGAACTGTTGATGCTGGTGAAGCCGGGGCCTGAGGTACCAATGGGGATCTGCGTTTCGATGCTGGTGCCGAGCCATGGTAGTGGTTGCCAGCGCAGGTCGTTGTAGAGATTCGAGAGGTTGCGTTCGCCTTCGGGTTCGTTGAGGAAGGCATCGATGTAGGTGTCGAGGAACAGCCACTCCATGCTTTGGTTGTCGCGCCGAGTGAGGAGGCGGTTGCGCACGCCGAGGCGGGCGATTTCCCAGCTTTGGAGCTCGTCGATGGCGGTGAAGCGGAGTGGGTCGAGCGGTTGGGGGCGGGTGCTGGGGCTGAGGTGGTCGACCGAAGGGTCGCCGGGCTCGTAATCGTTGGTGCGAAGGACCGAGATGTTGCTGTAGGGTTGAACGATGTGAAGAAGCCCGTTGAGGCCCCAGTCGCGGCCTCCGACATCGCCGTAGTCTTTGGAAATTTTGAATGCGGATTCGACGCCGGCATGGATGGTGGCGCGGTCGAGATTGTCGGCATCGCCCTCGGTGATTTCGTAGGCCGAGTATCCAACGCCGGCTTGGGGAGTGACGCTGAAGAAATCACCGTAGGTGCGCGGGAGGGAAAATTCCTGATAGGTATGGAAGCGGGCGTAGCTGGAGTCGAGAAGCTGGGTGCGGATGTCTTCACGCCTTGGATCACCGAGCGGAAGGGCGATCATGCTTTCGGCGAGGCGACGCTCATAGGCACCGAGTTGATTGAGGTATTGGTTGGCTGAGGCATCGCTCGAAGTGAGGGTGAGCAGCGGGTCGATCACCGCATTGAGGGTGGAGTCAGGCGCTTTCTCGGCGATGATGCCGAGCGAGGTCGTGCCTTCGTGAAGCAGAGGAAGTCCGAAGCGCGGTCCGCGTGATTGGTCGAAGGTGATTTCAGGGAGGCGGGTATCGGCGCGGTAGAAATCGTTGATGCGGAAGCGGGTGAGGAATGAGAGCAGCGACGAATCATCCTGGCGGAAGATGCCGAAGGTGTTGTCCGGGTAAGGGTCAGTTGAGTAGGTGTCGCGGCTGAAGTCGCCGAGGTAGTATTGATCGCTGAGCAAGCTGAGTTGGGTATCGGCACGCCATTTGCTGTCGCTGCCGAAAAATTTGCGGTGTTTCAGTTCAACGCGGTAGCGTTCCGAATCGATGGGATCGCGGGGGAAGCCGTTGCGGGTGGTTTCGGGTGCGATGTCATCGAGGAAGTAGAGGCTGAGGTTGGCGAGGTCGCCGCGGGCATCGGGTTTTTTGTCGATGAGGTCGAGTCCGGTGCCGATGCCGCGCTCGCTGTAGAGGTCGAAGCGCCAGCGCGAGAGCAGCCAGCCGTCCTCGGATTTGCCAGTGACCGGGTCGGTGTTGCCGCCGAGCATGATGCCGTAGGAATTGAGAAGGAAGGGTCCCCAGTTTGAGCGGGTGCCGGGCAGGAAGTGGTAGCCGAGTTCTTCGTGGAGCGGTTGGCTCAAATAGGGCAGCCAGAAAACTGGCACATCGCCGGCGTAGATCTTGAGGTTGTTGAAGACGATTTTTTTGTCGGGGTAGACGCGGGTTTTTTTCGCGCGGAGCCAGAAATTTGGTTTTTCGTAATCATGCGTCGTCATGCCACCGTCGGTGCCGACATAGACTTTTTCGCCATCGATTTCCTCGAGGGTAAATTTTTCCGCTTCGAGGATGACCGGGTCCATAGACGCGCGCATGTCGGATGAATCGAGGAATTTTCTCGCATAATAATAGACCGCGCGGTGGCCACGGCGGAGGCTGTTGGCTTCGTAGGCCGCGACATTTCCGGTGAGGGTCACCGACTTGCTGACTAGGTTGATGACGGCAGTGTCGGCGAAGACTTCGAGGCCGTTGTCGCCGTTGATTTTGACAGGACCTCCGAGGATGATTTGTTCGCGGACATTGCCACTGATCGTTCCGCCGAAGTTTTCGATGTCGAGTTCCTTGGGGGTGGGGCCTCCGCTATTTGTGAGTGGCGGAAAATCGGGTGAGGGTACGGGAGTGATCGTATCGACCTGAGTCGAAGCCGTTAGGTCCGGCAGCAGGCCGGGGTCGGATGTGTCCTGACCGGGCGCAGGAATCAGCAGAAGCGGTAATGCCAGCCATGCGCCGAATTTCAACATTAGAAGGATCACAATTCCTGCGGCGGGTGAAGTAAAGTGGAAAGCGGCTGCAGGCAGAGTTTGCGGTTTACCGAGGCGGGATTTCGGGCATGTTTTATCGATGTCAAACGAGTCGGTGGTCGCGGTGATCGGTGTGAATGGTTTTGTGGGCCGTGGGCTGCCGCGTTTGCTCCGCGAGCGTGGGTTTGGCGTGCTGGGAGTGAGTCGGTCGGGCGGTGGCAAGGTGGCGGATGTGAATCGCTGGCAATCCGTGGCGGCGATGGATTTTGCCGGGTGCCATGCGGTGGTGAATTTGGCGGGTGAGGCGATTGACCGTCGATGGTCGGCGGCGAATCGGAAAAAATTTCATGAAAGCCGGATTGGTGTGACGCGGCGGGTGGTGGAGCTCATGCGAAATTTGCCGGCGGACCAACGTCCGAAGGTGTTGGTGAATGCCTCGGCGGTGGGGATTTATGGGGATCGTGGCGAGGAAGAACTCGATGAGCGATCTGCGATGGGGAAGGGGTATTTGGTGGATCTTTGTCGCGAGTGGGAGGAGGCAGCGATGGAAGCCGAGGCCTTGGGGGTGCGGGTTGTGTGCCTGCGCATCGGCGTGGTGCTTGGACGGGGAGGGTCGGCTTTTGAGAAATTGGTGCGCGTGATGAAGGCCGGACTTGGTGGCAAGCTTGGCAATGGCCGGCAGTGGATGCCGTGGATTCATGTTCATGATTTGCGCCGCGCGATTGTTGAGGCGGTAGCGGATGAACGGATGCGGGGCGCTGTCAATGCCGTGGCGCCAATGGGCGAGCGCAATGTGGACTTCACGCGAAAGTTTGCGAAGCGCTTGCGGCGTCCGGCAATATTGCCTGTGCCAGCCTTTGCGTTGAGGTTGGCGCTGGGCGGATTTGGTGGAGTTTTGCTTGCGAGTCAAAAGGTGAGTCCTGCGGTGTTGGAGTCGTTGGGATTTCATTTCCGCCATGCGGACTTCGAGAGTGCATTGGATAATTTGTTGGGGGCCGGTTGATGGCCTTGGGGCTTGGCTTGAATTTTCGGATCACTCATCATGGTTGGCGTGAAACATGACGGAAATGATGTGCGGGCAAGGCGTCTGTTTTTCGCGAAGTGCGGAAAACCGAAAGAGGTGCTCGGCGTGGAGGAATTTGAACCACGCGAGCCTGCTACTGGCGAAGTGCTGGTGCGCATCGAAGCGGCACCGATCAATCCGGCGGACCTCAATTTGATCGAAGGTACTTATGGCGTGAAGGCCACGTTGCCGGCAGTGCCGGGGATCGAGGGTTGCGGGGTGGTAGTATCGGGTGGATCGGGGTGTTTTGAAGCTGGCCAGCGCGTGATTTTTTTGCGGCGTGCCTCGACATGGGCGAGTCATGTGATCGTGCCGGAAGATGCGCTGTTTGCTTTGCCCGAAGGGATCGACATGCATCAGGCCGCGATGCTGAAGGTGAATCCGGCGACCGCGTGGAGGTTGCTACATGGCTTTGCCGCGTTGAAGCCCGGCGATTGGGTGGTGCAGAATGCGGGAAATTCTGCGGTCGGGCGCTGTGTGATCCAGTTGGCGCGTGAGCTCGGTGTACGCACGGTTTCCTTGGTGCGGCGAGCTGACTTGATGGACGAACTTCGCGAGCTGGGTGGTGATGTGGTGTTGACCGATGGTGATGCGGCGGTGGCGGAGGCTCTTGAACATCTTGGCGGCGCGACCGCGCGTCTGGCATTCAATGCGGTGGGAGGCGAAAGCGCTTTGCGACTGATGAAATTGCTCGAGGAAGGCGGCACACACATCACTTACGGCGCGATGTCGCGCAAGCCGCTTACTCTTCCCAATGGCTTGCTGATATTTCGCGACATTAGGCTGCGCGGATTGTGGGTCACCAAGTGGTTGGAGCAGTCCCCATGCGAGGAGGTGCGGGCAACTTATGAAAACTTAGCGCTGTTAGTGAATGCAGGGCGCTTGGTGCAGAAGGTGAATTCGGTTTTTTCGCTTGAGGAATGGCCGGCGGCATTGCAACGGCTCAAAGATGCGGACCGCGATGGCAAGGTGTTGTTGGCTCCTTGAGAAAAGCAGAAAGCGGAAAGCGGAAAGCAGAAATGAAGAAGTCGCTTTATTTCCTGTGCCAGGTGGTGACGAGTGAGCGCGACCACTGGAATTTGCGAGCGGTTTCGCGGATTAGAAATGGTTCGTCGCATTGGTGCTGAAGCTCGAAGTCGGGTCTGAGTACTTCATGCAGCCAATCGAGTGTTGAGCCGGTCGGCCAATTTTGTGGCGGAGTGAATTCTGCGAGCCAGGTGCAGGGAGTGGCGAGCACGAGTTCGCCGCCGGGATTGACCAGTGAGGGTAGGCGTTGGAGAAAGCGCAGCGGTTCGGGCAGGCGGCAGACGAGGTTGGCGGCATGCACGCGATCGAAGCTGCCGAGCGATGTAGGGAGATTCATCGCATCGCCGTGGTGGAAGCGGATGCGGCTTGCGTCAGTGTCTTGTGGTCTTTGGGCGACGAGTTTTGTGGTGAGCTGTGCTTCTTCAAGACGCTGGTATGAGATATTTTCTCCGAGGCGGAGTGTTTCGGCGGCATTGATGAACGAGTGTGAAAAATCGATGCCGATGACCTTTTCGTAGCATCGCGACATCTCGAAAGTCGAGCCGCCGACCGCACAACCAAGGTCGAGCGCGCTTGCAGCTGAGCGTTTTGAAAAATGCGACACGGTGCGACGGGTGAAGCCGAGCGCGTCGCGCATCGCCGCGGGCCATGCGACATCAGGTGGCAACACTTCGTCGGCGGTGGCGTAGTGAAAGAGCAGGTATTCGTCGAGCAACCTTGATGACTCGTAGGTATCGCTCATTGCTTGCCTGCGGCTCGGGCTTTGATGCGTGCATCGGCTTCCGGCGCGCGGCTGTAAGCGTTCTGCGCCTCCTTGAGCGAGATTTTACCGTCGCGGTTGGCGTCGTAAAATTCCATGACCGCTTCCGGCGAGTGACCGCTGCCTGCGAGGCCTTCGGCGAGCTCTTGGCGGTCGAGTTGGCCGTTGCCGTCATCGTCCCAGCGGTCGAACTTTTGGAGAAGCCCAATCATTTTTCGTTCGACCGGAGTTTTGGGAACGACGGGGCCGATTGATGGTGAGCACGCGCTTAGGGCGACGAGTGCAAGGGTGATGATTCGTTTCATGGACGATTGATGTTGGCTCTCGTAGCATGGTCGGGCAAGCTCCGATGGACTTCATGAAAGTACAAATCATCGCTGCCGGGCGTCCGGCACTTGCCTATGCGAAGCTTGGGGTGGACGAATACCTCAAGCGACTTGGTCGATACGGGGCCTATGGCATGGAGGTGGTGAAATCCGGCACTCGCGAGGAGGTTTCCGGGCGTTTATTGGAGCGCTCGCGCGGTTCGTACCGGATCGCGCTTGATGAGCGGGGTGAATTGCTTGGGACGCGTGAGTTTGCCGGTCGGCTCGATGACTTGGCGCTGCGAGGTGAGATCAAGTCGCTGTCATTTCTGATTGGCGGATCCGATGGTCACAGCGCGGAGTTGCGCGAGGCCTGCGGGATGGTGCTGTCGCTTTCGCCGCTCACGATGCAGCACGAGTTGGCCTTGGTGGTGTTGCTCGAGCAACTTTACCGGGTGGAGACGCTGAGAAGCGGATCGCCGTATCACCGGGATTGAGGGTTGCGATAAAATCTCGCAACTGCTGGGTCTGATCGCTTACCTGCGATACTGGTTTTGTGGCATCATGCCGAACTGGCCCATTCCTTGACCTGGAACTTGTGTGTTCCAAGGGATTTTGCTCGTTTCCGATGTTGGGCCGACCGGTTTTTTTTCCGGTGTTTCGGCGCAGGAGCAGAGGGCGAGAAGCGCGGGGGCGATGGCGAGCCAGAGGAGTTTCATGGCGGTGCGGTGGGGGTGGGGTCCAGGCAGTAGCCGAGTTGCCAGATCAGTTTGAGGACGGCTTGGCGGTGACCACGCGGTCGCCGGGTTGCAAGCGAACACCAGTGGCGAGGGTGTCGAAGTCGATTTCGGCGATCGTTTGCGTAGGTTCGATCGATGAGGGGCGTACCCGGCCGAGGGCTTTGCCATTTCGTTCGACGATGAGGGGGGTCTGCGGGCTGAATCCCGAGTTCGATCCGGCGGCGATGACAAGGAAGCCCCAATCTTGGTTGACGGCGCTGATCACCGATTCCATGGCATCACGGTTTTGGCGTGAGGTTTTTTCGATGTCCCGCTTGACTTGGCGGTCGAGCTCCGCGCGGTTGGTAGCGAGGAGTTTTACTGCGGCGGTGGTGAGGGTTTCGAGTTCTTCGAGTTTGGCTTTCTGGGCTTTGATACTTTCGCCGAATTCGTTGATTTTGTCGCCGAGTGTGTCGATGGTCACATCCTCACCGAGGCCGCTCATGATGCGGGCGAGTTCTTCCTTCACCTTGTTGAGTTCGGCGAAATCTTCGTCCTGCGCTTTCAGAGTAGCAACGAGTCCGCTGGTATCGCGTTCGAAGGTGGCACCAGTGGCCTTGAGGGAGTCGAGTTCTTGGAGGGTTTCCTCTTTTTTAACCGCGATGGCTGCGAGTGCGGCCTTCAGGTCACTGAGCTTCTTTTCGAGGCCCTCTGCGTCGGAGCTTGTTTGTTTGTGATTCGCGATGGTTTCAAGACGGGTCTGTTGGACTTTCTTGAATTTTCCCGAGAAGCTTATTGAGAAAAAAGCCGCGCCGCCTGCTGCAAGGATGGCGACGATGTAAGGGATGGATTTCATGGGTGATGGAAAATTGGATTTGCTGCCGATTTATTCTGCTGCCGGGTCGGTCAGTTGCGTTGGGCTGCGGGTTTTTGTGAGGAGGCGATCACGCGGTCGCCGACCATCAGCACGGTGTCGCTGGTCACCGAATCGGGAATGATGCTGGCTGCGGCGGTGTTTGACTCAACGCAGGTCACGAGCAATTTCGCGATGGTGTTGTCGCCGCGGACGACCTCGAGTGTGGAATTCGCGCCAACTCCGCCAGAGCTGCCGGTGCCGAGGGTGACAAAACCCCAACTCGGATAGATCGAGCGAATTGCGGTGTTCAAGTTTGGAAGCGATTGGCCGCTGCTCAGGGTGTCGAGTCTTTGCTTCAGTGCGCTGGCTTGGTTTTCGCACTGTTTGTTTTGAGCGGTAAGATTGGCGAGTTTTGCCTCAGTGGTGCCGACTGCTTGAGTGAGTTCTTCCATTTCGGCCTTGGAAACCCTTATTTTGGATGCGAGCTCGTTGATGTCGCCAATCTTGTCGGTCTTTTCGCGGATCTGGTCGAGTTGCTGTTTGTTGGCTTCGACTTTGGCTGTTTTTGCTTCGAACTCCTGCTTGAGTTCGTTGTTTCTTTTCGACTGTGAGGTGACGCTCGACTCCACTTCGGCGAGGTCGGCCTCCGCTTCGACAAGCGGAGTGGTTTTGTCGTATTCGGCTTGGGTCGCCTTCAAACGCTTAGTCTCTTTGGCGAGCGTGCCATTCTCGGTGGCGAGATTGGCGATTTCCTCTTCGAATTTGGATTTGTTTTTGGTGGCGATGAGTGCGGTGAACGCAAGCACGACCGCTGTGATGATGCCGAGGATTTTGGCCATGATTTGAAAGGGTTACGATGTGGGTTGAGAGAATCGCTGTGGCGAAAAATCTAATCAGGGTAAGCAGAGGCCGCAATGCAAAAGTTAGGGTTGCCAAAGTTTCCGCAGCGGGTGGGTGGAAGCGCCACACCTGGCCAGTAGGGTGGAAACATCTTACCTGTAAGGGAAGCGCGATATCGCCGCGCTGCGGGCCGACAAGAGCCTTGGCATCAAGGTCGCAATCCCGCCCTTTTGACAGTAGATCGCGGCTTTTGGTTCGCGGTCGGGGGTAAAAAATTGGCGGAGCCTTTTTATTGGCTCCGCCAGAGAATTTCAGCCGACGATCAGCCGAGGAGTCGGATCAGTACTGGTAGTTCAGGTAGAAGTTGAACTGACCGCCCTTGTCCGCTTCGTCGTCGGGCGAGGAGACCGGGAAAGCGTAGTCGAGGGCGAGTGGCATTGGGCTGATGGGCAGCTTGATGCGAACGCCGACGCCGACATCGGTGTAGAGATCGCCAGGGTTGGGGTCCCAGCTGTCGGTATTCACGAAACCGGAATCGGAGAAGACCGCGGCGCGGATCGATTCGATGATCGGAATGGTGTACTCGGCGGTGATGTAGCCGAGTGAGTTGCCGCCGAAGACTTCGTTGGTATAGCCGGTGTCGCGCGGGCCGACATCGCGGAACTCGAATCCGCGCAGCGTGCGTCCACCACCGAGGAACATGCGTTCGAAGATCGGTATTTCATCATCACCGATGCTGTCGACGAAGGCGACTTCACCATTGAGCGAGAAGATTGAGTCCCACTTGAGGTTCCAGTATTTCTGGCCTTGGAGCGAAAGGTTGATCGTATCGACATCGCCGCCGAGGCCGGCGTAGGTGAGGCCTGCATCAAACTTGTGGCCGTTGCGCGGTTGGATGCTGCTGTCGCGGTTGTCGTAAACATAGTTCACTCCGAGTGCGCTGCGTAGGTAGTCGCCGCCGATGTTTTTCTCGGAGAGTTCCGAAAGGTCACCTTGTCCGCCGTAATCGTTCGCATCGACTTCCGAATCGATGTTCACATTTTCAATGCGGTACTCGCCCTTGATCGAGGCCTTGTTGCCGAGCGGTTTGCGGAGGGAAAGTGCGCCACCGGCGTTGGTTTGATCGTAGTAATCACTGAAATAGGTCGACTGCTTGTAGAACAGCTCTCCGCCCAGTGCGAGTTGCTGGTCGAGGAACCAGGGTTCGGTGAGCGAGATGCTGGCTTCCGAGCGTTTCGAACCGAGGCGCAGGTTGGTGGCGAAGCGCTGGCCACCACCGGTGAAGTTCCAGGGGTTGAAGAGGTCGAAGTTCGATTGCTCGAGGGTGAGGAAACCGACGACGCTGTCGATCGAGCTGAAGCCGAGACCGACGCCGACGGAGCCAGTGGCCTTCTCCTCGACCAGCACATCGATGTC
>Ga0214168_1000926_pt1 | contig 11829 bp, 18 predicted proteins | sample LakMenepilimnion_FD_153002 | JGI IMG/M metagenome (GOLD analysis project Ga0214168, IMG submission 153002) | Freshwater microbial communities from Lake Mendota, WI - Practice 29OCT2010 epilimnion v4 | ecosystem: Environmental > Aquatic > Freshwater > Lake > Epilimnion/Euphotic zone | place: Lake...
GAGTGGCTGTCCCTCATTCGTAGTTACTCAGGCGAACGTGGTATTTGCAATCGCCAAGCCATGGATATGCAGGCACCTGAGCGTAGGCAGAAGGGATATGATTGGGGCTTTAACCCATGCGGTGAAATTCAACTTAGACCCTATGAGTTCTGCAACCTTTCTATTGCTGTAGCCAGACCTGACGACACTGAAACGACTCTCATGAAGAAAGTCCTTGTTGCGACTTACTTCGGTACCATGCAGGCCACGTGTACTCGTTTCAATTACATCAGAGACCAGTGGCGTAGGAACTGTGAGGAGGAAGCGCTTCTGGGTGTGGATATTACGGGACATGCTGATTGTCCTTTGTTACATCCATCACATCCCGGCAGACCTGAGCTTCTTCGTAAACTCAAAGCAGTCGTTAACGAAACTAATGAAGCCCTTACTCGGCGCTTTGGTATTTCTCGTTCTGCGGCTGACACGTGCATCAAACCGGGAGGCGACAGCAGCGTGTTCTTTGATTGTGCTTCTGGTGTTAGTCCTCGTTACGCCGACAGGCAAATCAGGTGGGTAAGAGAATCAAAGCATTCACCTGTGGCCAAGTTCCTAATTGACCAAGGCGTTCCGTACCATGATTCTCCTGAAAGGCCTAATGACTTGTACGTGTTTGGTTTCCCCAAGACTGCTCCTGATGGTTGTCTCACACGTAACTCCATGACGGCCATTGAACAATTGGAAAACTGGCTCTGCTGGAAACGTAACTGGGCCGAGCATTCTGTATCCGCGACTATTTATGTGGAGCCCTATGAGTGGTTCCAAGTCGGCTCTTGGGTCTATGATCACTTCGATGAGATCACAGGCCTCAGTTTCCTCCCCAAAGACAATGGCGTTTACAAGCACGCACCTAATGAGGAATTGACGGCTGATCAGTATGCGATGTTCTCCAAGGATTTCCCTGTGGTGGATTGGTCCAAGTTGTGTCAGTACGAAGATGACGATCAAACGGAATCGGCGCAGAATTATGCATGTGTTGGTGGTGCCTGCGCGTTTTAGGTCTAAGAAAAAGTGGTATGTTTTTCTTACAGGTGGGGGTACAATTCCCCGCCTGTTTGCTTTTTGTGGAGGTGTTATGTCTGGCGTGAAATATCAGTTGTTGAGCGTGGATGGTGTGGATGTTGAATTGACGTCTGACTATTCTTTGATGTGGGTTGATTACGAAGGTAAGTTGTCCACGCCTGTGCTTTACTACAAAGGTAAGAGAGTGGTCAAGAAATGGAACCTGTGGATGGAAGCTGACATGGCTGAAGATCCTAAGGGTGGCAACGCAAACACGAACTAAATTCAAGCTGGAAATGCGTCATATAACATGAGATAGCCATACGCTATCTAGGCCATTTCGGTTTAGAGGTGACTTGGCTGTGTTAGGGGTATTTGTGATGAATCACATCGTTGACGCTTTAATCAAAGCCGGCTTTGACAAAACGCAGGTGCGAAAGCACCGCGTTTTTTCAAGGGCGGCGGTGATCGCAAAAGCCGCCGACGCCGTAGAAACCTTAATGGTTTCGCCGCCTTTGGAAGATGAAGAGTATTGGGCAGCGCAAACTTTTGCGCTCGCCCCAACAGAAATCCGCAACGACCTCCCTGACGATCACATGATCGTCTGGGACAAAAGACCCAGATCTTTCTGGGAAGTGAAGAAAATCGTTTTTGATTTTCTTAAATGAAACTTGATCAAGGCATGGGCTTCGGCCTGTGTCTTGATCTTTTTTTTAGCTATTAGGCGCACCTAAATCCAAACCAATAACGCGTCATATTACATGGATACACTACGCCATCAGGCCATTTCGGTTTGATGGCGTAGTTGTTACAGGAGGATTCCAAATGATGGAATTTGAACTGTTCATGCCTTACGAGGTCTTTATTGGAGCTGTGTTTGAGTCGGTGATCTTCGCCGCTTCATTCGCGGCAGGGTTCGTAGGAGAATTAGCAAAACTAGAGGGCTGGCGTTAAGCCAACCTTCTGATCTTGCTTCTGCACGTCTGGACTGTAATAGGTCCAGACGTGCAGAAAATCAAAACAACCCACCTATGCCTTAGGGCTGCGGTGGGTCTTTTTTTTAGCTATTGACTCCTTACCTTGTAACTTTTAAACTTCCTCCACGAGTAACTAAAACTCGTTGTAAGTGTTTATTGTTTCTCACATGGAGGTCGCATGTCACAGGTTCAAGTGTCTAAGCCAAAAATTGCCAAGTCCAAAACCAAGCCTAAAGTTTCCAAGCCTTATTTCACATGGAGAGTTGAGTATTGGACAGATGGCCCTGCCCGCATTGGTTGTGATTATTTCAAATCTTTGGCTGACATGTTTGAGGTAATAGATCCTAAGCATTGCATTAACAGCAAGATTGACTTGGCGTCTGTTCCTTGCAAAAGAATTGAAGTCACGATCATTAGTAACACAGGCAAAAGAATCAACAATCAGATTTGCAGTGCCCACAACGTAGTCATTGCCGCTGTAGGTGCCATAGCCAACAAGGTCCAACTCTTTTCTTTCTACGAAGACCAAGCTATAGCCAAAGCTCTTGTACCCTTCATGAAAGAAATGGAAAAGCACAAGCAGTCTTTCAAGAAGCTATTTAAGTTCAATCAGATGGTAACTCTTTCGTGAGGTATGGATGCTTGTACTCACCCGCAAGATTGGCCAGAGGATTATTCTCAGGCAGGACAACAAGCCTGACATTGTCCTGATGCTGGTGAACATAGACGCACCCGACAGAACGGCAAGAATAGGCATAGCGGCTGATCCTTCCTTGAACATTATCAGGGAAGAGTTACTGCCCGGAATAGGGGAAGTCAGTTAGCCTAAATACAACCCAATAATGTGTCATATAACATGTGGACAACTACGCCATCAGACCACTTCGGTTTGGTGGCGTAGTTGTTATTGGAGGGATTGGTTGTGAAAAATTTCGTGAGAGCGTATGTTACGAACATTAGTGTTGTATTGAAGATTGCCGCCCTTGTGGCGGCAGTTGTTCTGGCAACAAGTCTTGCGGAATTCTTGATGGTTCCTCAGATTTTTGAGGGACCAGAGTGGATACTGTGGTATTGGGTAACAGTCCCAATACCGGCGGTTACGACATTTACCATTTATATGGTAGGAGGAGCCGCATATGCGCTGATGGGTGCGCTGGACCAAATCAGCCAAACCAGAAAATAAAAAAAGCCCACCCTTGCCTTCGGGCTTGGGTGGGCTTTTTTTTTAGCTATCAACCAAACTTATTTCTTGCAGTTAGGGCAAGTTTCAACTTCGCCCACAACCTTCTTGACGCTGACTGGACGATAGAGCAACTTCCTCTTCTTAGCGACAGGAGCATACTCTGTGGTCTTCTGTTCCACGATGACCTTGTTGGCCGACTTAAGTGTGACCTTCTCGGGAGCCTTAGCATCTTGGCCCTTTTCGCCACCAAAGGCAAAACCGGTTACGCACATGAAACCGAGAGCAACGTACTTCAACATAGCTAATCCTCAACAAGCTAAACAGAAACCAAATCACCTGCCTAGCGAAGAGGGATTGTGGTCTTGTTGGGAATTAATGTCAAGCCTAAATTGGAAGCAGAAACGCGTCATATTACATGTGAAAGACACACGCTATCTAGGCCATTTCGGTTTAGAGGTGTGTGGATTCGGTAAGGAGTGTTTGTTATGGAACTGAAAGTAGCGTATTCATTTTCTTCAAAAGAGAAACCCCAGATGCGAGCAGTTCACTCGCATTTGCGTGTTTCTGAGTCAGCATCTAAGGACGTCTACACATGGACCGGTATCGACGTCCTTGGCCGCATAGTACAGTGTCGGATGGCAGTAATCCATGGCAACTGCCCGATCGATCCGTGGTGCTATACAAGTGTCATGGAGCCCGCGTAATTTAACCCACCCTTGCCTTCGGGCTTGGGTGGGTTTTTTTTTAGCTATCAGAGCATCTAAATCCAAAGCCTAAATGCGTCATATATTATGCATCGCCTATTTATTAGGAGAACCTAATGACAACGCTGGATAAGCGACCCGTCGGGGAAATCTCGGACAACGAGATTATGCAAAGATTTATGCGGGCGATTAATTTCGTCCGCAAGACCCAACACCCGGTTACCACCGAAGTGTTGACTGCGTTGGAAAATTCTTCCGGCGCACCTCACCCGTTTGCAGGGTGGGCGGCTACCCGCCATGCAGCCGTTTCAATCATTAATTTGATTGAACGGCAACCCGATTGGGAATACCCAATCGGTGTTTGATTCCGGCGTCTATAGCGTATGATTACGTTATAGACGCAATGCAGACTCGACGTAAGTCCTGTCTGCATAAGCAATAGCTACTATTGACCATGTATTGACCATGGAGGGGCAATGCGCTTTATATTGCTTTTGCTTGCGTGCGCTAGTGGATGTGCCACAGCGCATCAGATGGACATTGAGACAACGGCGTTCTACGGTGGGCACGGACCGCCTGTCGTACAAACGACTGTTCGTCAGTCGATTAGATGGTAAATTAGAGACACCTGAGGCTTCGGCCTTGGGTGTCTTTTTTTTAGCTATTGGAGCCCCCATGATCAGCCTTATTACGCCAGTCATGAATCGGTCAGACAGAATTGTGCGGTGTGTAAGTTCGTGGGTAGAGCAACCGCTGATTACTGAAGTGATTATTGTCGATTGGTCTAGTACGGTGCCTGTATATACTGATCCTTCGTTAACGTCTGTTACAAGTCATCCCAAAGTAAAAGTCATACGCGTTGAAAACGAAACTTCGTTCATAGCCCAAGCCTTTGCACAGAATGTTGGTTTGCGTTTTGCCAGCCAACCGTGCATTTGCAAAATAGACATTGATCACGTATTGGTCGATCCTGCCTTTGTAAAAACATTAGCACAATCTTACGGCACTAAAACGTTTCACTGCGGTACTTCACGTGGCAAGGTAGAGTACTGGGGATTTGTGTTCTTCGAGAAAAAACATGGACTTAAAGTTGGCGGATACAACGAAGCTGCGCGCGGGTGGGGTTATGACGACACAGATTTTTATAAGAGGTTGCGCAAATCAGGCCTGCGCAAAGTTGTCGTGCAGAACATTGATGAAGTGCTTTACCACATACCTCACGACACGGATTTGCGCATAGCCAACTACATAGAAAAAGACAAAGATGCGTCTAACGTGGCTAATCAACAATTGGCATTGGCCGGACAATTAGCGCCTATGTCCAAATACACGATCAAAAAAGCTACAACGAAGTACGTAAGCTTGCTTAGAGTTCGGCGATAATGTTCTTTTGTGGCGGTATGTTATATTAAACACTTAATGTTTTGGCACGGAGACTGCACATGTACACAGCCTCGGATCTTGGACGTTTTGTCGCATACAACGCTTACATGCAAGAAAAAACAGCTAAAGAAAAACCGTATGGAACGCCGCAATTTGGCGCACAGCAATACTTACCCATAAACGAAAGACGAGAATTTGAACCAGAGGAACAAGAACGAATTGAAAAAGGTAAAGAGCGCTGGATACCTCGAATTTTTCAAAGCTATGCAACCGATCCTGCCGAAACGATGGCTAGTCCCACCAAACAAGGATTACTGACGGGATTGCTAGGTGCCGGCGCAGGTGGTATCGGTGGATTGGCTTTAGGTGGTCTTCCGGGCGGACTTATTGGGGCAGGTCTAGGTGGCGTTGTTGGTGGTGTTGGCGGTGCGTGGAGCAGGCAAGCCGAGAACGAGTCTGTAGAAGAATTGATGCGTCGATTGCCACCCGGAGCACGTATGCGTGACATCATGAGTGATCCTGTTTTTCAAAGAGACGCCGATAGAACTCAATCCGACAATAATTCCGCTCTTATGCTTGCGGCAATGCGATCGATGCGCTAACTGTCCATAAGCGTTTAAAGGAACGGTACTCAAAGGATTAAACCATGATTCCTCAAACGTGGGCAGATGTGATTCCCGCCATTGATGATTGGTTGGAGCCGTGTGTAGACGCCGCGGATCTTCTTAAGGTTGCGGCGTTAGATGTCGCAACCACAGGGCACATAGGTTATTACTACTCACCTGTCATTGAGAAGCTTGCAGTACACGCTAGTCCTAAAACGCCAGAAGCTGATGTAATTAGAGCCCTTAAATTTGCAAGTGACTTCGGTTACATCAAAGAAACGCCATTGACACTTGAAGAATTAGACAGCGAGCCTTGGGTTAAAGTGGCATATAGTCAGACACTCAAGACCATAGCTGAGAACCTTAACTTTATTCCCGGTAAATATTTTGGCACCATCCCTAATCACCCTAATCCCTTAGCTGCGATGCTTACGTCGGGGTTAGTCGGTGCAGGATTAGGTTATGGTGCAGGCAAATTAATCAAAACTGTTGCGCCTGAAGGTTATGGCGATGAATTGCCATCAAGTCTAGCTATGTTGGGTGGCTTAACAGGTACAGGAGCCGCAGGTTTATTAAGGGCTTATCCTAGTCTCATGGAAGGTAAGTCTTTATTTAGCAATTGGCCCCACGCTGACCCAATAGATTATTCTAAGTTCAAACCTGAAACAGAATTCCCCGTGTCTTACCCCGAGGATAAACCTAAAAAAAGCATGTTCGGTAGCATGTTTGGTAAATTGTCATTTGATCTAATACACGAAAAGATAGCTGAATTTGAAGAAGATGCTTTTGGACCTGCTTCGTTTTCTCCCCGCACGCCTACGCCTTTTGATGTCAATGTAGACGCGCTTGGAAGAACGTTGTGGCAGACGGGGGCTAGTCCTCAAATGATGGCAGGTACTTTGGCGACTATGTATTCTGCGTCTCACATGCCTTCTGACAGGCGCATTCCGGGATATGTCACAGGAGATCAATTAGGTAAACTAGCAGTCAACGCTGCGGGTAATTACGCAACAGGATTTTTGGCTGGATATGCTTTGAACAAAGTTGTCGGAACACCTTATACGGCACCACAGTTTGGATTGGGTAATGTGGCATTAGGTGTTATCGGCGCAGTAATTCCTAAAATCTTTGGGCAGTAAGGAGCCAACGATGATTACTGCAAGTGAATTAGGAATGCTGTGTGCTAGGCATAGAATTAAAAGCGCTTCGTGGTTAACGGAAGGTGTGCGGTCTTGGTTTACACCTAAGCCACCAGCTAAACCAAAGTCGATCCCGCCAGAATATAGACCGCCAGAACCCGGACCGGCACACCCTGACAAAGGATATACGCACGCTGTCCGTAACCCTTATTCATCAATTGAAGAGCCCGCCGCACGCAAAAAAGGTATAACAGCTGGCTTTTATTTTTTTCCGTATCCAGACGGTAAAAGACCTCTGCGAGATAACGAGTATCCCCCCGCAGGAAAGGAACCCGATTTTTTACAGCCGCCAAAACAGCCCAAGTTTGATTATTTAAATCCTCCCGGCGACAACACACGAACAAAAATTTCGCCGCGTAATTTTGTTGAACCTATTTACGCCAAATATCCGGGTGGTCTTGACCAAGCTATTCAAGATTCTCAGCGGTGGCAGAACGAAGCCCAATTAGCTGGGTTACCCACGTGGACACCAGAGGCGTTATCTAAGGAAGTACCAGTATATACAGGAAAATATGTCGGCGAGCGAGAAACTCCGTCAACGCCGCATTCGCCAAATAGCTTTGCGCATAGAAGTCTGGGAGGATACTTTAGCCCATCTACACAACATCTAGCTATGAATTTTCCGGCATATAGCAAGAACAAGGATTTAGCTGAATATACGTCATCGCTGGGGCACGAATTAACACACGCTACGCATCATGCTGAAACCAACAAATGGCCGTCACGCGTTAATGTTTTTCCACCAAACTTCATGGAAGCAAAAGAACAAAGGTATATTGGCGATCCAACTGAATATGCTGCCCGAATAAGTGAAGCACGCCGTGATTGGCTGCAACATCATCCCGGCAAACGCATAAGCACCGTGCAAGAAGGCTCAAACGTTTTAGATGATATTTACGCAGCGCACAACGCAGAACCCACTAAATTTATAGTTCCGCGTAGTAAATATCCGACGATGACACGGAAAGACAAAGAAAAAGGATTTCCCAATTATTTAAACCCCCATGTAGACACTTTGATTAAGTGGCAAGAAAAAATTCCCAAAGGTGCTCCTGCCGATCCTCCATCTAGAGCCGCATTATTAGAACCTAAGGCGCCCGTACCTCGACATGTTCAATATGCCAAAGAAGAGATAGATCGTTTACCCAAACTAATAGGCCGAGACGTTTTACACGAAGATGAAATTATAGTACCCCCGCGCAAATTACCGTATGATTTACGTTTTCCTTTAGAAAAAATTATGGCTGACCCCGAACTTAGACGGAGAGCCATTCTTCAGATCTTGTCGTCCGTGGTGCAAAACAAACAAAGACAGGCACCCGGAACAAATGTATAAGCACTTAAGGGGTGACTCACAATGACTGCACACGATCTTGGCGTACTTGCAGCGCAGCACACAGCTAACTTGATCAAAGCTGCTGAAGGTGCATGGACGCGTGCTGAAGGCAAGAGCGAGTCAGGTGGCTTAAACGCCAAAGGACGTGCTAGCCTCAAAGCACAGGGTCAAGACATTAAACCTCCTGTGACGGAAGACAAACCCACAGGAGAGCGCGCAGGACGTAAGGCAAGCTTCTGTGCACGAATGGGTGGCATGAAGAGTAAGCTGACAAGTAGTGAAACGGCCAATGATCCTGACAGCCGTATTAACAAGGCTTTGCGTAAATGGAATTGTTGATGCGAGGAGTTAGTGATGATTACTGCACACGAACTCGGTCAACTTGCGGCTAAGTATGCAGAAGATTACACGTTGGTCCATTACGCCCGTGACAAACGTGATCAACTTAAACCATTGTCATATGACGAATTGACTGCACACCGCACAAAAGGCAGGTGGGCAAGCGATCCTGACAAGGTAAAAGCTTACGTAGACAAAAGACGTTGGTTTGAAAAAGAATTGCACAAGCGTCTGGCCGCGCGTAACGTCCCTTCAGATCCCAACAATTCATTCTTGTATGCGACACTTGCAGATCATGAAATGTTTGGGGCACCCGGCACTGGAGAGTATCGGCACGAAGCTCCATTAGCGCCAAATATCGTAAACAGTTCGTTTTTTGATGTAGTAGGCGCAGGCAAATCACGCACTACTTTTGGTGAAAAAGGTTTGAAACAAGCGTTAAAACGTTGGCGTGCGGCGAAAGACGCTGGTACGTTGCAGACAGAGAAATACATGGGGATGGACATTTACCCAAGAATTGAAATAATGACTCCGGCTACAATCACCCCGAGTAACGTTGTGTCCTATTGAGGTAATCATGCTTTTTACTAATCTTGATCACGGTCTTGCGCAATACAGGCATCTCAGGGTGTGGGCGGAACGTGGTCTTATTCGCATAGAAGATTCCCGCGACAACAGCTACCAAATCCTTTCTGTCAGAGAAGCCTTGGCCAGAATGAGCGCCATGAGCGAAATGGTTAAGAACGGCCTTAAGCATCTCAGAGACAATCCCGGCGACAATTCTTATATGGCTATGGACAACATTGAAGATTTGCAGCGGTTTATTGATAAAATGGAAAACCTAGTGCAAGAGGCGCGCGAACAAGGATCTCCTGATGACGCTTCGGCTCGTCGGGATTTAGTGCGCCGTCGTCCCGTAACCGTTGTCGTTCCGGGAAAGAACAGCGTCATGTGACCCGATATGGGAGGCGTTTCGTGGCCCAACCCCTCGCACGCAGTAAAAAAACCATTCTTGCCGTTGGTGATTTACATTGTCCTTTCATGCATAAAGACACGACGGCGTTTCTCAGGGCCATAAAAAACAAACATGCTTTTGACGAAGTCGTGTTTTTAGGCGACGAAATAGATGGTCATGCTTTGTCTCAGTACAAGCATGACCCTGATGGATTATCCGCAGGTCACGAACTAGATAAAGCCGTAGAGCAATTACGGGATGTCTATGAATTGTTTCCCGTCGCCAAGATATGCACATCCAATCACACCATGAGGCCATTCAGGAAGGCTTTGGACTCAGGGTTGCCCCAGAGAGTCCTTAAGGAGCTTCATGACATCCTAGAGGCACCTGTGGGCTGGAAATGGGCAGACGAGTGGATCATAGACGGTATTGTCTTTGAACACGGAGAAGGATTTACGGGAGCTTTGGGCGCTAGTCGTTGTGCTATAGCCAATATGAGGCCCACGGTGATCGGACACATTCATAGTCACGCAGGTATTATGTATGCAGCGAACAAATCATCGCTGTGGTGGGGATTCAACGTTGGGTGTTTAGTGGACAACTCGGCATATGCCTTCAAGTACGGGCGGACGATGAAATACAAGCCTATTTTAGGTGCGGGTATAATCCAAGAAGGTGTTCCGCGGTTTATTCCCATGGTGTTGAACGGGTTGGGACGCTGGGTAGGGGCACTGTGATGATTTATATGCACTTTTAGGAGAATGATCATGATCTCATTACCTGACGAACGACAAAAGGGGGATCATGATTGTGGTGAGGCCGCTGTAGCCTGTGTCCTCAAGTACTTCAATGTTCCAACAACTAAAAAAAAGTTTGCCACACCCCAAGATGGAGCGGATCCACGGCAGTTGGAGGCCGCTCTTAGGCTTTCCGGGCTCAATGTCTTAGCCGGTGAGATGACTGTGTCCGATCTTAGGCATTTCTCTAACACCAACAAACCTGTCATTTGCTTAGTGTGCTGGGAACCTGACTCTGTGTCTCACTATGTCGTGGTTAAAGGTGTCAAGCACAATAAAGTCTTTGTGCACGATGTTCAGATAGGACATGCACACGCAACTTTGATAAAATGGAACAGAATGTGGAAGACAACAGGGCGTCTTAACGAAGTGTTTAGGTGCTGGGGCATCGCAGCTTGGCCAACTGTATAAGTGCTTAAGGGGTTAATCATGCTTACTGCTGCTGAACTGGGAATGCTTACCGCACAAAAGCAAGCTAAGGACACTGAGCCAAAGCGCAAAGCTAAAAGTGACGCAGCTGAATACAAAAAAATGACTAAGGACATTCCTGAAGAGTTTCACGACATACGCAATGACATGCATGCTTGGCTTAAAGAAACAGGTAAATCAAAACGAAATGTTGAGAAATCGGCGTATGGCGGAAGTGACACTGGATACGAATATGATCGTTGGTTGGACGGTGGACCTGCTTACGACGACAGGCCTTTGCATCGGAGCCGAAAGCGCATTATCGACATGACTAAAACATTGGCAGATGCAGCAAAAGCGCGCGGAGCCGATGTCAAGTTTTACGGCGAACAATATGCTGATCCTTCAAGTATGTATTCCGCAGACGAAGCTATAAAAAGGCTTATGGCTGCAAAGCAAATTGACGATACAAATGAAAGCTCAATGCCAAATTACTACTCTATGGAACACCCACGCAAAGCACGGGCAGGCTTGGCTGAATTGTTACGTTTAAAAACACCTGACTACATGGAACGGGACGAAGCATTTCCTGCTGGGACACATCCTCTTGACGTGATAACCGAAAAGTATTTTAAAAAGCCAAAGATTGAAAAAGAATCTGGTGAATTAAATATGCACACTGCCGCTGACTTGGGAAGATTGTCCGCACAAATGCATCACACTAAACAAGCTGCTGGGTGGCCAGAATTACCGTCGTGGCTTTCTGGCGGGCGCAATCCTTTTTTTGAACCACAGCAAGGCATGGGTGGTCCCGTGGTAATGCCGGGACTCAACGGAGGTAGAAACCAACTTCCCCGACAACAAAATATGGGTGGGGCCGTATTAATGCCGGGATTTAACGGCGG
>Ga0214168_1000927_pt1 | contig 11829 bp, 8 predicted proteins | sample LakMenepilimnion_FD_153002 | JGI IMG/M metagenome (GOLD analysis project Ga0214168, IMG submission 153002) | Freshwater microbial communities from Lake Mendota, WI - Practice 29OCT2010 epilimnion v4 | ecosystem: Environmental > Aquatic > Freshwater > Lake > Epilimnion/Euphotic zone | place: Lake...
TCCAATCGTTTTTAGCGCGTTGTAATTTTTATTTAATAAATAAAGAGAAGTTTCATTAGAAAATTTTAATTCGGTGGATTGGATATTCTCTCCCCAAATTAAAAATGGTATGTGAGGTATACGATGAAAGTGGTTTTTTATTAATGTTGCAGCATCGGCATCATTATTGAACGGGGGGAGGGATTTAAGTATCTCAACATACTTTTGATCAATAATAATCACGTCAAAATTGAGTGGATTCACTTCAAATACATTTAACGCGTTAACAACCTCATTGAAAGCAAAAACCGAATGCCCAAAATAGGTTAATGATTTATTTAATAAGTCGAGAATTAACGATTCATCAATGACTAAAATATTCAAACAACGCATTGATTGATTCATAGGCATAATTAAAAAGGTGATTCTGTATTTTATTTAGTAGTCAAAATCTTTACTTAAATAAATATGGTCAATTAATTCTTTAAACCATTTAGGACGTCTAAACAGAATGAAGAGTAAACCAAAAGCAGTGACGGGAATGGGACCTACGTCAATCATAATTAACCCCATGATGACAAGGAAGCATTCTAGTTTTGTTAAGAAAAAATTTTCTTTGTTCATATTGTCATAATAATAAAGTTGTATTCACGATGATGGTATTAAACTCGATTATATAATATCATTTTGCTTTGTAATCGATAAAGCATGCTTTATCGTGTTTATACAGCTCAAAGCGGTATAGATTTTGCGAACGTGTCAGGTTATTGATAGCAAACAGAATTCATTTCTGATAAATTGGCTAATCCTAATCTTGCTCCCATTTTTTGGCAACATAAACTGCCAGCAACACTCGAAAATTTGAGCAATTCGTCCCAATCCATATTGACGGCAACACCATATGCAAATGCGCCGTGAAACGCATCTCCTGCCCCAGTGGTATCTATCGCGTTAATCGTTAATGCGCTGAGTTTACCTTGTTTATTTCCTTGTTTCCAAATCAAACCTTTTTCGCCCAACGTAATAACAACAGTGGGTGTCATGTCGGAAATTTGCTTTAGTGCTTCTTCAACATTTCCAGCGAGTTGCAAAGCAAATTTTTCTGAACAAACAGCGTAATCGACCTTTGAAAGCAAGGCGTATGTGCTTGGATTTAACGATCCAGCATCCAACACAATAGGAATGTTCGCTTTTTGTGCATTTTCGGCTAGAGGCAATGAGATATCAGGCTCGTGACCATCAAGCAAAATGACTGTGGGATTGATATGCGAAAAATCGATGGTATTTTCTAGCAAGGGCTGAGTTTGACCCTTGTAGTTAATTAAACACCTTTCGCCATCGGGTTTGACCAATATCGTTGATAAGGGGGTAGGAAAATTGCCTCGAATAATCAGACTTGAGTCCACACCCGATTCAATAAATTCTTGTAAATGTTTTTCACCATATAAATCCTTCCCTAAATAACCAGCAAAGGCAGTTGTTCCTCCCAGTCGCGCAATTTGAACTGCGGCATTTGCTGCGGGTCCACCACCACACCCCAAGAAATCATTCGCAAACACCTTTTCATCGGATTTAGGATGATAATCCACGGTAAAAATCAAATCATAACTGGCATGGCCCACGCACAAAACGTCTACGGCTAGATTCTGTTTCATAATTTAATTGATATAATTTGTTGTTGAATAGCCAATAATCTAATTAGGCGATAGATTATCTGTTTAAACACGGGTTCCAATGGAGTACTGAGAATAGTATCAATCTGCTGTTAAATTGTACAAATAGCACCATGCTTGGAATGGCTGATGTTGCTTATCGTAAACGGTGATGGTTTTACGCAAATAGTCATGAGGTCTTGGATAATTTGCGTTGCATTCTTCGTATTCATCTAAACGTTCAAACAAGTTTTCAGCATTGATAATACTATAGAGTTCACCAAGCACTTTTTCTGGTGAGGTTTCGATTTCAATAGCCGCAGGATAGTCGCCTAAATGGTATAATGTTCCATAAAAATACCCTTCATTTTGATAGAGGCAATCATTATCAAGTAATCCATGAGCGGCGTGACCACTGCTTTTTTTAAGTGTGCCGTATACAAATAAATACATCAAAACTAACCACTATGTCTTACTGCGAATTTTGTTTAAACCAACCTGCTGATTCAATTCATCGGATATATCATGATACACAATACGGTTTTCCAATTCAAAATGACAATGAGTTATTTGAACGACTGATGCTGGAAATCAATCAAGCAGGGCTCTCTTGGGACATTATATTAAAAAAAGCAGATAATTTTCGTATTGCTTACGATGATTTCAATATAGACAAAATTGCGGCATATACGCAACAGGATTTTTCACGATTGATGAATGATGCTGGAATTGTGCGCAATCGGTTAAAAATTAATGCTGCGATTGTTAATGCGAATCACATTTTAAACATTCAATCCCAACAGGGTTCGTTTAAAAACTGGCTTGACGAGCATCGTCATTTTAATAAAACAGAATGGGTTCGGTTATTCAAGAAACACTTTGTGTTTACCGGAGGCGAGATTGTAAACGAGTTTTTAATGTCAACAGGGTATTTAGAGGGTGCACATCAACTCGATTGTCCCATTCGACAAAAAATGTAGACAGCGCTTGGCGATAGAAATAGATCAAAGTATTAATCGATGGGGGGGTAGCGTGTAATGTCAAATACCTTCAAACATCATTTCAGTATTTTAGCGTAAAATATGCTGCTATTCCTTTAACCCTAATTAGAATGACATGCGGCGAATCCTTATTCTTCTTTTAATAACCACGTCTTCGCGTGGAGCTTTGGCAGAGTATCAACTTTATGAAGGAGATAATGGCCAATTATCTGTTGGTGCTCAAGTTCAAACGGCGTTGTTTGGCGATATCAACAATCAAGCGGGTGGATCAGCGAAAGCCCATTTATCGGATTATTTTTGGGAATTTAGTGCGAAACCCCGTTTGGATGGTTCGATAAATTTAATGCAGAGTAGTCAGTTATACGGTGGATTTAGTTACGTCTATAGCAGTACACTCAATCATGATCTGTCAGGCTACACACAAAAAGATGTTGCTATGTATCAGCAGGAAAGCGATTTTCTCATATTAGGTCAGTACGATAACTATCGCTATGCAAATAAAACGGAAGAGCTTTTTTTAGGCTGGAAATCAGGTAAATTGTTTAGCGAAGATGAAAAAATACGTGTAGATTTATCGGGCGGAAAGCAAAACTTCAAATTAGGCTCTGGGTTTTTATTAAATTATGGCGCAGATAATGGAGGGAGTCTGGGGACAGGTTGGATTAATCCACGCACCGCTTTTAATAATACCATCATTGGGCGTTTGAACATGGAAGACTTCAAGTTTGAAGGCTTTTATTTGCAGACGCGACCACTGAATCCCGCTGAAAAAAGGTATTATCAAGGCGGTAATGTTGAATATACGGTTTCGCAAAGTAGCACCTTAGGTATAAGCTACATTAACACAGATAATAATCGTTTTTTACATGAAAATGGTTCGTATGATTCACTCGGTATGCAAACGATTGATAATGATACATTTAACGTGCGATTTGATTTTTCACCATGGGAAAATATTACCGTTAGCACGGAATACGCCTATCAACTCAATTCGACCAAAGTCAGTACGACAGAATCCATTAAAAAAACCAACAATCACGTTTCAGGCGGTTTTGGGCAGATTGAGTACAAACGCGAAGATTTATTCTGGCAACCTGCTATCAGTTACCGTTATGCGATTCAAGGCAATGGGTTTGATTCAATGTCACCGGGGTTTTCAACGTGGGGTACATGGTTTCAAGGTGAAATTACAGGGGAATGGGTATTGGATAATGCCAATTTAAGAACCCATGTCGGCAGATTAGTGTTAACGCCAGAAGAAAGTTTGACTCTCAATTTGCTTTATTACAATTTCACTTTTGATAATGCGCGTGCCTTTGATTTAGTTTCTGCCAATTATGGAAACGAAGTCAATTTTCTCACAGACTGGCAAGTGAGCGAGTCGATGAGTCTGTCAGTTGGACTGGAAGCATTTATACCAGGTGAGGGCGGTAAACAGTATTTAGGAGGTGATGCAAATAAAACATGGCTGCAAGGTATGCTATCTGCTTCATTTGAATTTTAATGCATCTTTCGGTTTTATCCATGAAATCATTAGTGGTTAAAGAGTATAAAAGAAAAAAGAGATACACCGTCACCTCAATAACTTACGCACTTTGTGGGTTGTCGATAATAGGCATTGTGATTTTAACGGTAGTGACCTCAATTCAGGTAAATCTATTTTTGAATGAAGAGTTGCGGGCGAGAATTGGTGATATTGTCACGATGATGGCAAAAAATATCGATGGGGATCTACATTCACAAATTCAAACCATAGAAGATAATAAAAAACCGATTTTTGAAAAATATAAAAACCTATTATGGACTATGCGCGAAGGCGGAACGGAAATCGCCAATGCTTACACCATGCGAAAACTTGAAAACGGCGATTATGTATTTGTTGTAGACGGTTCAGCTGAAAATCAAAGCGCGACAGGTGAAATTTATCCACAAAAATCGGTCACACCAACGCTGCAAGAAGCATTATCTACAACAAAAGAAAATGTCGCTAAGAATTATGTTGAAACAGAGGTTTCTCAAGATGATTGGGGTGTTTGGTTATCGGCTTACGCACCCATTTTCACTTCAGATGGTAGGCTTGATAGTATTTTAGGCATCGATATTTCAGCTGGCAGTATTCAAAAACATCAAATTCAACATCTAATTGCCATTTTTATGGCCTCTCTGATTGTTTTTATCATTACCGTACCTTTTGTGTTTAAGTTGATGAATTTTATTCGTGCTATCAATTCTGAAATTGAAGAAGCCAATAATGATATTAGCAATTTACTGGATAATTCAGGGCAAGGCTTTTTATCGTTTAATGCCGATTTGATTATTGATGCGCAATACAGCGTTACTTGTGAGGCGATGCTTTGTGCAGTCCCTGCAGGACAAAATGTGGTGGATTTGTTTTTTTATGATGACAGTGAAAAAGCCATTGTATTTCGCTCAATTATTCCGTCACTGTTAATGGAAGAAAATAGTGCTACGCGTGAAAACCTGTTGTCATTACTACCATCAGAAATTCAGCGTAATGAAATGACCCTGAAAATCGAATACAAAATGCTCGACAATAATAAATTGATGACCATTTTGACCAATGTGACCCAAGAACGTCGCATGGCAGCATTGCTACTTGAAATGCAACAGGCTAATCTCAAAGAAACGGAAGCGTGGTATCAAAGTATCATAAATTTTGCGCCCGACGCGTTAATGGTCATCAATCACAATGGTGATTTAGTTTTTTGTAATCGCAAAGCTGAAGATATGTTTGGTTATGCGAAGGGAGAATTGAAAAATCAAAAATTAACCGATTTGATTTTTTCTGAAGATGATGCTGACAACATGAATTTGGATAATCTACATGGGCGTCATAAAGCAGGTTATCAATTTCCCGTTGTGATGGATTTAAGTCATTTGCCCGATTTAGGTGAACGAGGGGATTGCGCCTGTATTTCGATACGTGATATTACGGTTTTGAAACAAGAGAAAGCCGCTATTATGGCCGCAAAGGAAATGGCTGAAAACGCCTCAAGAATGAAATCCGATTTTCTTTCCAATATGAGCCACGAAATTCGCACGCCAATGAATGCGATTATTGGTATGTCGCATTTAGCGATGAACTCTGATTTGACGGTTCGTCAGCGTAATTACATTAAAAAAATCCAAAGCTCAAGTCAACATTTGCTTGGCATTATTAACGATATTTTAGATTTTTCGAAAATTGAAGCGGGCAAACTCACCATTGAAAACATTGATTTTGAATTGGCACATATTTTAGATGATCTAGCAAATTTAATGTCAGAGAAAACCAATAGCAAAGGGCTAGAGTTGATTTTTAGTATTGCGCCTAATGTCCCCAAATTTCTGAATGGCGATCCATTGCGTTTAGGTCAAATTTTAATTAATTATGGCAATAATGCGGTGAAATTTACTGAGAAAGGCGAAATCATTATCAGTATAAACGTGTTAGAAGAAACGGAAACGGATGTTATTTTGAAATTTAGTGTCAGCGATACAGGAGTGGGTATTGCTCAGGAAAACAAAGAGAAATTATTTGAATCCTTCCAACAAGCGGATACGTCAACAAGTCGCCGATACGGTGGGACTGGTCTTGGTTTAGCGATTGCAAAACAGTTAGCCGAGTTGATGCACGGCGAAGTGGGCGTGGAGAGTGAAATTGGCAAAGGGAGTATTTTTTGGTTTAGTGCAAAACTCGGCAAAGCTAAAGAGCCTGTTAAACATATGGTTTCAAATCTGGATTTAAGGGGGCGTCATGTCCTTGTGATAGATGATAATGATATGGCGCGACATGTTCTCTATGATTTACTTTCAAGTATGGGATTTAAGGTTTCAGAAGTGGATAACGGCAGTTCAGCTTTAGCGATTATTCAAAAAGCCGAGGCTGAAAAATCGCCGATTGAGGTCGTTTACTTGGATTGGCAGATGCCTGAAATGGATGGTATTGAAACGGCTAAGGCCATTCAAAAATTGACACTACATAAACAACCTCATTTGATTATGGTATCAGCGTATGGAAACGAAGAGTTAACCAATGAAATTCAACAGGCGGGTATTAAAAAAATGATGCTCAAACCGGTTACCGCATCACTTTTATTTGATATCACCATCAATGTACTAGGACAGGCAGGTGATCATGTCCAAGATAGCCATGTCCATCATCGAGGGGCAAATATTGCTGAGGAGTTAGCGATTATCAGTGGCGCATTGATTTTGGTTGTCGAGGATAATGAACTTAATCAAGAAGTCGCATTGGGGTTGCTTGAAGAAGGCGATTTTGACGTGCATATCGCAAATGATGGCAGGGAAGCTGTTGATATGGTAGCTAAAAATAATTATGACTTAGTGTTAATGGATGTTCAAATGACTGTGATGGATGGTGTTAGCGCGACGATTGAAATTCGCAAAGACGCCAAAAATAATGCGTTGCCAATTATCGCTATGACGGCTAACGCGATGAAACAAGATCGTGAAAAATGTGTTGCAGCGGGTATGAATGGTCATATAGCTAAACCGATTGATCCAAATGAATTATTTAGCACGCTTTTGGCGTGGATAAAACCTAAGCCACATTTCAATTCCTCAAAAGTATCGCAAGCTATGAAAAGTGAGGTGTTGCAAGAGGTGATTTTACCCATTGTTGACGGTTTAGATGTTGAACTTGGCTTGCAACGTGTGATTGGCAAAAAAACACTTTATATGAATATGCTTCGAAAATATGTCACAAATCAAGCAAATACGTCCAATGAATTACGCACTGCGTTAGCGATTAATGATTATCAATCAGCAGAACGAATTATTCATAGCGCTAAAAGTGTGAGTGGTAATATTGGCGCAACACACTTGGAAGCGATGGCGAAATCAATTGAACACATGATTCATAGCAGTGTAGATAGTGACACTATTTTAAACACCATTTCTCAGTTTGAAATGGGGCAAAATGCTATGATTACATCAATAAAGTCACAATTACCCACTGATATTGCCGCTGAGCATTTGTTGTCTGTTGATAGATCAAAAGCATCAGCGATTTTTGCACAATTACGTCAGTTGTTAGCAGAAAATGACAGTGAAGCAGATGATCTTTTTGAAGAAAATCTTGATGTGATTCGTGTGACGTTAGGTGAGGATGTCTATTTAAAATTTAATACAGCAATGCAGGAATTTAACTTCAAGAAAGCATTAGAATTACTTAAAAATGCGTAAAAAAACCATTCCATTTGGGACAAAAACCGATGATTGACGTACAAAAGTCCACCATTCTTGTTGTGGATGATACACCCGATAACTTAAAGTTGATTAGTGGTTTACTGAAAGATACATATAAAGTAAAAATTGCTACGAATGGCGAATCAGCGCTTGAAATTGCGCACTCTACTTTTCCGCCAGACCTCATTTTACTCGATATTATGATGCCCGAAATGGATGGCTACGAAGTTTGTATGCGCTTAAAAAATGATATTAATACAGCACATATTCCGGTTATCTTTTTAACCGCTAAAACGGAAGTGTCAGATGAAACGAAAGGATTGGAAATGGGTGCGGTGGATTACATTTCTAAACCCATTAATCCATTGATTTTATTGTCTCGGGTCAAAATACATCTAACCGAAAAAAAAATGCATGATTTTCTCAATGATAAAAATAGTTTTTTAGAAAATGAAGTCAAAAAACGTACTGCTGAAATCAACGCTATTCAAGATGTTACGATTCACGCTATGGCCTCGCTTGCTGAAACGCGTGATAGTGACACTGGACACCACATTCGTCGAACGCAACATTATCTTAAATTGCTGGCAGAAAAAATGCGTTTTCATCCGCGATTTTCAGATTTTCTCGATGATGACAATATCATTGATGCACTTTTTAAATCGGCACCACTGCATGATATTGGCAAAATAGGCATTCCAGATAGCGTATTGCTAAAGCCTGGGCGTTTTGAGCCTGAAGAATTTGAAATCATGAAAAGGCATCCTGAATTAGGTCGCAATGCTATTCTCCATGCAGAGCGTGAGCTGGGCATTGAAGTGCCTTTTTTGAAATACGCTAAAGAAATTGCTTATGCGCATCAAGAAAAATGGGATGGTAGTGGTTATCCATTAGGAATTTCTGGTGATGATATTCCCATTTCAGCGCGTTTAATGGCAGTTGCTGATGTCTATGATGCATTGATTAGTCGTCGCGTTTATAAAGACGGTATGTCTCATGAGCAAGCAGTTCAAATTATGATTGAGGGAAGAGGAACGCATTTTGACTCCGATATAGTCGATGCTTTTTTGGAATTACAAGAAGATTTTAAGAAAATCGCCGCTAAATTTGCAGATTCTGATGAAGATTTAGTTAGATCATGTGTAATTTGAAAAAAGTAGACGAGCATTTTATGCTTTGAAGTGTTTTATCACATAACGCTTAACTCTTTTTTGAAACACTTCTCCAGTTTTTTTAACGCGAATTCCTCGTGTTTCGTTTCTTTGATATTTCTGCGTTTTATTTACTTTAGATTCATATTTGATACGATGAAGTCTATATACGCATTCCAAATGGGAATTGTATGAATAAGATGAACTAATCAAGAATAATAATAAAAGGAATATAACGATGAAACTACCTAAGCCTTCGGTGGGCGATTTTTGGGGTGGACTGGCTGCTATGCTGGTTGCACTTCCCTCGGCTATAGCCTTTGGAGTCACCATTTATGGGTCACTAGGTTCTACCTATATAGCACAGGGAGCACTGGCAGGCATTCTTGGTGCAACCGCATTAGGTCTTGTTTCTCCCGTTCTTGGTGGTACTAATCGCCTTATCACAGCTCCATGTGCGCCTGCAGCAGCCGTTTTATCGGCTTTTGCCGTTGAATTTATGCTTAGTGGTGGCAGTGCGCAATCTGTATTACTCATGATGTCGATGCTGGGTCTTTTTGCAGGTATCTTGCAAATTTTGTTTGGTATGGTTCGCTTAGGTCAGTTAATTAAATATATGCCCTATACTGTTGTAAGCGGTTATCTTTCTGGCGTTGGTCTTTATATTATTTCAGGTCAAATGCCTAAATTTCTTGGTGCGCCTAAAGGATCGCATTTCTGGGAGTCGATTGCTGCACCCGAATTTTGGAAATGGCAAAGTATTGTTATTGGACTGGTGACGGTTACCACTATGATCATTGCTCCTCGAATCACGAAAGCCATACCGGCTGCTATACTTGCATTATTAGTTGGCGTGCTTACCTATTTTGGATTAGGAATCATTGATCCTACATTGTATACATTAGAAGGGAATATGTTTGTGGTGGGTCCACTTGGCGGTGGAAACAGTGGTGGTTTTATTGATTCCCTGTCAGTGCGTTGGAGCGCTATGAGTGATGTGGATAGCAATCAAATTCTTCATATCACTTTTCCAGCATTGACGCTAGCTGTACTGCTTTCCATTGATACACTAAAGACTTGCGTAGTGTTAGATGCGTTAACGCGATCACGTCACAATTCAAATCGTGAACTTATTGGGCAGGGGATAGGAAATGTTGCCGCTTCTCTCATTGGCGGTCTCCCTGGTGCTGGTACGATGGGGGCTACGCTGGTGAATATTTCGAGCGGCGCAACAAGTCGATATTCGGGCGTATTTGAAGGTATATCCGCATTACTCTCCTTTCTTATCCTTGGCGCATTAATTTCGTGGGTGCCAGTAGCAGCACTTGCTGGAATATTGATAGTAATTGGTATACGCATGATTGATCGCCACAGTTTTCAATTTTTGAAACAGCGTTCTACGATACTCGATTTCTTTATTGTTGTGGCAGTTATTACCACGGCATTAACCGTTAGTTTAATTGCAGCATCGGGCGTGGGTATTTTCCTTGCCGTCTTTCTTTTTATACGCGAACAAATTGGTGGTACCGTCATCCGCCGTAAACTTCAATGTAATGAAACTTTTTCAAAACGATTACGGACGCATGATGAATTGGAAGTGCTTGTTATGCATGGTGACCGTGGAATAACGGTTGAATTACAAGGTAGTCTTTTTTTTGGTACAACTAACCAACTTTATCTTGAGCTAGTAGAAGAAATCAAGACCCGTGACTTCATTATTCTGGATATGCGTCGAGTGCAGTCTATTGATATTACGGTCGCACATCTCCTTGATCAACTTCGAGATATGATGGCAGATAAAAATGGCTTTTTGATTTATAGTCATCTACCCACGAATCTTTTATCTGGTCAAGATATACAACAATATTTTGAACAAGTTGGACTCGTGCCTCAAAAAAGTGCAGCACGCGTTTTTGATGATATTGACGATGCAAAAGAGTGGGTTGAAAATCGGATTTTAAAAGAAGCAGGCTTTCATCAAGAAGAAGAAACTCCATTAAATATTAAAGACTTTGATTTATTTAAAGGGCGCAAGGAAGAAACGCTTGCTGCATTTGAAACGCAACTCGTGAAAGTCAGTTACAGTGCGGGAACAAAAATTTTATCGCGTGGAGATACCGGCGATGATTTATTTTTTGTTCGTAAAGGTTTAATTAGTTTCGTTTTACCTATTGATGGCAATCATGTGCGACGCCTTTCTACCTGTGGTCGAGGTGCTTTTTTTGGCGAAATGACTTTTCTAGATGGTTCTGCTCGATCTGCAGACGTTATTGCTATAACGGATGTGGATTTATTTGTTCTATCTCGTAAGACTTTCAATACTTTTTCTGAAGAGCACAAAAATGTTGCTTTAAATCTTTTTGAAGGTATGGCAAGTGTACTGACTAGACGATTGCGACATCTTAATGCAGAGCTTATTGCTTCACAATCTTAGATTATTTGGATTGAGCGCAATCAGTCAACGAAATTATATAGGAGTGAATCAATCATGTTTTCGAGCACTATGTTTTTTAATACACCCTCAGACACACTACAAGTTTCTGCTGCTATTCGTGATGCTGTCGCTCCTGTATTTTTGTTGACAGGTATTGGTTCATTTTTAGGCGTTGTTGTTAATCGTTTAGGGAGAACCATTGATCGTGCAAGACATTTGAATGGACTAAATGTTGAGCAACGAAAAAAATTTATAAATGAATTTGATATTATTCAAAAGAGAGTTACTTGGATGCGTTTGTCGATTGGTTTATTTATTGTTGCAGGGCTCTGTATTTCACTGTCTGTTGCGTTGATATTTATTGGTGTGGCGATAAAAATAAACGTATCAAACTTTATTTT
>Ga0214168_1000933_pt1 | contig 11792 bp, 7 predicted proteins | sample LakMenepilimnion_FD_153002 | JGI IMG/M metagenome (GOLD analysis project Ga0214168, IMG submission 153002) | Freshwater microbial communities from Lake Mendota, WI - Practice 29OCT2010 epilimnion v4 | ecosystem: Environmental > Aquatic > Freshwater > Lake > Epilimnion/Euphotic zone | place: Lake...
CGACAGGAAACTCGATTACTCTAACGCTTACGCCGTCGTCTGGCGGTTATTCTCTGGCGGTGACGAGTGGAACGTTTACCCTAACAGGACAAACTGTAGTACTAGCCGTAAAGATGCCTGCGGCTGTGGGCACGTTTACGCTTACGGGTATTGCTGCACGATTTAATATCAAACGTGTTGCAGACGTTGGCACGTTTACCCTAACAGGACAAACTGTAGTACTAGCCGTAAAGATGCCTGCTGAGGTGGGTACGTTTACGTTGACAGGTATTACCACCAAGTTCAATTTAAAACGTGTTGCGGACACAGCATCGTTTACGTTGTCAGGCATTGCGGCGACACTTAGACTTGGAAAAAGCATTGCAGCAGGCGCAGGAACTTTTACAAGTACAGGGATTGATGCGATACTTACGATTGGTATTTCTCGTACCGTTGTTTGCCCTTTTATTAAATTTAACGCGTTTATCGAAGCAGTAATGGAACAGAAGCATAATCTTCAGTCTAACCAATTACGTGTAGCCTTGACCAGCACCCCTCCAAGTTATAACGCTGCTGTATTAGCCGACATCGCTCAAATTACTTACACTAATTTATCTACACGCAACGTTACAGTGACAAGTAGCTCTCAACTAGCAGGCACATACAAGCTTGTGTTGGACAGTTTATCCTTGTATGCAACCGGACCCGTGGCGCCGTTTAGATACGTGGTTTTGTACAATGCGACTGCGGTTGCCGGTGATCTAATCGGTTATTATGATTACACGCGCAGCGTAACACTTGCGAACGGACAAATATTTTTCATTAGTTTTGCAGGCGGAAGTGGCGTGTTGTTGTCTAACTAAAGGATGCAGCCGTGGCACAAACACATCATTACCTATTTGACACTTCAGGCACGTATAACGATGCTACGGGCACGACGCATTTCACGAATACAACCGGAAGCATAGACGCGTCCGGTTTAATCAATCAGTGTTATAAATCCACTTACGACATGATGGGTGGTTACAACGCTTACACGTCGGCAAATCCATTGCCGACAAGTGGGGCGTTTTCCATTTCGTTTTGGCTCAAGGCGTGGGGTAGCGCTTCTGGGGGCGGCACAGTCTTTCAATGGTACAATCCCAGCACATTGATGACTGCGCTTACCGTCGTTTGTAATTCATCTAGTTCTGAAGTGGCGGTTACACAGGGAGCCAGCTCTCGCTCAGTTTACAGCGCGTTTAGTACTTCAGTTTGGCATCATTTAGTTTTTACGTGCACAGGAACGGCATGGACTATTTATCTTGATGGCACAGCTGTCACGATGTACGGGTCTAATTTCACGCCTAGCTCAGATACTTATGCATCTGGGTCTAATTTAAGAATTATCGGTAATGTATCGGGCGGTGGTTTTTACATTGATGATTTAAGGTTCCATGATGCAGTTGTAGATTCCGCTGAAGTTACATTCCTTTACAATAGCGGCACAGGCACACAATCCGATTACAGTGGAGGAGGAGGCGGTAGCCCTTCCCCAGTCACGTCAGCTTTCTACAAATTTCAGCCTTTCGTAGAAGCGGCGATGGAGGGGATTCACAATTTTGGATCTCATCAACTTAAGGTGGCCCTGACCGACACTGCACCATCTGCGGCTAATGCCGTGTTAGCGGACATCAGCGAAATCTCCTACACCAACTGTTCGACGCGTAATGTGGTAACGTCCACAAGCGCGCAAATATCAGGAACGTATAAGCTTGTGTGCAATGAATTAGTCTTAACAGCAAGCGGAGCGGTTGGGCCTTTTAGGTACGTCGTGTTGTATAATGACACAGCGGCCAGTGATAATTTAATTGCTTATTATGATTATGCCAGTAGCGTTACTTTGGCAAACGGTGATACGTTTACAATTGGTTTTAATGGAACGACTGGTGTTTTGACTGTAACTTAGGAGGCGTTATGCCGGACATCGATATGGGTAATGGTAACAACTTTGATGCAGCTAACGGCGGCATCACGCAGACCGAGCATGATAAGAATCTTGCGCTGGCAATCGAGATGCGCGAAAACGAAGTGTACCAATACCAAACTAACGTCAACAATTACGAACAAATGTTAAGTACGTGTGCGGATTTGCCCGCCGCGTGGCCGGCTAATTTATTGCAATACAAAGGCTTAAGCCGAGATCAACTTGCGGCAACCGTCGAAAATGATGACGATTTGGAAATCGTCAGTCGTCTTTCGTTTCGAGATGAATTGAAAATGCGTATTCGTTCAGAAAAAATTGAGCGTAATAAAGTAAACATGATATTGGCGTCTTTGGTAAGCCAAGCCACAGATATCGTCAAGATTCGTCAAATCATTACAGACAACAAGGCGGCGAGATTGTCACAACCGGCGTAGGGTGACACATGCCGCAATACATTGCCGTAGCTAAAGGTTCAAGCCCGTATATTTACGGATGGTCGTGGGATAATTCTACGGGTTTTGGAACGCGGTTTGCAAACCCGTCAACAATACCGTCATCGAACACAGACTTAGTAATAAATTCCGAAGTATGTATTCTGGGAAGTTCTTCAGGCTCTTTTGGTGCGTTTGTATACGGGTATCCTAATACCGGTTCTGGTTGGGGATCTGTTTTTTCTGGATCTGATGTTTCTGTTGCCGTTAATGCCGTAGCGATGTCTCCAGACGGTACAGCGGTTGCAGCTGCTCTTAATTCATCTCCGTGGGACTCTGTAGCGGAATATAATTTTTTTGGTTTTAATCCGTCAGTTACGCGCTCAGGTAGTAGCGCTGCTTCAATACGCCGAGGCGCGGCACTATCTAATGCGACGGCTTTTTTTCCGGGTAATGGTACTGCCGCAGTCGCTTACCCCTATAATTTCGCAGGATTTCCGGGTACTAGAGGTACACAATACGCAGCACCACCTGATTCGTTAGGCATAGGATATGGTGCAGCTGTAAATTCATTTGCAGTGGCGCTTGCACACTCAACGTCGCCATTTTTTTCGGCATATCCTTTTGTTGACGGTGTCGGATGGGGTACACGTTACAGTAACGCAGGCACGATGCCTACAGGGCGTGGTGTTCGTGTTTCCATGACTGCAACAACGGTAGCGGTGTATCACGCTACCGTACCGTATTTATCTGTATACCCAATATCTGCTGCTGGGCTTGGTACTAAATACGGCAACCCTGTAACAGCTGCGCCAGCGGTTTCCACGGGTCTTGGCGGTTTGCAATTATTGTCTGACAAAATAGTTGCGTCAGCTTCTAGCGTCGTTAGCGTGTACGCATGGTCAAACGCTACGGGATTTGGCTCCAGATACGCAAATCCAGCGAGCGCCGGCGGTACCCAAATGAACGGTGTAGGGTTTTCGCCTAATACCGCAACAGCGTTTACGCTTACCGCCGATACAAGATCATTTGCGTTGACTGGCATTGCGGCAACGTTGCGACCACCGACGAGAATGACTGCTACTGTTGCTACGTTTACGGCAACAGGTAACGCAGCTACATTTGCAATAAGATCGGCTACGGGAAGCGCCGTTGCTGTTGGGTCCAACAGCGCCGCTCCGACGTTAGCTGCATATCCTTGGTTGTCTACAGGTTTTGGCGTTAAATTTACCGATCCTACTACGTTACCGACTACCAGCGTAAGCAGTATTTCGTTTAAAGCTACGGCATTAATATGCACGCACTCCGTAACTCCGTATGTAACAGCGTATCCGTGGTTTGCCACAGGTTTTGGGACAAAATTTGCAAATCCAAGTCCAGCTTCTTCTAGTTTTGCTTTTGGTGGAGAAGTTAAATTACTTGCCGATGCCGCAATACTTGCAAACAGCAGTGGTTTGTCTGCTTATGCTTTTTCACCTAGTTCTGGATTTGGTACTAAGTATTCTAACACCAGTACATTACTTGCGCTTAATGGCGTTGCAGTACAATCTGATACTGTTGTTGCGTGTTCAAACTATACGCCGTATATCGTAGCGTATCCGTGGTCTTCGGCTACAGGCTTTGGCTCAAAATACGCAGATCCTTCAAACACTTTACCCAGCAATGGCGCTACTGCTGTTGCGATGCGTTCTGATTTAATTGTCTTGGCTTCAAACATAAATCCGTTTTATTTAACTGCGTATTCGTGGTCATCAGCTACAGGGTTTGGATACAGAATTTTGCCGCCGTTCGGAATATCGGGGCAAATACAGAAAGTAACTCTAAACGCAAATTCTACGTTGTTTGCAAGTTACATATCTTCACCTTATATATTGGCGTATCCCGTCTCAGCGGCATCCGGGTTTGGTAGTAAATTTACGGATCCTGCGAGTTTGCCGCCATCTTACGGTTTTGGTATTACGGCGCGCTCCGGAGCCGTAGTCATCGGAAGCAACAGTAGTCCCTACGCATCGGCATATGCGTGGTCAGACGTTACTGGATTTGGTGCAGCGTACAGTGCGCCGTCTTTGGCCGCCAGCAATGCAGACGTTATTGAGTTTAGGGAAGATCCTTTAGCTTATTCCATGTCCGCAACCGCAGTGTCGTTTGCATTAACAGGTATTGCTGCAACTTTAACTAAAACAACAGCTGGTATAGCGCACACTCTCACCACCACAACTGGTGCCTATTCCGAAACCGGTCAAACCACTACACTAACTCAAACACTTGCTACGTTAAACAATTACACACTGACAGCCGCAGCAAGCTCATTTGCTTTAACTGGAATAGCTGCAACACCTAAAGCGGCACGTAAACTTACAGCTGACGTAAGTACTTATGCAATTATCGGTAATGCCAGTAACTTATTACGCGGCAGTGTCATAGCCCCCGCCGTAGTTAATTTTACGCTTGGGCATCCCGACGTTGGATTTTTAATAACAAGCGCCAATGCGTACATAATTACGCCAACCACAACTAACTTTACATTTACAGGTATTTCTGCCAATTTACGCCGCACAGCACAACTGTATCCGACAGCAGAAGCATTTACGCTAACAGGAATAAACGCATCGGTACTGTTTAATCACAGCCTAGCCGCAACAACAAACGCATTCACATTAACAGGCGTATCCGCAACATTTTTACGCACGTATCAAGTCACGGCGACCACTCAGACATTTACGTACACAGCCATTGCAGCGGCATTACAAAAGAATTCGCGCGTTATTGCAGCAACTCAATCTTTCGTTGTTACCGCTACAACTTCAGGTTTATCCACAACCCGGTATTTGCCTGCAACGACCGCAACGTACACCGGAACCTACAATTCCGCTGGCCTTACGTCTGCGCGTAAATTAGTAGCATCCGTAGCAGCGTTTAGTTCAACTGGCATTACTGCTCAATTACTACGTAGCTTTTTGGTTACGGCCACACTTAGAACTTTTGCGGTTACAACTGTTGCGGCCACCCTTAAAGTCGCCCGAAAAGTTGTGGCTGATACAAGTGCTATTACTTTAACCGGCACTGACATTAGTGCGGCCATAACGCGCAAACTTACAGCGACACAAGTTGCTTTTAACCTGACGCCAATTTCAGCAGCAATTAAAGCCACTCGAAAACTTGCAGCTACCACTGTTACGTTTGAAGTAACGCCTGTCTCTTCAGAACTGAGACGGGGTTATGGTTTTGCGACGGCTACCACTGTCTTTACCGCAACTGCCAACGATGCTGCGCTGCGTGCAACTCGGCAATTGTCAGCAACGTCAACGACTTATGCCTCAACGCCTCGAGATGCAGGCCTTAGAGCCGCACGGTATCTGGCACTTTCAGTAAGTACTTATACGATCATAGGTTCATCTGTTTCGACGCCTCTTACACGACGTTTGACAGTGCCACCTTCGCCCTATGCTCTAACAAGTTCCGAAGCTTCTGTGCGCAAGGCATCTAAGCTCCTTGGCGGTAATGCTTCTTATGTTCTTGTACAGTTCGACGCAAGTACCCGCAGATTAAGCCGAATTTCTGCGGCACCTCGACAGATTGTACTTACAGGTAATTCCGCTGCGTTTTTAAAAGCTGTTTTTGCTTTTGGTACGCTAAATCCTGTTATTGTCGTGTCACTGGATGGTCTAGCTTTTAGTAATGCGTATTTGTCTGCGGTTGACGGCGTTACAGCTACTACGGCGGTTGACACATTAGCTCCAACCACTACTGCGTTGGAAAACATTACAAACAAATACACGCAATCCAGTTCTCAACAAACAACGACGACTAAGACAACATCGACCACTATAAAAGGCAATCCAAGTGGTACGTCGCAGTCGTCCACTGTTGTTGGCCTATAAACCAGCCTTAGCGATTATCATGAAGAAGGTTAATCGCCAGTAACTAATAGGTGTGGCATGAATTACACGATCGGCGATTTGATTAGGTTGTTGGTGACGTTTCAAACAACGTCAGGCGCGTTTATTGATCCTACGGGTTTAACACTGAGGATTAAATTGCCTGACAGTACTGTAATTGAATGGACGTATCCCGGGGACATTACTCAAACAGCTACAGGTAAGTTCCAATACGATTTTCTTTCCACGACGGCAGGTACGCATAGATACCGCTGGGAAGGAACTGGAACGGCGCAAGGTGCTGTAGAGGGTTCGTTCAAAGTCGCAGAGTCGGCTTTTGTATAAGTACTTAAAGAATTCAACCGTGATAGGATTAGGTAACTACAAAGGGAGCGTTCTATGAATTACATGGTTGGAAATACAGTCAGGCTGCTTGTGGTTTTCAGGAACGCTTTGGGTGTTGCCGTAGACCCCACCACAGTGATCTTGGCAATTAAGCAGCCTGATACATCTTTTGAGAACGCCAATTATCCCGGCACCATTACGCGTAAGGCTTTTGGTGAATACCTGTACGATTTTGTGACGACTCAACCCGGCACGCACTATTACCAGTGGAAGGGTAATGCTGCTACTCAGATTATTTCCGAAGGCACATTTGACGTCAGCGAACTTAGCACCATCATCACGGCGGGTATTCCTGAACTTGATGACTGCAAAATAGCCACCAGATCTAAGGCATTTATCGTGCCCCAAGGTATGACAGCAACACTCGAACACATATTCAGGGACCGTAAAGGCAACCCTATGAATTTAAGTTCAATTTTTCCTGAGATTGTTGTAATTGCTGATTCGGCAAGTCTTAGTGCCAGTCCCACAGGCTACGGCAAACTCAGGGCCAAAGAAGCGATGGCGAGCGGTCCATCTGACACTGTTAATCCAAACTGGGAACTGACTGTAACTTCGCCTGATCCCGTTAATGGTGTTTTGCAGGCCGTTCTTCCTGCTGCTCTTGTTGAGAACTCGGGGTTGTATCGTATTTCGTGGGGTGTTTTTTCTAGTAAAGACAAACTTCTTGGCGTCGATGATTCTTTCGTATTGGTAGAGAGGTCTTTGTTTCCGTCAGATAACGAAACCCTTTTTGCGGATTTTGGCCCTCCCACCATCAAGGAAATCAGACAACAGATTATGGATTCGTCTGCCAGCGAAAACATATTACTGGATGACGTGGAATTTTCTGATGACCAGATTCTGCACGCCATGACTAAGCCTGTAGAAGACTGGAATTTAATGTCTCCCCCTATCAGTTCCGCCTATCACACGACACGCAGTTTTCCTTACCGTGAACCTTGGCTCAGAGCTATTGCAGGGCATTTACACGTAATGTCTGCCAACCATTATCGCCGAAATCGATTAGCGCATCAGGCGGGTGGTGTTGCTATTGACGATAAAAACAAAGAACGCGAATACATGGCAGAAGGTCAACGTTTATTGCAAGAATATGCTGTATGGTGTCAGACCAAGAAAGTTGAAATTAACACTAAACTAATTTATGGAATTCAGGAATCTTCGTACACCATTCGATACGGTTGGTAAAAACACTTATTGAATGGAGGTCACCATGTACTGGGATGCCACACAAAGTGATGATCGTAATTCGTGTCAACCGTGCAGTACGTCATGTCCTGCGGTATTTGATCGCGTTATCGTCAGTCATGTTATCCGTGGCGGTTCCAAGATCATGTGGGAATTGCTACAAACGTTTATTGATCCGGGTCCGTTAGTATTTCAATTGCAAGTAGCTTCAATTTCTGGCGCCGATACTGATGCTTGGGAAAATGTAGGTCTTCCTGTTGAAAACCAGTATTGCGCCATCGATCCAGAACAACGTGTGTGGGGTAAAACTCAATACACGCACTACAGGGTAAAATTAACAACGCCATTGGGTACGTATTACTCTGCGCCTGTTTTTGGACTGGGTGTACTGGATAGACGTGGTTGGAGGCACGCACGAGAGATTATCCGACAAAATCGTTTGGCTTTCCGTGTGGGTCCGGGCGGTCAAGAAGGTTATCTGCTTAAACGCCGGTGGACGGGGCAACGATGTCCTGTGTGCACAGATTTACAAACCAACGAACCACGAGATGCATATTGTCCAACCTGTTACGGTACAGGTTTTCGCTGCGGCTATTTTTATCCAATGAGTTGCATTTGGGCGGAACTCAGTCCAGCACGTCGGCACATTGAATTAGATGCTGGGCAAGCTAGAGGTACAATTAACGACGTGATTGTACAGGCGCGTATGATCGCAATAGACTTGATGTCGGAAGATGATATTTGGGTTTCAGATAAGACTGACGACAGGTATTACATTCACTCGGTGCAAAACATTGCTGAGATTCGTGGAGTACCGTTGTTAGCGCAAGTAGAAATGCGTCCAATTGCATACACCAGTCCTGTCTATACGATTGAAATCCCACGTGATTTTCAAAGCATTCATTGTGTGTGAGGTTATATGGCAAGTTCCGCAAATAATACTAAAGCAGCAAACGCATCCCAAAAAACGGGTGATGCTGTAAGATTTGGTTTAGAGACAATGCAAATGAAAAAGTTTGAACCTGATAATGAACGTTTGATGGAACGTCTTTTAGGAAAGGGAACGACACGTGACTCAGACACCGGACAATTGGTGCCCGCCGGATTCTCTCAGTCAGGGTACGGGCTTCGGTAGTAACGAACAGGCTAAAGGCCGTAGCTCTCGTGCGACAGACGGTTTGCAAATTAATTCGTTGTGTCAAATGGGTTTGCAGCCCATCATGTTGACAGGATTTTTTAGAGATTTATTAACACGGCATTTTCAGGCAGAAAATATAGAACAGCACGATTTGCGTCGTTACATTTGGAAGGAAGATTTAACAACGGGTATATTGATAGAGAGCATTCACCGTTGGCGTGGTGATCTTGCCGAGAAGCGTCCCGCTATTTTGATTAAACGCAACCAGTATTCAAATACACGTATGTTGGTTGGCGATCAAGCAGGTGTAGACGATTCCGGTAATAGTTGTTATGCAACTTGGTGGGCGGGATCACATACGTTATTTTGCATTCATGCATCTGGCGCAAGTGCTGAAATTTTAGCCACCGAAGTGCAGCGCGAGATTACACAGTTTGCGCCCGTTCTAATGGATACGTTGAATTTATTTAGATTAGTTGTCACAGACGTTGGACCGATTGCCGAAATCGAGGAAGCTAAAGAATCATTTGTGATTCCTGTGACTATCGGCTGGGCGTATCAGGAAGCATGGAAGATTCGGCAGGAAGCGTTGCGTCTGCAAGGTATTAAACTTAGTACGTTGTTGGACGGCGTAAATTTGACTTAGGTTTTGCCTTGGTTGTATAACGAATACAGGCTTGGAGGTACAGAAAATGGCTACGTACGTTCTTCCGCAAGTTCAAGTTTTTCAAGATTTTCAGGCGGCTGTGGTTGCCAATGGTAATCCATTGAACGCCCATATCTCCGGCCCGCACGCATATCTATTGCGTTATGCGGAAGAAAATGAACGGTCTAAGGGCCTTTTGGGCTACTACGATACCGTTCTTGACAACAACTATGCATGGCCTACTCTCCCCGCTGGCGCCATAGTAGACGAAGGTTACGTTAAGGTCTACATCAAAGACGCGCTGCTCAAATATTATGAAGACGGATTGTCAACTGGTTCAGTAATCACAAAAGTTAGTGGTTACAGCAATCGTATCCGCTCAGCAACCAAGGCATTTAAAGCCAACGGCACCGCATACCCGCGCTCAGCCGATTTTTATGATCGTGACGTTGCTGCGGGTGATGTTGTTAAAGTGCGCGGATTGTCAAGCGGCGTATCTGTGACATTGTGGACATACGTTAAAAATTTAATTCCAGACGTTGTTGCCGCTGTTGTTGGCGCCTCGTCCGCAGATACGAATAACGGTACTACGCAATCGGCCGCAGCTACGGTTGTTAAGCTTGCCGGCGCCGATAACTGCGTGTATCCGCTCGCCAACGTAACAGCTTACGACGGTCTTCCTAGCGGCGACATTAACGAAACATACGATATTATTGTCACCGGCGGTTCTGTTAACGGGGATCTGACGACAGCTACGTTGCGTATCCTTTCCGGTTCAGGCAATGATGATGTTGCTGAAGTTGTACCGGCAGCAGCTTTTCAAGCTACCACTATCGGTACGCGCGGCCTGACTGTTGAATTCTTCAATTCTGCTACCGGCGGCTGTTCTGCATCAGCTACTGCCGACGACGTTTCTGCCGATGATTTGATCATCGGTCAGCGTTGGCGCATCAACGTAACTGACAATTTTGCACCAGCAACTTCAGCTTCTGGTGGCACGTACGATTCAGCCGTAGACACCACATACGTTGTTGAAGTAACTCGGGGCGGTTTGTTCTCCTCCGCAACAAAGCCACAAATTTCTGTTTCAACCAGCAATGGCGCAGACGTTTCTGGTCCTACTACGGTTTCTGCGTCTGCTACAGCTGTAGCTGTTGGCACTGTTGGTGTCACCATTACACTTACGGGCGCCGGCTTACGCAAAGGCGACAAGTATTATATTGAATGCACAGGTACGTCATCTGGCAATTACCGGACGATTGAACTTGGGCACAGCCTTGACACAGGCATTACGGCCGGTGCTCAAGTTGAAGTCACTTTGTACATTCGCAAGCCAGTGCTGAACGTCACCAAGAACCGCACCGGATTTGCACCACTGCTTAACTGGGATACCAGTGAAACAGAACTTAGCGTGTACTCCGGTATGGTTGCGTACGATTCAACTTGGACAAACTCAGGTGTTCAATTGGCTTTGGATGTTGTTTCTGAATCATCCAAGGGCTACGGTGCTGTGCACGTTGAATACCGGGCTTGGGTGCAGACTCTTACCAACGAAGTAAATTTTATCAGCAACGTTGGTGAAATTGATGATGCAATTTCCGGCGTGCTTGACCCAGACAATCCACTTAAGTGGGGCGTGTTCAAGGCGCTTGAAAACAGCAATGGTACCGCCGTTGGGTACACGGCTGTTAGTAATCCGGACGATGCTACAGCGTGGGCCGATGTGCTGGAAGCACTGCTTGGTCGTGACGATGTTTACAATCTTGTGCCGCTGACCCGCAATCGTACGGTATTGGATCTTTATGCCGCACATGTAACTGCTCTGTCGTCGCCTGAACGCGGTTTGTGGCGCGTCTTGTGGGTAAACCTTGCAGGTGTTCCAGAAATTCCTGTAGTATCAGCCGGCTCGACCGTAGTCAACCATGTCACAGCTACCACTTCTGATGGCGAAACATGCTTGGCTACGATTGTTGACGATCCTGACACCTCCGGTTCACAGTTCACCATCGTTAATAACACCAACGCAAACGGTGATTTTGTCACTAATGGTGTGCGCGTGGGTGACATTGTGCGCGCCGCTTATGTAGGTGATGGTTTTGGTGGCACCACTTACTCGGAATACATAATTGCTGAGGTTGTGTCAGAAGATCAGTTACGGCTT
>Ga0214168_1000936_pt1 | contig 11771 bp, 11 predicted proteins | sample LakMenepilimnion_FD_153002 | JGI IMG/M metagenome (GOLD analysis project Ga0214168, IMG submission 153002) | Freshwater microbial communities from Lake Mendota, WI - Practice 29OCT2010 epilimnion v4 | ecosystem: Environmental > Aquatic > Freshwater > Lake > Epilimnion/Euphotic zone | place: Lake...
TGGGTGGTTGCCATCGGTTCAGTTACAACCCACCCGGCACCACCTTCTGCGCGTGCAGATAAGTAGTCAATGTAGCGTTGGGTGTAACTGGCATTGGCATTGAAATTAGTCCAATGAGGAGCGCAGACAATTCGATTCTTAAAGGTTTTATCGGCAATGCTCATTGGAGTAAACAATTCGTAAGTCACTTGGCACTTCCATTAACTGATTCATAGAATTTCTTTAACTCTTTAGAGAACAACTCTGGGGCACGTAATGGAACCTGTCCGTCTAGTCCTTTAAATACGATGAATTCTGCATTGATTTGATCTGCTAATTTTTTAGATCCTGCGAATAGAAATTCATTTTCAGCTGCAGAAATGCGTAGTGCACACTTAACATTCTTAATTCTATCTGCAACTGCATATTTAAACGCCTGCAGGTATCCCCAATTATATTTATCAGAAACTGAGAGCATCTCTAGCACGGCCATATTGCGATCAAGCAAAGGTGCTGTAGGCCAGATCTTTTGATATCTACGCCAAGCCCAATCTAGATGTTTGCCATCTTCAGATATTTCAATATCTGGGCACCAATTGGCTATGCGGTCGGCACTTTCAGATTCTGTATAGAAAGGTACTCCGATCAAAAAAAGTCCAGATGCGATATCTGGAAATTGGTTTACAACTTCAATTGCCAGGCTTGCTCCTGTATGTGTGCCACAGATGAGAACTGGGTTTTCTCCCGCCCAGCGCTTTATTGACTCACCAATTACTAACGCGTAATCGGCAAGAGTTGAGCTCTTGCTCAGTGGATCAGAATTTCCGTATCCCGGAGTATCTGGTGCAAAGATTTGACTCCACTGAGTTAGCGCAGGAATGCACTTTTCAAAGACCCGGTTGGAAAGAGGGCTTTCATGAAGCAAAACTATCCGAGGACCATTCACTCCGGCAGTTAGATAGTGAATCTGACCATGGTCGAGATTCTGGTATCCCTTTTTCATTTTAGTTTTTTAATCCATAAAGTGACTCTGTGTTTTCCCGCAGCAACTTTTTCTCTGCTGCCGGTTTTAGATTCAACTCAGTAATCTCTTTGCGCGCTCTTAGGTGAGGAATAACTGGAAAATCTGTTCCGAAAATTACTTTATCCTGGCCAAAAGTGTTAATAAAGTGAATCAACTTTGGATCCCAGTACTTGGGAGCATATGCATCTGTGCCTATGTAAACGTTAGGGTGCTTGTAAGCAACCGCAATCATCTCTTCTGTCCACGGCCAACCAATATGGATACCAATTATCTTCAACTCTGGAAAATGGCAGGCGATGGTGTCGAGAGTCGCCGGCTTGCCAACTGATGGCAGTGGATTCTCATTGCTATATCTCAGGCAATGACCAACTTGCATCTGAACCGGCACGTTGAGCTCAGCGCATTTTGCATAGAAAGGGTAGAAACGGGCGTCATCAGGTGACATCTCAAACCAATGTGGATAAATATGTGCACCTATGAATCCATACTCTTTTACCATCAGTTCTAACTCGCGAACTCCGCGCATTCCTGTGTACGGATCGATTCCAATGATTCCTGAGAACCGATCTGGATGGCTTTGCACCGTGTTGTAAACAATTTTGGGATCTAGCAACCACGATTGCGGCAAGCCCACTCGGCCCATCTTGGGTGCAAGCAGAAATGCTCGGTCAATCTTTGCTTCATCCATTAACTCTAAATGCTCTTTAACGCTGATCCCTTTTAGTAACAAAGGTGCCGAACCAATTTTGTCGCCCAGGAACTCGTTTGACCAAGCCGGCCTTGAGGCAACTATTTCTGGGGTGAACAGATTGCAGACCGCATCGATTGCCCAACCATCACTATATTTTTCGCTCATCATCGCTCATCCCTGAATTTTGTAGTTTTAATACTAACGTTTTCTACATGCAAATTTCCTATTTCCACCAGAGTAATTATGGGTGTGACGTTAATTTTCTTCTTAACTTCAGTTGCCAACGCGCTTGCAAATTGGTCTGATCGTTCACTATCTTTTGTGGCAACTTCGATGTTAATCAGATCCTCTGAAAGCCCATCAAGTGGATTTTCCTTGCTGACCAAGATCATAAAATCAATTACTCCTGGAAATTCACTCACACATCGTTCTAAAACCGCGCGATCAACTAGCTGCCCGCGAATTTTGATAAGTGTTCCTGCTCGACCCTGGTGCGCAATTATTCGCCCACCGGCTCGTCCGCATTCTGGGCAAGCAGAGCGCGTTAAGCGAACTTGATCACCTAGAAGATACTTGATCAAAGTTGTACCACGACGATCTAAATGGGTCACTGCGAGTGTGCCAAATGTATCTTCATTAACTTCCCTACCGGCATGATCGAGAACCGAGAAGTAGAAAAGTTCTGGAGCTGGATTGTGAAAACCGGCGCCATCTTTACATTCAACCAATCCGCACTGTAATTCAGATGCTCCCAAACTATTTGAAATTTGTACATCTGCACCGATGCGAGCCGCAAGTTCAATCAACGAACTCTTCATTTGACTGGAGCATGCTTCTCCACTCACAGCGATCATCCGCAGCTTCGGAATAGTTAAACTCTCTTTTTCAATCTGGTCTAAAACTTTTTTTACATATGAAGGAACACCCCAAAAGACAGTGGCTTCGATACGCGCAGCTAGTTGAGCCACTTCACTTAAACTTCTGGTTGCTCCGAATTCTCCATCAGAACTACCACTCATGCCGCAAGCCACGTATGCACCCAGGGTTGCAGCAGCGTGATTTGCGCGCGTCCATGCGCCGTGCGGATATTGGGTTAGTGGATATAAATTTAGAATTCGATCCTCAGAATTCATGCCACGTATTTCCGCCATTCGGCGCTGTGTCAAAAGGATTGTTCTGAAATCGCGAGATGTCTGATAGATAGGAATTGGTGTGGATGTGGATCCTGATGTATATGAGATATCCCAAATCGGATCAGAAAATTCATCAGGTAGCTCCAACCGAAAACTATCGAAATTTTCAGCCAAATCTGTTTTAGAAGTTGCGGGAAAATCATCTAAATTAGAGAGAGTTAACGAACTTAATTTAATCCCTAACTTTTGGGATCTCGCTTTATAAAAGGAATGGTACTGCTCAACCAGTTCAAATTGCTTGACTAGTTTCTCGTTCTGCACCGCACTTATCTCCTGTGGTGACAAAAAGCTGACATCTTCTCGCGCTTGAACCGACGAGTGCGATGTGTGTGTACTCATCATATTAAATCGCCAGTTGTTATTACCTTACCCAATCCATATGAAATCAAATCTAAAGCAAACTCGTGCATCTCTTGTGCTGTTCGAATTACTCTATTATCTCGCTCAAATTTTAGACAAGCAGTTAGGTCGGAGAGTACATAAATATCAAAATCACGAAAAACTGCATCAAAGCAAGTGGAAAGGACGCACATATGGGTCGTAACTCCACCAATGATTAGGTTTTCAGTCTTAAGCGAACGCAGGATTACTTCCAAATTTGTTCCATAAAATGCGCTACTGCGCATCTTGTCAACAATTAAATCACTATCTTCGGGCTTTATCGCCGAAAATAGTTCCATATTTTCACCGTGATGAATATCTGTCATATTCAATTTCTGAGTTGAGCGCCCATAAGGAACTGGCTTAGGCACGGCAAATCTAACCCAAATAATTTGAAATCCTTTATTACGCATTGTTTCGGCAAAGGTATTCATCTTTGCCGAAAGCTCTTCAGCTCCTGGTACAGCCATGCAGGCACCAACTTTTACAAACTCATTCTGCATATCGATCATTAACACAACCGTGTTTGAAGGGAAGAGTTTGGTTTGCACATTGCCCGCCTGATTCATGGTCTTAGTTACTGAGCAACTGACCAGAAAGCAAATTTCCTCTTAAGTGCGACAATTAAAGAGTGTCCGAAGAAACCCATTAATGAAAGCACAATTAGAACAGCGAACATGCCTGCGATATCAAAGTTATATTGAGTTTGCAGCAAAAGTGTTCCTAGTCCTCGTTGTGCTCCTATGAATTCACCGACAACTGCGCCTAATATGGCGAAGACGATTCCAATGTCTAAGCCAGCAAAGATAAATGGGAGTGCGCTAGGAAATTTAACTTTTTTGAAAATTTGACTCTTGCTAGCTCCAAAGACGGTGAGCATGCGAATTCTCTCTGAATCTGCCGAGTTCAATCCTTCAATGACGTTGATCAACATCGGGAAGAAGCAAATAAGGGCTGCCAGAACAATTTTGCTGCTAAGACCATACCCGAACCAGATCACAAGGAGTGGCGCTAGAGCTACTTTAGGAATAGTTTGAAGAGCGGCCACGTAAGGCATAAACGCTTTTTCTACGATTCGAATTTGTGAAACCGCTGTTCCCAGAGTTAAAGCAATAAGTATTGCAATGAAGAAGCCTGCTAATGCTTCTTGTGTTGTTACCCAAAGGTGTGAGTAGAATATTGGATCCTGCAGCTGCATTTTTATTCCTTCAAAAACAGCAAGCGGACCAGGTAGAATAAAATCGTCCACTCCGCTCCAGATTACCCCGAAATGCCATGCAAATAATCCACCAATGCCGACTAAGAGGACTGATGAACTTTTAAATGCCTCTGCGACCTTCTCCGAAAAGGTTGGCTCTTTGGGTTGCAGCAGAGATTCTTTGCTCACAGGGGTACTTGAATTTGAATTTTTCATAATGATTCTCTCTACTGGAAATTTATTCGATCACGCTTGAGGCATTAAAATATTTTCTTATTCGCTTTACATAGACTCCAGCTTCATCACTTGCCATGATTGCCAGATCTCTTGTACGCGGAATATTGATATCAACTATTTCAGCGATTCGCCCCGGCCGTGGACTCAACACAATAACGCGATCTGATAGAAAAACTGCTTCAGAAATTGAGTGAGTAACAAAGACGATGGTCTGCTTGCTTTCTTGCCAGATGCGGATCAACTCGAGGTTCATATATTCGCGAGTCATTGCATCGAGCGCGCCGAAGGGCTCATCCATGAGTAGCACCGCAGGTGAATGCACAAGTGCGCGGCAGATTCCTGCTCGTTGCTGCATTCCACCACTGAGTTCATTTGGATATTTATTTTCAAAGCCCTCTAGACCAACTAGGTTAATTAGTTGATTAGCTTGTTCTAGATGAGATTTCCTATCCAGGTTTTGTACTTCAACTGGAATCATGATGTTCTCTTTAATGGTTCGCCATGGCAGGAGAGTCGGTGCCTGAAAGACCATCCCAACTTCTTTCAACGGCTTTATGACTTCGTGGCCAGCAATCTTTGCTGATCCCGAAGTTTTAGGGATTAAGCCAGCCAGAATATTTAAGAGGGTCGTCTTTCCGCAGCCTGACGGGCCAACAACAGATATGAACTCTCCTTGCTTAATTGAGAAATTGATATCAGATAGAGCATGCGTTGGTTCAGACTTTTTTGGAAAATACACTTTGTTTAGATTCTCAACACTAATCCAAGACGCACCATCTGGTGCGCCTTGGATTAGATCAGAGGATCTAGATTCATTTGAATCTGATCTCATTTTGTTGTTCTAACCGTTCTCTTATGGATGGACAGATCGACTCTTCGTTACGAAGTTACAGGCTTGTACTTTTTCGCTTGAGCGATGATCGTGTTGCGATTAAAGTTATTGGCTGCCGCTAAGAATTGAGGCATCCACATATCTTCAATCGTGATTGCACGCTTGATACTGCCAGCTGCCTGTGCATAAGCCTGAGTTCGTAGCCATGCTTGAGTTGAGATTGCACCCCAAGTCTTCGGCCAACCCTCTGTTGTGCCAACCTTGCTGATTCCAGCAGATTCAAGCCAAACAGTGATTGCCTTTGTATCTGGTCCGATTCGTAAAGCTTTTGTAGATCCGGCCAACAAAGTGTCATATTGCTGATACCCAATATACATTGCCTTTTCTGGGCTTGTTCCTGAGAATGTAAGTGCTTTGTATGCAGCTCTTAAGAAGCGCTCGATTACCTGAGGATTCTTTTCAGCAAAATCTGCAGTTGTTACCCATACAAGTGATTGAACACCAACCATGCTCGATGGGTTAGCCAAGTAACGAAGTGCAGTTCCTGCAGATTCAATCTGGGCGTAAACCGCTGTATAAAGAGCTAGAGCATCAACTGAGCCAGTTGACAGCGCGTTCGCTGCTGGAGCTCCGAGTCCAACTGGAATGTACTCAGCATCAGTTATTTCTAAACCAGAACCAGTCATAACTGCTTTTGCGTAAGGGAAACTACCGGATGCAAGTGAAATGATTCCGATTTTCTTTCCCTTTAGGTCAGCACCGGTCTTGATTGCGCTACCTGGCATAACTGCAATTCGCCATGGCCAATTTGTTACCAAACTACCGACGACCCGCAGGTTTACACCTTTTTCAACTGCTTGCATAACTGAACCTAAATCTGCACCAGTTATATCTGCAGATCCGCTACCCACTGCCTGTACGGCTGCTGCTGATCCACCAGTCAAAAGATTTGTCGCAGTTAGCTTCTCAGCGGCAAAATAACCCATACCTTTTGCAACGCCTTGAATTGCAACATCGTTATTTGCTTGGATTGTTGCTGATGCAATTGCAATTTTTATATCAGCAGGTTTGTACTGCCAAGTTATCTTCTTGCCTTCTTGAGTACAAACTAGAAGGCCAATTTTTGCAACAGTGACTTGCTCATTCGCCGTGGTGCATTTGCCGCCAACAAAAGGTCTTGCCGCTGCGCTTGAACTAATTGTGCCAAGAGTTGAGAGCAGGAGCGTTGAAACCAACACCGCTACTAAAGACCCAAGTTTAATTTCTCTTTTCATTGAAACTTTTGATTCATATCTCATAGGTAGCCTTTCAAAAAATATTCTTCCCTCAGTCTGGATACCAAGGAATTTCTAACTGTATGAACCCAGCCGCCGAGTGTCAATGGATGTTCCACGCCTGGCAATTTGGCCAAGTTCTAAGCCAAAATAGAGGACTTTATCTGTATCTTTTTGTTATAAAAGTCTAGAGAATGTTCACATACATCTTGCTAGGCAATTCCCTGTACTACAGAATACTGATTTCAAGAGGCAGTAAATGAATGCGTCAGTATAATAAAAATCAAATTCAGGAGCGTGCCTTTTATGTCTCAGATAATGACACCGATTGAAATTGGTCGCGTTCAAATCAAAAATCGGGTTTTTTTGCCAGGTCATACAACAAATTTTGGCTTAAATAATTTACCTACTCAGCGCAACGCAAACTACCTAGCTGCAAGAGCGCATGGTGGTGTTGGTTTGATAATTACCGAAGCGATTCGGGTTCATCCAACAAGTGCCGGTCGCAGTTCAACTCTTGGCTCTTCCGATGATAGGTGCATACCAAGTTTCAAGATGCTTACCGAGGCAGTTCATGACGGCGGAGCAAAAATTTTTGCGCAGATAATGCATGCTGGACGACAAGCAAACGGTGATTCAACGCATACTGCCGCATGGTCTGCTTCAACAATTCCTTGGACAAGGGGCGGACAAATTCCGCATCAAATGAGCCAATCAGATATCAATTTGATGGTGAAAGCTTTTGGCGAATCCGCTAGACGCATGCAGGACGCAGATTTTGATGGTTTAGAAGTTCACCTGGGACATGGTCATTTGCTTCAACAATTTTTATCACCAGTTAGCAACAAGCGACAAGATGTTTATGGTGGTGGGCTAGAAAATCGTATGCGCTTTACTGTTGAAGTCCTCACTGAAATTTTAAATCGAGTACCCAATATGTGTGTAGGAATTAGAATAAGCGCAGATGAATTTATGCCTAACGGACTTGATCCTGAGGCGATGCTCGAAATAGTTGCTAAACTGAACCAAAATTTTAAATTAGATTTTATCCACGTAAGTCACTCTGCTTATCATGGCTCTCATACAATTGCGACGCAAATTGCGGATATGAGCTTTCCGCACGCTCCATTTAAGGAGAATGCTGCAAAATTTAAGTTAGCCTTCCCAAATGTGCCTATATTGGCCGTCTGCCGATTAGATAACATAACTGCGGCTGCAGAGTTAATCGATAATCTTGAAGCAGACATGGTGGGGCTGGCACGGCCACATATTGCAGATCCAGAGATTGTAAATAAATTTAATTCTGGACGTAATTCCGAAGTAACGTCTTGTATTGCGTGTAATCAAGAATGTATCGGTCGCGTCGAGAAGAATCTACCTATTTCTTGCGCCGTAAACCCAAATGTTGGTGCCGAAGCTAAATGGATAGAGATTCGTAAACTTAGGCCCGACCCAAAGAAAGTCTTGGTAGTTGGTGGAGGTGCTGCTGGAATGTCTGCGGCTCTCTCCGCAAATGCGGCTGGACATCAGGTAACTCTGGTTGAAGGTGCAAATCAACTAGGTGGACAGATTCGTTTGGCAAGTACTTTAAAGATGCGCTCCCGAATCGGGCTATTGACTGAAGAGTTAGAAGCGCGAGTTAGAAAATCTAATATTGACTTACAACTCGGAAGGTTTATCTCTTGTGCCGAAGAGGCATTGGCCGACTTCGACAAAGTAATTTTGGCAACTGGTGCTCAACTTCTAAAGCGCAATCTCGGGGAAGGTGTGCCAATTATTTCAGCACAGGAGGCTATTGAAAGCTACTGCACAGATGGCGCCGGTAATGGTGAAAAGATTTTAATTTTTGATGAAGAAGGAAGTTGGATATCAGCTTCAATCGCAGAAGAGTTAGCAAATCGCGGATTTAAAATCCATTTGATCTCCCCCACCGCTTCACTCTTTTCTCAAATAACCACATATTCAAAATCAGCGCTAATTCCAAGGCTAAAAACGGCAGGGGTACAGTTCCATCTAGCTGCCGAGGTCACAGTTGAAACTGGCCGAGTTGTAATCAAGAGTTCTCTCAACGCCGAAGATCAATCAATCGAAAATGTGCTTGCCGTAGTCGACTGCGGTCCGAGGCAGTCCAATGATGCGATTTATCAATCTATTCAAGTTCAAGATTCTGCTCGATTCCTTATTATCGGTGATGCGTTATCACCTCGAACGGTTGCAGAAGCCACATATGAGGGTGATGCCGCGGGAGCCTTTTTAGACTTAGATTTAGCACTTCGCACGCTAGAAAATTAACCAGAAATCTAAACTGAGGTGGGAGATACAGAAATGGATGCAGCAGCACTGATCGACAAGTTCCTTCAATTAAACGAGGATCGTAAATTAGATGAGGTCACGGCGATGATCGCGCCTGGCTGCAAGATTGAATTCCCAGGGGGTATTCGATTTTCCAACATGAACGAGATGGTTGCAGACGCAAGGACTCGTTATTCCTGGGTAAAGAAGCACCGCGATCGCTACTTTGTAGGAGTAAATGGCAATCAGCACACAGTTACTTCAATAGGAACTTTATATGGAGTAAATCTTGCTGGCGAAGAGTTTGAAGGTATCCGATATGTAGATGTCTTCGTCATCGAAGATGGGTTGATAATTGAGCAGATGGTTTGGAATGACTTCTGCGAAAGTGGCGTTTTAAAGCTTGTTTAATTTTAACAAGTTGGAAAGTAAGTAGTCGATAATTCAAGCGTCGAAAGCTATCAAGGTAATTTGCGTTCCTGGTGGAAAGTACTTGAAATGTCCAACAGCTTAGTAGATACTAAATTACGGTTAAGTTAATGAAAAGGGGCTGACGATGCGTGATATTGATGAATTTTTAACCTTAGACGAGAGATCGAGTGCTCAATTTATCTTGGCGTTGCGCAAACGTTGGGCAGATGTAGTTTATCCAGCATTTATAAGTGAAATTAGCGCCTCTGGAATCAAGGTTTCTTCACCGCAAGAAGGTGAAATCAAACTCAAGCAGATGAGCCTGTATCCATGGTTTAGCCACTTGGAAAGAATCGGCCAGAAGATGATGTGGCGCTTGGGTAGCGATGTTGTAATGCGCTGCAGCGATGATCTGTTGGGACAATTAGAAAGTTCACCGCAGAGCAACAACGGCTCACTGCAGCTCGATCCAAATTTAGAATTGCCAAAGTGGTACACCGATACAGATATACATATGCAACCAGGTAGCTTCTTCTCAAATGACCTTTCGGGCTATGTTTATCAATTTGGAGCTCGCATGGTGATGCTCCGTGATAACGATGGCTTCAAGTTTCATAAATTGTTTTCATCTACCGCACTTCCAGATTTGCCAGCCAAGCCACGAGTAGTGGATATCGCATGTGGTTTTGGAAAGAGCACACGGCCACTAGTTTCACGCTATCCAGATGCTGAAGTTATCGGTTTAGATCTGGCAGCACCTGGGCTTAAGTTGGCACATGCCGAAGCACAATCAGAAGGCTTGCCAATTCACTACAAACAACAAGATTGTCGGAATGTAGATCTACCAGATTCATCTGTTGATCTGGTAACTGGGACAATGATTCTGCATGAAATGCCGCAAGATGCAATTGTAGAAACTGTTAAAGAAGCTTTTAGATTGCTAAAGCCTGGTGGAGTTATTCGTTTCCTAGAATTTCAACCAACCGGTGATCCAGTACGAGATGCCACAGTTTACGAACATGCAGAGCGCAACAATGAACCATACTTCCGCGCCCTCTTTGATACTGATTTAATCAAACTTTGTGCAGATTTGGGACTAAAGGATGCCAAATGGGTGGCATTTGATGAACGCGCAGAGGGCTTACGCCCAGAAGGTTGGCCGCAAAGAAGTGACTGGCATTTTCCTTGGTGTGTTCTCCAAGCGACTAAGGCAGCCTGATGAGTACCGAGTTTGATTTCTTTGAAAACCCGCAAGTCTCAAAACTATTTGATTTAATCCTAGAACTTGGGATGGATCTAAGTGTGGCAAGCACACGAGTGCACGCGCTAGAGATGTTGCTAATTCGATCTGGACAGATTAAACCTAGCGAGTTGGATAATTTCCAGCCAAATACAGAAGAAGCTAATCGACTTGACCAGATCCGTGATGAATATATGTCGCGATTGATTCGAATCATTACAGAAGTCGGACCTGCAGAGCACCCACTTCGGGAACAATGGGATGCTGCGATTGCAAAGCGTGGGCTAAAAAAGTAAAACTACTTTTATAGTTTGACTCACAAGAAGCAATTTAAGAATGAGTTCAGAACTTAAGAGCAGCCTTGCGATTAGTTAGCTAAAATGAGCGGAGGCTTAAAGATGAGCGAAGAACGCACATACAAGAAGTGGACTGCTCGAGATGTGAAGAAGTGCATCGCGGTTCCAACTGATTTAGATAATAAATATTCGCGCGGAATTCTTGGCGTTATAACAGGTTCAGCTCAATATCCCGGTGCTGCTGTGCTTTCTACTGCAGCTGCTTCTACAACTGGTGTGGGCATGATTCGCTTTCATTCCTCATCTGGTTTAGCTCATCTTGTTCTGCATACTTGCCCAGAAGTTGTGGTTCAACCTGGCCCAGTTTCAGCATGGTTGTTAGGTTCTGGAATTTCTGATCAGAAATACAAAATGCTGACTACTTGGTTACGTCATCGCTGGTTTGTGTTAGCTAAACGCCAGACTATGCCAACCGTTCTAGATGCTGGCGCTCTGTATTTAGCGGGCAAACTATCCCAACCAACACTCATTACTCCCCACGCTGGCGAACTCGCAAAATTACTTAATTCGCGCGGGCTGCAGGTAAGTGCTGAAGCAATCGAAGGCGATCCACGCAAGTGGGTGCAGATTGCAAGTGATACCTTGAAAGTAACAGTTCTACTAAAAGGGGCCATCACTTTTGTGGCCGATAGCGAACAATTAATTGAGCTACCAAAAGCAACA
>Ga0214168_1000942_pt1 | contig 11742 bp, 10 predicted proteins | sample LakMenepilimnion_FD_153002 | JGI IMG/M metagenome (GOLD analysis project Ga0214168, IMG submission 153002) | Freshwater microbial communities from Lake Mendota, WI - Practice 29OCT2010 epilimnion v4 | ecosystem: Environmental > Aquatic > Freshwater > Lake > Epilimnion/Euphotic zone | place: Lake...
CATCCACTTCCACTAGCCCACTGCCATCCACCATTGTTTGCTGCAAAATCAAAATCCAATAATTTTTGTGCGAAATACGCTTCGCCCCAACGCCAGTCAATCAATAAATGCTTGGTTAAAAAACTTGCTACAATCATACGAACGCGGTTATGCATAAACCCTGTGGCATTGAGTTCGCGCATGCCCGCATCTACAATGGGGTAACCTGTTTGTCCATTACACCATGCTTCAAATTCTTTTTCATTATTGCGCCATTCAATCAAATCATATTGTGCTCTAAAAGATTTTCCCTCGGCCACATGTGGGAAATGCCATAAGATCATATGATAAAAATCGCGCCAAATTAATTCGTTCAAATAAGTGGTATTGATGGAAGCAGTTTCCAAAGCCAACTGTCTAATTGAAATAGTGCCAAATCTTAAGTGCATTCCAAGATGCGAAGTGCCCCCTTCTTTCGCTGGAAAATTTCTTTGTTCGGTGTAGTTTTTCACCGTGCTTTCCTTCCATTTTTTTGCAGGCACCACTAAGTCTGTTTGCTCAAATCCCATGTCCTTTAAACTTGGAATTTTCAAAGGCTTACTATCTATAAAATATTCCAAACCTTTTTCCGATGGCAATAATTTTGGTGTATTCGCTTCCCATGCAGCTTTCCATCTTCTGGAATAAGGCGTGAAAACAGTATATGGTTTGCCATCCTCTTTTCTCACTTCGGACTTTTCAAAAATCACTTGGTCCTTGTAGGCATGAAACTCAATTTTATCCTTTGCTAATTCTGTTGCAATTTGTGCATCCCTATTAATCCCATAAGGTTCATAATCCTGATTGGTAAAAACGGAATGGATTTGATATTGTTTTTTTAGGGCTTCAAAGGCTTCAGTTGGATGACCATAATGCACCCAAAGGGATTTCCCTTTTTCTGTTAAAGTGTTCTGTAATTCTGTGATGGTTTGATGGATAAAATCCACTCTTCTATCTGCCTTATCATCCAATTTATCCAAAATCATTTTATCAAAAATGAAAATGGGAAGCACTTTCAATTCTAGTTTTTGAGCCAACTTAAGGGCATGGTATAATCCTGTATTGTCTTTAAATCTAAGATCTCTTCGGAACCAAAATAGAATAACGGATGGGCGCATAGTAAGAGAATAACATTTAACAATACAAATAGTTGAATCTTAAGCTCAATTTATCAATTAATAATTAATTTAGTGGATGCAAATTAAAGCCTTCATTACAAGCCTAGAGGAATGGGCACCGCTCCAATTTCAAGAATCCTATGATAATTCAGGTTTAATTGTTGGCGATCCCGAGGCAAAATGCACGGGTATTTTGTGCTCCCTAGACTGTACAGAAGCGGTTATCGAGGAAGCCATTCAAAAAGGATGCAACCTTATTGTAAGTCATCATCCCATCATTTTTAAAGGTATCAAGCAATTTAGTGGGGACCATTTTGTCAATAGAACGGTATTAAAAGCCATCCATCATAACATCGCTTTGTATGCCATTCACACCAATTTGGACAATATGATCCATGGGGTAAATAGTACCCTAGCCGACCGATTACACCTTGGGAATAGACGAATTTTAGCCCCAATTCCTGGTCAATTGGATGCAAATGGGCAAGCTGTAGGTGCTGGAATAGTAGGTGAATTGCCCCTAGAGACCGAGCCTGAGGCCTTCATTAGATGGGTGAAGGAGCAGTTGAATTTAGAAGTGATTAAGCACACAAAATTAATTGATAAAAAATTGATAACCATAGCTTTATGTGGTGGTAGTGGTAGCTTTTTATTAGACCATGTAAAGGCTCAAAACATCGATTGTTTCATCACAAGCGACCTTAAATACCATGATTTCTTTGAGGCAGACGGCAAGTACCTATTACTGGATATTGGGCATGGGGAAAGCGAACATTTAGTTCCTGGACTAATTGTTGACTATTTAAAGCGTAAATTCCTTACCTTTGCCGTCCTCGAATCTGAGGTAAAAACGCAACCAATAAGCTACTTAAAATAAAACATTCATATGGCATCAGTCAAAGACTTTTCAGTAGAAGAAAAATTAGTGAATCTTCACAAGCTTCAAACAGTAGACAGCAGTATCGACCAGATTGAAATTCTACGTGGTGAATTACCAATGGAAGTGAAGGATTTGGAAGACGAAGTGCAAGGATTGGTGAACAGACAAAATAGAATCGAAGAAGAGATCAATGGTATCACTGAATTTATTGAAAGCAAGAAAGCTGCTATCAAGGAAAGTGAAGAATTGATTGCTAAGTATGAAAAACAAAGCGAGAATGTAAAGAACAATCGTGAGTTCGAAGCTATCAACAAAGAATTAGAAATGCAAGGTTTGGAAATCAAACTTGCCGAAAAACATATTCGTGACGCAAACGAAGAATTAGCTGAAAAGATCAAGGTTTTGGAAGCTGCAAAAAAGACAATTGCTGTAAAAGACGGTGTGTTGACGCATAAGAAAGGCGAATTAGAAAAAATCATTGCAGATACAGAAATCGAAGAGAAAGACTTAAGAAAAAAGAGCGAAGAAGCTAGAGCACATATTGATGAGCGTTTATTGTACAGTTACGACCGTATCAGAAACTCATACCGTAATGGATTGGCTGTAGTGACTGTTGAGCGTGATGCTTGTGGTGGATGTTTTAACTCAATCCCTCCTCAACGTCAAAGTGAAATCCGTTTACATAAGAAGATCATTGTTTGTGAGAACTGTGGTAGAATCTTAGTAGAAGGTGAATTAGCTGGTAAAGAAGCTTAATACAATTAAGTTTTAAAATATTCCCAGAAAGGGTAGCCAATCGGCTACCCTTTCTTAATTTTACACCATGAGAAAATGCTTCCTACTTGCTTTGGTGTGCTTAATGACAACTCATGTCATTGGTCAATACCAATACAGTTGGACACCTCGTACACAAAAGATCTACGAATCCATCACTAGCTTGCGCATCCCAGAAGCAAGGACTTTGATTAGTCAAGATAAAAAAGCGAATGCCTCTAATTTAATCTACCCGCTGCTTGAAAGCTATGCCGATTTTTACCAGTTATTTTTAAATGAAAACAAAGATGAATACAGCCGGATGTATCCAGCCTTTGAACAAAGGATTCAATTATTAGAAGACGGTCCAAAACAATCTCCTTACTACCTTTATAGTCTTGCATTAGCGCATCTTCATAAATCATTGATCGCAATAAGATTTAATAAAAATTTTGAAGCAGCATTGGATTTTAGAAAAGCGTTTCTACTTTTTAAAGCAAACAAAAAAGCCTTCCCCAATTTTACACCAACCGATGTGTACTATGGGCTTATGTCTACTGTGATTGGGACCATTCCTAAAGGTTATCAATGGATGGCCAATGTTTTAGGTATGACTGGTAAAATTTCAGAAGGCAATGCGCTTGTCTTAAAATATATCAATAGCAAAGATGCTTATTCCAATCAATGTCGCAACGAAGCCCTTTTTGTGTATCCTTATCTTGTCATGAACTTTGAGGGCAACAAGAAAAAAACATTTGATTTCATTGAAAAAACAGACTTTGATCTGGTCAATAATCATTTGCATGCGTATATGGCGACCAACCTGTATTTGAATAATCAGCAATCGCAAAAGGCGTTGCAAATTGCTTCCAATATCAATCCATCGAATCCATACTTATCCCTTCCCTTTTGGCAATTAGAAATGGGTTATGCTTATTTAAACGATTTGAAATTAGATGCTGCTAAAACTGCTTTGCAAAATTTTATTAGCAGTTTTAAGGGACAGTTTTATGTAAAAGATGCTTTTGAAAAATTAAGCTGGATTGCCTACATACAAGGAGACCAAGCCAAGGCCAATGCTTACAGAAGCAATGTAATCTCCAAAGGGAATGACATCACAGATGCCGATAAACAAGCTTTACAAAACGCCAAAAAAGGCACATGGCCCCATCCTATTTTATTAAGGGCAAGACTGCTCAGTGACGGAGGATACCAACAACAGGCACTAGCAATTTTGGCAGGGAAAACAAGTAATGATTTTGATAAAGCTGCAGACAAAACAGAATTTGCTTACCGTCTTGGTCGTATCTATGACTTAGCAGGCCAGCCTGATCAAGCCATTCCTTTTTACAGTTCTGCAATTGAAAAAGGTGCCAATCAACCTGAATATTTTGCAGCTAGGGCCGCCCTTCAAATTGGTTTGATTTATGAACAAAAAGGCAACACATCGCTCGCCATCACCTTTTTTAACACCTGCATAGAAATGAAAAACCACGCTTTTAAAAATTCCTTAGATCAAAAAGCAAAAACAGGTATTCAGCGTTGTTTGAGGAAATAAAATTGGGTGTATATTGCAGTATATCATGCTGACTCAATTAGACATACAGAACTATATTTTAATCGACGAATTACAGATTCATTTATCCAACCAACTCTCTGTGATTACAGGAGAAACTGGCGCGGGTAAAAGTATCATCATGGGTGCACTGGGTTTAATTTTAGGAGATCGTGCAGATAGTTCTGTTTGTCGTAATCCAGAAAAAAAATGTGTGATAGAAGGGGTTTTTACACTTGCCAATAAAAATAATTACGCTGCATTTTTTGAAGCAAATGATTTAGACCTTGCCGACGAATTAATTATTCGAAGAGAGATCAATGCACAAGGCAAGTCTAGGGCTTTCATCAACGATACACCTATTAATTTAAATGAATTAAGACAGCTTACTTCTCAATTGGTGGACCTGCATCAACAATTTGATACACTTAGTTTGGGGGATATGGAATTTCAAAGAACGGTGTTAGATGCATTGGCTAATACTCATAAGACACTCGAGCATTACCAAAGCACTTTTCATGATTGGAAAGCTGCTACCAAACATTTAAGTGAGTTGATTGAACAAAAAGAAAATTTTGATCAAACTGTTGCTTATAAATCGCATTTATTAGAGGAGCTCACTGCTCTTGGATTGCATGAAAACGAATTAGAGCAATTAGAGATTGATTTAAAATTCATGGAAAATGCTGCAGATATTAAAACGCAATTAACACAAAGCATTTACACATTAGATGAATCAGATCAACCAATTGTTCAACAGATCAAACAGATTGCAAATAATTTAGAAAGCATTGCAAAATTTCAGAACGATTTTGATCCCTTATTAGCAAGATTGAAAGCAGCACAAATAGAATTAGCGGATATCACGAGTGAACTTCAAACATGGCAGGATAAAATGGATTTTGATGCGTCAAAAATCAGCACCATGCAAGAAAGATTGTCTCAAGGATACCATTTACAAAAAAAGCATAAGGTACAATCTACTGCTGCCCTATTAGAGCTTCAAGAGGCATTGTCAAAAGACCTTGAAGCAGTTTTGCATATTGATGAAGCCATTGAAACTTATACTAAGAAAGTAGCTGCTACGGAAAAAGATTTATCTGCATTGGCTGCAGACTTAAGTGACCAACGTACAAAACAAGCTACCCCTTTTGCAAAACAAGTGAACCATTTGTTGCATCAAGTGGGCATGCCTAATGCACAATTAAAAGTACAATTGGATAAAGTTCCATTCAATCAATTTGGTATTGATAAAATTGACTTTCTTTTTGATGCCAATAATACCCAGAAATTTGAGCCCATTAAAAAAGTGGCAAGTGGTGGTGAATTAAGTCGATTGATGTTATGCATTAAATCTTTGGTTGGAAAATCGATTGATTTGCCAACAATGATCTTTGATGAAATTGATTCTGGTATTTCTGGTGAGCCTGCAAAACAAGTGGGGTTATTATTACAGGAATTGGGTCAAGCGCGTCAGGTACTTTGTATTACCCATCAACCTCAAATTGCAGCAAAAGGCCAAGCGCATTTATACGTGTACAAAGAACAAGAAGGTAAAACCACCCATACGCATGTTCGTGCTTTAACAGCAGATGAACGCGTGATTCATATCGCCCGAATGATTGGTGGTGACCCACCTAGTAAAGCAGCTTTAGAGCATGCGAATGAATTACTTGCTTAACCTATATTAAGCCCTCTGATTGGCTTTTTTATAGGATATTATAATTATTTTTGCAAGAATTAAATAAACCCATAAAGATGGCACACAATTTATTAAAAGGTAAGAGAGGTATCATTACTGGAGCACTAGATCAAAATTCAATTGCTTGGAAAGTAGCAGAGCAAGCACATGCCGAAGGTGCTACATTTGTGTTGACCAATGCACCTATCGCTATGCGTATGGGGGAGATCAATGTACTTGCAGAAAAAACCAATTCTAAAATTATACCGGCTGACGCAACCAATGTAGAAGAATTAACTAATTTATTTACACAGTCTCAAGAAATTTTAGGAGGTAAAATTGATTTCGTTTTACATTCTATTGGCATGAGTGTCAATATTAGAAAAAATATTCCTTATCCATCTTTGAACTATGATTACTACGCAAAAGGTGTGGATGTGTCTGCTATGTCCTTACACAAAATGTTAAGTGTCGCCTACAATATGGATGCATTAAATGAACACGCTAGTGTGGTTGCCTTAACGTATGCTGCTGCACAAAGAACTTATCCATTCTATACGGATATGGCGGATATTAAAGCATTATTAGAGTCTATCGCACGTAGCTTTGGATACCATTATGGTTTACGTAACAAAGTTCGTGTAAATACCGTATCTCAGTCTCCTACTAAAACAACTGCAGGAACGGGTATTAAAGGATTCGGAGATTTCTATGATTATGCAGACGCTATTGCCCCATTAGGAAACGCATCGGCAGAAGATTGTGCGAACTATTGTATCACTTTGTTCTCTGATTTAACAAAGATGGTGACAATGCAGAACTTATTCCATGATGGTGGTTATTCTACAACTGGTGTAAGTGATTTAGTGATGCAAAAAGCTGGAATAACACAAGGATAAAACCTTGGAGTTTTCTGCGAAATCAAATTTGAAATCAAATTCTAAACTTATTATATGAGCAATCAACAAATCAACCCCAAATTAGTTGAAGCAATAGGATACTTTGGTTCACTTCTTAGCTGTATCACTTTTATTCCTCAGGTTTACTTAACATGGCAAACAAAAAATGTAGAAAGCCTTAGCCTTCTAATGATTCTTATTGTGAACTTTAGCTGTATCGTTTGGTTAACCTATGCTTATTTAATTAAAAGCAAGCCAGTACTAGTAGCCAATACCATTGTATTGACTTTGAGCTTGATGTTGCTATATTTTAAATTGACTTTTTAGGAATACTATTTATCGCGTTAAATTCAAAGAGAACCATTTTCTATTTTAAGATATCATTTACGCGATTTAATAAAAAAAGAGGACACGAAATCGTGTCCTCTTTTTTTATTAAATTCATTAGAGGTTAAAATGCAAGGCGCTAACTTTCTACGAAAATTCATATAAAAAACCTCATTAAAAAAGAGCTAACACAAAGTGTAGCTCTTTTTTAATTGCTTTATCATTAGAGACTAATTTTTATGGACTTAGCTTTACAAGCAGTCCATAAAAATTAGTACTCGTCTTCATTAAACATAAAGTCTTCTTGGCTTGGATAATCCGGCCAAATGTCTTCGATACTTTCATATACTTCGCCCTCATCTTCCAACTCTTGTAAATTCTCTACTACTTCTATTGGGGCACCGCTCCTAATGGAGTAGTCGATCAATTCATCTTTAGTTGCTGGCCAAGGCGCTTCTTCTAAATAGCTGGCTAATTCTAATGTCCAAAACATAGGGTTCTTTTTTGCAAAAGTAGCCGTATAAATGATATAACCAAATCTGATTTTTCTACATCATGTAAACATTTTATTAATTTTTGTCAATTTTCACCGGGTAATCGTAGGTTTGCACCATGGAGATGCAGCCAAAACTACTTGTAGCCAAAGATATATGGAAACAATATGGGACAGTACCCGTCCTTAAAGGCGTTTCCTTGGAACTATCCAAAGGAGACTTGGTTTCTATTGTAGGACCATCGGGTGCCGGTAAATCGACCCTATTGTACATTGTAAGTAGCTTAGAAAAGGCAGATAAAGGACAGGTTTTTTATGAAGGCGTTGCCATTGATCAATTGAATAACCAACAACTAGCCCATTTTAGAAATACACGTATTGGTTTTGTGTTTCAGTTCCACCACTTACTACCCGAATTTACTGCGATTGAAAATATTTCAATTCCAGGGTGGATCGGGAAAAAGGATAAAAAAGAGGTGGCAAAAAAAGCAATTGAATTATTAGATTATTTAGGACTTGCAGACAAACAAGATAAAAAACCACACCAATTATCTGGAGGAGAACAACAAAGAATTGCGGTAGCAAGGGCCCTCATTAATCAGCCAGCAATCATATTTGCGGACGAACCAACTGGTAACCTAGATAGTGAAAATGCACATGCCATGCATGAACTTTTTTTACGTTTGAAAAAAGAATTGAACCAGAGTTTCTTAATAGTAACACATAACGAAGCATTAGCTGCATTAAGTGACAGAACCCTCATTATGAAAGACGGAATTTTTGTATAAAAATTTCTGTGATTAAATTCTTGGCTTCCAAGGTAGATCAGCTACCCCATTCAAATGCCCAATATAACGAGCTAGTGTAAATAAATAGTCGCTTAAACGATTCAAATATTTAATCACTAAAACCTCTACAAATAAATCTTCTTCTTGCATATTCACACACCAGCGTTCTGCTCTTCTGCAAACACATCTAGCGATATGCGCTGTAGAGATTGCTTGATGTCCACCTGGTATGATAAATGATTTCATTGGTGCAAGCACTTCGTTCATTGAATCCATCGCCAATTCAAGTCCTGTAATATCTTCTTCTTTTAAATCTGGAATTTTTAATGCAGAATCTTTTTCTGGATCACAAGCCAAGCTAGAACCTACTGTAAACAACCTATCTTGAATTTCTTTTAAATCTGCATTGATTTTTGCATCTACTACTAAGTCATTCAATAACCCAATAAATGAGTTCAATTCGTCCACAGTTCCGTATGTTTCAATGCGAATATGACTTTTAGGTACCCTTGTACCGCCAATTAATGATGTTTTTCCTTGATCTCCTGCCTTAGTGTAAATTTTCATAACCTTATAACAAAACTAAAGACACTTAGTTCAGTATCTACTAAATTAAATATGCTTTTGGTTCAGGGTATCGGTCTCTACATTTCCGTCCCTTAAACGAACTACGCGGTGCGCATACCTAGCAATATCTTCCTCGTGTGTGACAAGGATCACTGTATTACCACCAGCATGGATTTTACCGAATAATTCCATGACTTCTACTGATGTTTTTGAATCCAAATTACCTGTAGGCTCATCCGCTAATAAAATAGATGGGTTGTTCACCAATGCACGCGCAATCGCCACACGTTGAATCTGTCCACCACTCAACTCATTTGATTTATGATGACTTCTGTCTGCAAGGCCTACTTTTTCTAAAGCCGCTAATGCTCTTTCTATTCTATCCTTTTTTGGGATGCCCGCATAAACCAATGGTAAAGCCACATTTTCTGCAGCGGTTAACCTTGGCAATAAATTGAACTGTTGGAATACGAATCCAATTTCAATATTTCTTATTCCTGCAAGTTCATCATCAGACATGGCACTAACATCATGTCCATTCAAATTATAAGTACCCGCTGTTGGAGAATCCAAACAACCCAATATATTCATTAATGTACTTTTACCACTACCTGATGGTCCCATTAATGCGACATACTCATTTCTATTGATATCCAAATTGATCCCTTTTAAAACCGGGATGGCTTGATTGGCCATAAAATAGCTCTTCTGAATTGCTCTAAGTTCAATAACTGCTGACATGGTATATAATTTACGAATTACTTGCTTTTACAAATGTACTCTAAAGCCTTGAACCCTCCTCCCCGTTTTGTTAAAAGGTTAAAAGAGGCAACCAAAGGTTATTTTGACACTTTTTTTTGCAAAAATGAAAATATTTTTTGAAATTAGTTGCATAACTAACTAATTTTACGAAAAGCTATACTATGCAACCAACTATAAAGCAGGTCGTGATCCTTGGAAGTGGTGTAATGGGTTCAAGAATTGGATGTCATTTTGCAGGCATTGGCGTGCAAGTTTTATTGTTAGATAGGTTGCAACCTGGTGCGGAAGAAAGTACAAATAGTAAAGAAAGAAATAAACTAGTGAATGATGCATTGCAGGCATCGATCAAATCCAATCCATCTCCTATTTATTCAAGTGCGTTCACTAAAAATATTCGCACAGGAAATTTCACTGACGATATGCCCAAAATTGCAAATGCAGATTGGATCATAGAAGTCGTGGTAGAAAGATTAGATATCAAGAAAACGATTTACGATCAAGTAGAACAATACCGTAAACCAGGTACATTAGTTAGTTCTAATACTTCTGGTATTCCAATTCATTTAATGGCAGAAGGTCGTTCAGAAGATTTTCAAAAACATTTCTGCGGAACACACTTTTTTAATCCACCAAGATATTTAAGATTATTAGAGATTATCCCTACGCCAAAAACAGCGCAGTGGGTGATTGATTTTCATATGCATTATGGGGATGTGTTTTTAGGTAAGACAACCGTTTTATGTAAAGACACGCCAGCCTTTATAGCCAATAGAGTCGGAGTTTTTAGCATGATGAGTGTGCTCCATATCATGGAAAAAATGGGACTAACCATTGACGAAGTTGAATCCTTAACAGGTCCAATTTTAGGTCGTCCAAAGTCTGCTACTTTTAGAACTGCAGATGTAGTTGGTATTGATACTTTAGTTAAAGTGGCGACAGGTGTGGCAGAAAATTGTCCGAATGACGAAGCAAAAGCAACATTTAAACTTCCTAGTTGGTTGGAGAAAATGGTTGCCGAAAATTGGCTTGGTGATAAAACTGGTCAAGGATTTTTCAAAAAAGTAAAGACGGCTACCAGCAAAGAAATATTGACTTTAAATTTAGCGACCCTTGAATATGAGCCACGTAAGAAAACTAAAATGGCTTCTATCGATGCGGCAAAAGCAGTTGACAGTTTACCTGCAAGATTAAAAGTATTGTACCATTCAAAAGATAAAGCGGGACAATTTATTCAAGCTTTTCACCACGCTTTATTTTCTTATATCAGTCACCGTATTCCAGAAATCAGTGATGAATTGTATCGCGTAGATGATGCGTTGAAAGCAGGATTTGGCTGGGAAATTGGTGCATTTGAATCTTGGAATGAATTAGGCATTGATGCGGTGATAAAGGATATGAAAGCTGCAGGTATTGCAGTTGCACCATGGGTTGAAACGATGGTGGCTAAAGGCTTATCCTTTTACACCACTAAAAATGGTAAGCGTTATTATTATGATATTGTTTCAAATGATTATGTGTTGATTCCAGGCGCAGAATCCTTTATCATCTTATCTGACTTCAAAGAAAAAACTATTTGGAATAATAGCGCATGTAATTTGGTAGACATGGGCGATGACGTATTTGGATTTAATTGGAATACCAAAATGAATAGTATTGGTGGTGAAGTTTTACAAGGATTGAATAAAGCTATTCAGTTATCAGAAGAGCAAAGTAAAGGTTTAGTGATTGCCAATGAAGGCAATTTATTCAGTGCGGGTGCAAATGTGGGCATGATCTTTATGTTAGCCATTGAACAAGATTATGAAGAATTGGATATGGCTGTGCGTACATTTCAAAACACCATGATGCGTGTTCGTTATTCTTCTATCCCTGTTGTGACTGCGCCACATGGCTTATGCTTA
>Ga0214168_1000943_pt1 | contig 11736 bp, 10 predicted proteins | sample LakMenepilimnion_FD_153002 | JGI IMG/M metagenome (GOLD analysis project Ga0214168, IMG submission 153002) | Freshwater microbial communities from Lake Mendota, WI - Practice 29OCT2010 epilimnion v4 | ecosystem: Environmental > Aquatic > Freshwater > Lake > Epilimnion/Euphotic zone | place: Lake...
TTTCGATTTCGTTCATCTACTTCTTCACCATGGCGCGGAAAAAGCGGCAACTCATTCGCGCGGACCTTTAGGAACAAAGGTCCCTGCCACATCTTCACTGCGGCTCGGGCGTCTCGCTGGGCGCTTGGTTTTCTTGCGGCTTGATGAGATCGACAAACGCCTCGCTCCATTTGCGGGCGGAGGGATGATTGATGTTCTTTTCGATATGCGCGCACATGCGTTTTGCCGCTTCGGCTTCATCGCCGTGGCGGAACAGGTCGACTTCCATCTGCCATTGAAGCTCGGGAAGTTTTTCCTTCACGAACCTTTCATAGGCGATGGCTTTCGCTGCATTCTGATCGGAGCCCTGCCGCTCTTGATCGCCGCTGCCGTTGCTCACTCCCTCTTGGCGGATGCGCTTGATCCATGCGTCGCGCAAGGATGCGACATCTCCGGACGCGCGGATCGGCGGGAAAATGAAATTTTCGTAAATCGCCTCCAAATCCAGAGGGGTCGGCGGCAATGGGCTTTTGATGAAAGAACCGATTTCATAGGCCCTGGCAAAATTGGTCGACGTCACCGACTGCCTGAGAACTTCCGACTGGGACTTCAACAGCTGAGAGTTGCCGAAAATGGAATCGACGATTTCGGTAGCCTCTTTGGCAATCGTTTCAGGTTCCGATTTTTCCGATGATGAACGCATGGTGAGTACCAGCCAGCGCAGCTGCTGGCGTAGCGCCAATCCAAAGCCATCCGCCGAAATTTTTTTCTCACGCTTTTTCTTCCATTCGCGGAAATCAGCCTCCTTGCGATCCTTGTCCTCGAACTCGAGTTTCTCCGTGCATTTCAGATAAAACTCCACGGCACTGTCGTCGCTGGCCATCGCTTCCCGATAGGCGGTCAGCGCGCTTTGAAAGCGGGCGTCCACATTAGACTGAGCGGTCTGATGAAGCTTTCCGATATTTTCCAATAGCGCTTCACGATCCGCCGACTTCAAGGCCTCGGCATGAGCATGCGAAGCGCCGATGACGGCCAACAATGTGACAAGCAAAGATTTCACAGACCTTGAATCGCAGATCGCCAAAGCCAGGCCAAGCATGAAGCTGTGTTTCTTTTTTCAAGTTGGTAGCGCAAGGAATCAATGCATCATCCGCGCGGCAGGGGTCGCAGTTCGGGTGGATTGGAATCGGATCGTATCACCATGATGGTCTTGCCAAGCAGTCCGATGTGAGCCTGGAATTTCTTTGCATCGCGATGGGTGCGTAGCTTGGTTTCGAGTTCCTCCAGCCGAGGGAGGAGCGGTTTGGCAGCTCCCCCGTAGATCTGAAGGGCCTCGAGGCATTTCTTGATCCGATTATCCATGCCCCAGCGATCAATCTCGATGGTGTCGATGCAAAGCGGCATTCCTTCCGCGATGCGTTGCTTGGCCAGCACCCCGAGTCCGCTCAACCGGATGCCATCGGCAAACATGATACCGCTGGGCGCGGGATTCACCACGGCTTGATGGATTGCGGGCAGCAATGGCTCGATCTCCTCGTAGGAGAGCTGCCGATAAACCGTTTCGATGGCACTGCGGGCACGCCCGTCCTCGTTGCGAAGCCCGGCGCGCACCGCCTCGTAAAGCGCCTCGCGATCGACCCCAACGAGGGATCGTTTAAGCAAGCCGCTGCGCTGATCGAACAGCGCAAACATGAGGTAACGCTGTTGCATCCCGCGCGGGTCGGTCTGCGTAGGCCCGGCCGCGAGCATGGTGAGAAGTTCCGGAACGGCGGGCATCGCCGCATCGCCGATTGCAGCAAGCGCCTCCGCCGCCTTGATCCGAAGCCAAAGGTCCTCGGCCTTGAGAGTATTTCGCAGGGCCGGAACTGCCGACGCTCCACGGCTCCCCAACGCGGCAAGGGCCTGACAAGCGCCCAGGCGCACAAAAAGGTTGTCGTTTTTCAACATTCCGACGAGGCGACGCAGCGGATCACCTTTGCGCTTCGCGAGTGCATGTGCGGACCTTTCCCGGACTACGGGCGACCAACTGGCCAATCCGGTAAAAATTTCATCGTCGTTCCGCGCGGTGTAACCGACATCCTTGAGTCGCGGGCTCCAACCGCGACCGTCATTGATCAGGCCTGTCGCCGCAACTTTATCGACTGCCTTGACGACACCCGTTTTCTTGCCGGCGATGTGAATCTTCCGAAACGGCTGAGCGTAGGCGAGAAGGTAGGCGCCAGTGGTGTCCCAGCCCTTGTAGCTGTCGGGCTTCGCCTGCGGCGCGCCAAGGTGGGAGAAGCTGCCGTCCCATCGCCGCGCCAGATCGTAATACCAACCAAACTCGTTCATCCATGCGCCGCTCGCGTTCGAGCCAGACAGCGCCACTCCCGGCATGGCCCAGAGCAGGTTGAGAAAATTTCCGGTGTGCCCCATGTCGCGCTCGCCGCCGTGTGAAGCCACACTCATCCGCGAAAAATAGGTGGCCGCCTCGGCATCGCCAATGAGGTTGAACATCACCGCGGCGATTCCATTTTTTCCGTTGTCATCGTGGGTCTCAATCCACGGGGAATGATCGCCGTAGGGCACGCTCCCCTTCCCCACATAGAACCGAATCATCCGCAAGCTCTTGGCGATGGCTGTGTCCAGTTCGGGATTTTTAACCCCAGCCTCGCGGGCGAGGATGAGAGAAACGGTAAGCGGCAAGCCGGTGGCATTGATCATGCCGTAACCCGCAAGCCTTCCGCCATTTCCTTCTGGAACGAAGCGATGACCCCACGACCCGACCGCACTTTGGCCGCGCACGATTTCCATGCTCATGCGTTCCAGATCGGGAACAAAACTACGATCACCAGTCGCAAGGGTGTATTCGGCCACAAGCATGTTGGACGGGCCATAAAACCATGAGTGCAAGGTGCGACGCTCTGGATCGGTAAACTTCGAGGCCTTTTCAACCTGAGCGCGCACGATGGGCAGGTATTCCTCCCGACCGCTGGCGAGCAAGGCGAGTGCATTTAGGCAGCGGGTGATGTCATTTTCCGCCTTCGAGTTTTTCTTCGTGTTGCGAACCATCACTTCGCATCCCTGCTCGAAGATGCGGCGCGACTTGGTACAATCGAAGGGAGCGGTCGTGCTGTAAGCCCCGAGCACTTTGAGTCGCAGGATCGCTTCATCGGTCTTGCCCTCACGCCAGCGAATCAGGCGTAACGCGCCATCGCTCGCTTCCGCCTTGCCGATGGCCTTGCCGAGTTCGGTCCGCGGATCATGGCTGAACGGTTTATTGGCGATACCAAGAATCACATCGCCCTTCTCGAGCACGCTCTCCGCAGGCGAGCCTTTCTCCACCTGCGTCACATAAATCTGCCGCGCCTCGCTGGTCTCCATTCGATTGGTGTAGATCCAACCGCGAGCCCCTGTCGGCCCGAGATTCCAATCGTGCTTCGCCTCAGCGGTAATTGCATCGCCACGGGTGAAATCAGGATTGGCCATGCCACTTTTCCCACCCGCCGCCATCGAAAGGTGAGCAGGAAAAACAAAAAACGCCGCAACGATGGCGATAGGACTGCAGTGAAAGAAAATTTTCATCAGTTGGTTTGTTTCAAGCCCTTGAGTTCCGCCATGGCCTCGGCAAAACCCTTGCCGATTCCGCCAAGGATCTTGGCCGATCCCAGATAGTGGTATTCCTGATTCGAAATGCCCGTTTCGAGGATCTTGCACTCGCGTTCAGTGAGCTTTTCGGCAATCAGCGTTTTAAAACTCGCGCGCTCTTCAGCAGGTTTCAGTTTGCCTTCGCGAGCTTGCTTTTTGGCCTCCTGCTTAAGAGCATTTTGCTTCGCGTTCAATTGAGACAACTCGCCATCCCAATACTTTTCGGTCAGCACAGTCGCGACATTGCCATCGAATTCCGGCAGCTTCGCAGGAGCCGCCATCGCGTTGCGCATGTTCTGATGTCCCACTCTTTGGCGCCGCTGGTCCGGCCCATAGAGATCGACCGGCCCGCCGACACCAATGACGCCAATGACGAAGGGCAGCTTTGGTGCGCCGAGATCCTTGCGCACGTCGCGAATGAAATCAGCCATCACCCGGCTATAGGCATCGTAACCGCCGGGCTTGTCACGATCGGGATAGGTTTCCTGATCGACCATGTCGTTCCAACCTTGAAACCAAACAAAGCCGGCCAGCTCATGACCGCGAGCAGCATCGTAGTCCGGCACCACCCGCTTGATGCCGGCAAGCACATGCTTCACATGATCCATCATCTGACGGTAGCAGAGGCCCGTAGCTTCCACCTTGGCGGCCTTCATTGCATCGATATCCTTGCCTTGCTTTGCAAACTGCTGGAGTTGCTTTTCGTTGAATTCATAGGGCCCCGAACTCGGCGGGCGAAAATCGGTGTTGAGGCTCTTGCCGCCCCACGAGGTTTTGATGAGGAGGATCGGCGCATCAGTGAATTTGCGAATGTAGATGCCGAAGGTGTACTCGGGGCCGATTTTCGGACCGCCCGCGCTCGCACCGAATCCGGTGGTGAGTTTTCCGGTCTGCTCCTTATCGGCGCAACCGATCGATGAAATCCAAACATCATCAAGCACCTTCGGTTTACCGTCGAAATTTTGCATCTCCGCAAGCAGCGGCGCAGTTTTCGGATCCATGCCGATATGCTCGAAAGTGCGAACCTGCGCGTGACCCTGCATGTTCGACTGTCCGGCAAGGATGTAAACTTGCAGCGGCTTCGTTTCGGCGGCGGCCATCGTGGCAAGCAGGCCGAAAACCGACAGCATGAGGGCTGAATATTTCATTGAGCTAAAGCTGAAGCAAAATGAACGGAAAGAAACATCCAAATTTTCATGGCTGCCCCTTGCCTATCACGCAGGATTTACTGCGCTTTTTTCTTAGCAAACACCCATTCCCAAACCTGCGGGTTTGAATACGTCCGAGTCCAAGAATCGTGCATGACCTGAGAGTATTCAGTATAGGTAGGATTTCCTCCCGCCTTTTTGATGGCCTGCACCATGTCGCGTGATCGGCTCACCGGCACGATCTCATCGGCATCTCCGTGGAAGACCCAGAGCGGAATGTCAACCAGATCACCCGCATGGTTCAAATCCCCACCGCCGCAGATCGGCATGGCCGCCGCAAATTTTTTGGGGAACCGCTGAAGCAAATCCCAGGTGGCGTATCCGCCCATGGAAAGACCGGTGACATAAAGACGGTTTTTATCGACAGGATTTTTGGCAATCGTTTCTTCCAAAAGCGCGATCACAAGACGCATCGGCCACGGCGGATTCTCCTTCATTTGATGCGATGTTCCACTCCAAGGCGTCTGCACCCACACGCATTCTTCTGGGTTCTCCGCATCCTCTTTGGCAGGGCATTGCGGAGCAATGACGATGCAGGGATTCGTTTCCCAAAATGGATGGGCAGACGCAAGATATGAAAGCTGTTTTCTGTTGTCCGCTCCGCGCTCGCCGGCACCATGCATAAAGAGCACCATGGGAAGGACTTTTTGTGGATCCACATGGCTTGGTCGATACATTCGGTACGGCAAAACATGCCCATCCTTCTCATGCACATGAAAGGTGAAGGAGCTAAGCTTGGCCTCCCATTTTTCCATTGGAAATTTCGAGTAATCGGGCATCAGTGGATTTGGCGCCGCAGACATAGCGGCTGTCAATGCCATGCTCACAAAAGCGATTCTTCGACGGATTGAGGATGATGATTTCATGGTCTTCTACGGTTTGTAAGTGATTGATTTTATTCGCACCTTGAGGTGACTCGGGTTTTCCTACTTTCAGGAAACTTTTGCCAAACTACGAAGCGATCATTCAATGCGCTAGACAATTTTCTGGACAAAATATTTGCGTCGCGAAGCCTTCAGAAAGGCATTTTTAAAAAACTCCTAAAAACCTGCAACCAGAATATGAAAACCTTACTAGTCATAATCGCCGCAGTTCTTCCGCTCACCGCTGCGGAATGCCCGAAACCCAACGTGCTCTTCATCATCTGCGACGACCTCAACACGCATGTCTCGACCTCCGGCTACTCTCCGATTCATACCCCCGCATTTGATTCGCTGGCAGCAGCGGGTCTTACCTTGAGCCGCGCCTACTGCCAGTATCCCGTCTGCAATCCCTCGCGCACCTCGCTGCTCAGCGGTCTATATCCGGAATCCACCGGCGTGATTTCCAATGATACCGACCTGCGCAAAACCCGACCCGGCACCATCACGATGCCAAGGTTTTTTCGCGATGCAGGCTATTGGACCGCCCGCACCGGCAAGGTGTTTCACAATCCCGCCACCAATCATGCCGATGCGTGGGATCAAAACCCGGATCTTTTCAAAAACGATGAAATGCCGATCGAAAAAGCCGCCCGCGAAAAATTCGAGGCCGAACATGGACCGATCGCCCATCCGAAGAACCGCAAGGCTTGGAAAAAACTGCTGCCCACCATCGCCCCGCAAACGCGCGACCAGATGGCGGGCCATGGCCCCAGCGGACTGCGCGATGATCAGCACGACGACGGCAAAAACGCCCGACAGGTCGTGTCTTGGCTGAATGGAAAATCCTACGGGGAGAAACCCTTCTTCATCGCTTGCGGCATCCAGAAACCGCATGTTCCGTTTCTCGCTCCGGACAAGTATTTCGAAATGTATCCGCGTGATAAACTCGTTTATAAACCCGCGCGTCCCGATTTCTGGAATCAGGCACCCGCCATCGCCCAAAATGGAAGCTACAAGGAATTCGGCTTCACGCTCGGCACCGAAAACGACGCCATGAGACGCGAATACATGCAGGCCTATCATGCCTGCATTTCGTTCATCGACGCACAGATCGCGCTGGTGCTCGATGCGGTGCGCCGCAACGGACTCTGGGACAACACCATCATCGTCCTCACGTCCGATCATGGCTTCCAACTCGGTGAGCATTTCATGTGGGGCAAGGTCACACTTTTTGAAGATTGCGCGCGCGTGCCTCTCATCATCCGCGCACCCACCGCAACCCAGTCTGGCAAATCCAACAAACTCGTGGAACTCATCGACATCTTTCCCACGCTCACCGCGCTGTGCTCGCTGGAAACTCCACCACAACTCCAAGGCCGCAGCCTTGTCCCGCTTCTCACGGATCCGTCCGCGCAAGGCCGCGACGCCGCCTACACGGTGGTCAGCCGTGGCAAGCAACTTGGACGCTCGATCCGCACCGAACGCTGGCGCTTCGCACGCTGGCCACGCGGCGGCGAGGAACTTTACGACCTCGAGAACGATCCCGCCGAAGAAACCAATCTTGCCTCATTGCCGGAACATCGTGGCTTGTTGGATTCATTGCGCGCCAGACTGTCCAAAGCCGAAACCACGGCCGAAGCGCTTCGGTGAGAAATGGTGATTTTAAAAATCAAAAAATCGCAATGCCCACCATCTTTCTCCGCGAAGTCCTCTCCGTGCTCCGCGCATCCGCGTTTCGATTTCCTCATCCAATTCTTCACCCTGAACCAGACAAGATGCAGCGGTTCATTCGTGCGGATCTTTGGGGACCAAGGTCCCGGCCTGCCGCAATCCCACATCGCGGTTGACGGCAGATAACTCGAAACGCAGGGTTCGCTTGTAGAAACAGAATCCGCGCAAAAAATCTGAATGAACCCGAAAATTTTTGAGACTGAGGATACGGGCCCTCAATCGTTTTACATCTGTGGCCCCACCGCCTCGGGCAAATCGGCGCTCGCGCTTGAATATGCCCGCAAGCTCGATGGCGAAATCGTTAATGCCGATGCGTTTCAATTGTACCGCGGGCTCGAAATTGTGAGCGCCGCACCATCGCCGCAGGAGCGTGAGTTGATGCCGCATCACCTCTATGGCGTGTTGTCGCCGCAGGAATCCGCCAACGCTGGCAGCTACATGCGCCTCGCCGAACCGGTGATTGGCGAAATCAAAAGCCGCGGCAAAACGCCGATCATCACCGGTGGCTCGGGTTTGTATCTGAAGTTTCTGACCCACGGCCCCGCGCCCTTGCCGAGCGGTGATGAAAAACTCCGCGCGGAACTCGACACGCGAACGCTCGAAGATCTCGTCGCACAACTTCGTGCGCTCGATCCGCTCGAGGCATCGCGCACCGACCTGCAAAACCGCCGCTATGTCGAACGCGCGCTCGAAGTCTGCCTCATCACCGGAGAAAAAATTTCCAAGCTGCGCGACCAGTGGGAACAAAAGACGCGTGAGGTGTCGCAGCATTTGCGCGGCATCGTGATCCATCGCAGCCGTACCGACCTTCACCAGCGCATCGCTGCAAGGACCCTCGCGATGCTCAAGGGCGGAGCGATCGAAGAGGTCGCCGCGCTCGGCACGGTTTCGGAAAATTGCTCCAAGGCGATCGGCATTCGCGAAATCCGCGCACTCATCGCCAGCGAGATCGACCGCGCAACCTGCGAGGAGCTGATCAATGCCGCGACGCGCCAGTACGCCAAGCGTCAGGAAACATGGTTTCGCCGCGAGACATGGCTCACGCCGGTCGAGGCATGAGCGCGGACCGCAAAACTTGGTGCTTGCGGCAAATTGCCCGCAGGTGAAATTCATCGCGTGATCATTGAGGCCGATGCCGCCGCCGAACGACTCGACGCATTCCTTGCCAGCCGTTTGCCGGACCTCTCGCGCTCGCGCATCCAGGCGCTCATTCGCGAACAGTACATCATCGTCAATGATGAGCCCGCCAAGCCGCGCGATGCGGTGAAGCCCGGCGATCGGATTGCCATCGCGCTGCCCGAGGCCGTGCCGCTCGATGCCGCGCCGCAGGATATCCCGCTCGACATTCTTTTCGAAGACGACGACCTGCTCGTGCTCAACAAGGAACCGGGCATGGTCGTGCATCCCGCGCCGGGCAACCCCGACGGCACCTTGGTCAACGCCCTGCTGCACCACTGCCGCGGCAAACTTTCCGGCATCGGCGGAGTCGAACGCCCGGGCATCGTTCACCGCCTCGACAAGGATACCTCCGGCTGCCTCGTGGTCGCCAAATCCGATGCCGCCCACCAATCGCTCGTCACCCAATTTTCCGAGCGCAGCACGATGGAAAAAATTTATCTCGCCGTCACGCAAGGTGTGCCCGCCCCCGCCAAGGACACGATCTTTACCCACATCGGCCGCCACCCGGTGAACCGCCAGAAAATGGCGGTGGTCAACCCACCCGGCGGCAAGACAGCGATCACCGATTACGAAATTCTCACGACCGATGCCGCCACCCGCACATCCCTCGTGCTCTGCCGCCTGCACACCGGTCGCACCCACCAGATCCGCGTGCACCTCCACCACAAGGGCACGCCGCTGGTCGGCGATCCAATCTACGGCAAACCTAGTAGAAATGCGGTGCTGCCCGATCGCCTGATGCTTCATGCGTGGAAGCTCTCCTTTGAGCATCCGATCACCGGCAAGCGGCTTTCTTTCGAGGCGCCGATCCCGCAAGAGTTCGAAGCGTGGACCCAAAACGCCGGGCTTTGATCCGGCATTGTCGGCGTTTCGCGATTTCGCCATCGCCCGGATGGATGATACAGGCGAACGGCGCTTGATCCGTGAGATTTTCGCGGCATAAAAAATTTATTTAAGAAATGCGGATCATTCAGCATCAACTACTAAATATGCCGTAGTTTTTGGATTGACCCTACCATATGGGGCTCCAAGATCGCGGCTGCATGCGTTGCGTCCAATGTGCGTCCCAAAAAGACAAGGTGCTCGATTCCCGATCATCGAAGGACGGCACCACGATTCGCCGCCGCCGCGAATGCCTGCAATGCGGCTACCGTTACACGACCTACGAGCAGATCGAGCGCACCGAACTGCGGGTCGTAAAAAAGGATGGCACTCGCGAGGCCCTCAACCGCGAAAAACTAATGAGCGGCCTCATCAAGGCCTGCGAAAAACGGCCGGTGCCGATGGACCGCCTCGACCGCGCGGTGGAGGAAATCCTCACCGACCTCCACAAGGACCACACCAGCGAGGTGCCCTCGGCCAACATCGGCGCGAAGGTCATGGATAAGCTCCACCAGATCGATCCGGTCGCCTATGTCCGCTATGTTTCGGTGTACCGCCAGTTCAACGACGTGAACGAGTTCATCCAGGAAATCCAATCCCTCTCGCGCCGCGCCGCCCGCGACCCCTTCCAACGCCGACTTTTCAAAGACTGAACCCAAGCCACCAGCCGTGATCGCTTTCATCGCCAACCGCCCCGCCCTGCAAATCGGCCGTCATCAGGTTTTCGACTACGACACCTCCTGCCTGGAAGAGGCCCTGCGCCGCGCCGCCCGTGCCGCCGACCAGGAGGATTTCCCCTTCGTCCACGACATCCACAGCGGCGTGGTGAAATACCTCGAAACAAAATGCACGCTGCGCCTGCTCACGCTCAACGACCTCTATGAACGCGTCCGCAAGATGTTGATGAAAATCGGCTGCGTGAAAATTGCCGACGAGCTCAAGCCGCTCGCACCACCCCTCACGCTCTCACTCGTCGAATCCGCCAACGAGGCCGGCAACGGATTCGAACTCGCGTTCTTCGAGCGACTCCGTGCAGAGATCAGCGAACTGCGCGACGCGGGCGTGGAAAAAATTCATTTCACCGGTTTGCGCGAAAGCTCGCTGATTCTTCAAGGCTCGGCCAAATGGAACAAACACTGCGAACGCATGCTCTCGGAGGTGGAGGCTTTCCTGCAAAAATGCGGATGCGGTCCGCTCGATGATGGCCAAACCGAGCGCAGCGCGCAGCTTTGCGAGACTAATGCCACGGCACAAGATTAGAGCACCTCGCTCTGCTTTCAACTCAAGGCAAAGCAGCGTGAAGGTCTCATCGCCCACATCGGCCGTGGATCAACCTGCACAGCGGCAGCGCCAGCAAGGCACCCAACACCGTCGCGACCGGATACAGCCACAGGTGCTGGAAATTTCCGCTCACCACCGCTGGTGCCAATGAACGCGCGGGGTTCATCGACGCACCGCTGACCGGACCCGCAAACATTGCCTCCAACCCAATCACCCCGCCAATCGCAATCGCCGCCGTGATCCCCTTTTCTCTCGCACCCGTCGACACGCTCAAAATCGTCAGCATCAAAATCGCGGTCAGCACGACCTCGAGCACAAAAGCCTGACCCACCGAGCCCGCCGGCAGCGTCGCACCTAAGGTGACGGACGCCGGAAACAAAAACTTCAACAACCCGCTTGCGGCAAAAGCCCCAGCCAACTGCGCGAAGACGTAGCCTGCCACCCGCGACCAAGGGAAACGCCCGGCCACCGCAAAGGCCAATGTCACGGCAGGATTCATGTGCGCGCCACTGATGTCGCCAAAGGCTTGAATCATCGCCATCACCACCAAACCAAAGGTCAGAGCGACCCCGACATGGCCGATCACGCCACCATGCGCCTGATCAACCACGATCGCCCCCGTCCCCGCAAAGACCATGATGAAGGTCGCAAGGAATTCGGCGGCAAGCTTGCCCATGGCACGCGTCGGCATGCACGGGAAATAAACCGCCCGCTCGTTCCCGTCACGGAAAATTTCGTGACGATTTTAATCGTTATGTAATCGGCGGACGATCCGGGTTTTCATCGGGGTTGACGCTGGCTGCGTTCCGTGCCATCTGCGCCCCCCGATGATTTCCGTCCAGTCACTGCGCGTGGAGTTTGGCGCCCGCGTGTTGTTCAACGACCTGTCCTTTTCTGTGCAGGCCCGCGAGCGCATTGCTTTCGCTGGCCACAACGGCGCGGGCAAATCGACGCTGATGAAATGCGTCGCCGGCATCATCCGCCCC
>Ga0214168_1000944_pt1 | contig 11733 bp, 9 predicted proteins | sample LakMenepilimnion_FD_153002 | JGI IMG/M metagenome (GOLD analysis project Ga0214168, IMG submission 153002) | Freshwater microbial communities from Lake Mendota, WI - Practice 29OCT2010 epilimnion v4 | ecosystem: Environmental > Aquatic > Freshwater > Lake > Epilimnion/Euphotic zone | place: Lake...
GGTCGGGCCAATTCCTCCTTGGTGGACAAACTTTCTGTCGATTACTACGGATCAGTGGTTCCTTTGCAGCAGCTGGCCACATTCCAGGTTCCCGAAGCACGAATGTTGATTATCAAGCCCCACGATCGTGGCGCCATTGGCGCAATCGAAAAGGCAATTCAGGGGAGCGACTTAGGCGTTACGCCGGGAAATGATGGCGTCGTCATCAGGCTCTCGTTTCCAATGCTTACCGAGGAGCGCCGCAAGGAATACGTGAAGGTTGTGAAGAACATGGCGGAAGACGGACGCATTGCATTGCGTAACGTCCGTCGTGATGCGCGCAAGGTGCTTGAAACTTCAGAGAAGGCTGGCGATATTTCAAAAGATGATCTTGAGCGCGCAGAAAAAGAGCTTGAGAAAATGACCCACGAAAGTGTGGAGCAAATCGACAAGGCGTTTACCCGCAAAGAGCAAGAACTACTAGAGGTATAAGGAGAATTGCCATGAGCGACGACAACAGGCGTGGGCGTGATGACACCGGTGGGCAAGACCCCACTATCGATTTTGGCGACGAGTTTGGTTTGGTGCGTTTCGCCGAGCAAGACGACAGCGGCCCCGCACTTTCGTTTGGTGGCAATGAGACTGAACAGTTGCCACATTGGACCGAACCACCAACCGGTGAAATTCCACGATTCATGAAGGCCGACCGAGAAGCATCCAATGACGAAACCGATGTTTGGTCTGCATACAACGAACCAGAACAAACCGCATCCACGGGGGCAAAGCGTCCAGCAGTAGATCTCACTGGTGGTTCGCGCAAGTTTGATCCAGGTACACCACCGCCAGTTTCGCGACCACGTCGTGAAGGACGCATCGTGATCGGAACCGACCCGACCGACGAACGACGCCGTCCAGTTGTTTCGCGTGACCCTTCGTCAACGCAGCCACGTCCTCGACAAAGTGCATCACGCCCAGAGCAAGTGACTCGTGCCTACCGTCCAGGCCAAGTGCGCGACCCCCGTGCCGACCGCACATCTGGCACAGGTTCACTGTCACGTCCCGAATCTCGCGGCAATGGTGGTGGCCGTGATCTGCCAACTGCAACTGCAGTCGGTGCATTGCTCGGCGCTGCGTTTATCGGTGCGCTGATCTGGCGCCCGGCAGCGGTGATGGTGATCGTGTTGCTGGCAATCGGCCTTGCTGCATTCGAATTCTTTACCCAAGCAACGGCGGCTGGCTATCGTCCACCGCTCGTTCTCGGTGTTGTTGCATGTGTTTCAGCACCATTGAGCGCCTACTGGATTGGTGATGCCGCGTTGCCGCTGGTATTCGCATTTGCATTCATTGCTTCGGCCGTAGTTTTCGTTGGGGGCGACGGCATCGATTCGGCGCCGCTTCCAAGCACCGCTGTAACGATGTTGGCTTTGGTCTGGATAGGCCTGCTTGGCTCGTATGCAGCACTCATCCTGCGCTTCTCCACTTCGGGTGAAGCATTTGCAAATGTTGGTACCGACACACTGTTCATCATCGTTGCGGGTGTTATTGCTAACGACATTGCCGCTTACTTCGTTGGCACGGCTGTTGGAAGAACTCCACTTCGTGATTGGATTAGCCCACAGAAATCAGTTGAGGGATTGATTGGCGGCGCTATCGGAACGTTCGCAATTGTCATCCTGATTGGTCTGCAAAGCAGCACTTGGAATAGCTTCACCGATTGGATCGCAATCGCACTCGTGATTTGCATCATGGCTCCACTCGGAGATCTCACCGAGTCGATGTTCAAGCGGAACATGAACATTAAGGATTTCGGAACAGTACTCAGCGGCCACGGTGGCGCTCTTGATCGTTTCGACAGCCTGCTGTTCACACTTCCTGCGGTGTATTACCTCGCCTTGGTTCTTCAGCCCTGGAATTAAGTTGTTTAGGCACGTGCATACCAATGCTCGCGCCCAACTGACAGACTGACACGATGGTTGTTGTGCGCGTTGCGATTGCTGGGTCCTCAGGCTCTATTGGTACGCAGACGCTGGACGTCATTGCTCAGTCTCCCGACAAGTTTGAAGTAGTTGCACTTGGCGTTGGATCGTCCGTAGATGTGGTCGTTGAACAAGCCAAACGATGGAAGCCACGCGTCGTTGTAGTGACCGACGAAGCGGCTCGCAGCAAAGTGGCCGCCCTGTTGCCCGGTTTCCATGTTTCCTCCGATCTCACCGACGTCGTACATGACGCCGATGTTGTCGTGAACGGTGTTGTTGGTTTCGCCGGCCTTCCCGTAACGCTTGCAACCCTCGCAGGAGGCAAGCGGCTAGCTCTTGCCAATAAAGAGAGCCTCATCGCTGCCGGCCCAGTGGTGCGGCCGCTGCGCGCAGTGCCGGGCGCGCACATCGTTCCCGTAGATAGCGAGCATTGTGCAATTCATCAGTGCCTGCGCTCTTCAAGTAATCAGCATCAAGAAGTGCAGCGATTGTTGCTCACCGCAAGTGGCGGGCCATTCAGGGGGCGCAGTGCCGAGTCGTTGCGCACTGTGAGTGTTGAAGACGCGCTGAAACATCCAACTTGGTCTATGGGTCCGAAGGTCACCATCGATTCGTCAACCCTGATGAACAAGGGGCTCGAAGTGATCGAGGCGCACGAGTTGTTTGGCGTGGAGTACGACAAGATAGACGTGGTTGTGCATCCGCAGTCGGTGGTGCATTCAATGGTCGAGTTCACTGATGGGGCAGTAATCGCGCAACTGTCAATGCCCGACATGCGACTTCCTATTGCCTATGCCCTCGATTACCCACAACGGGCGAGCATTCCATTCGGCGGTATCGACTGGTCAACATTGAATCGCCTGGATTTCGAATTGCCCGACACCGAAACATTCCGCTGCCTTTCGCTGGCGTACCAAGCGGGTCGAATAGGCGGCACGGCGCCAGCTTGGCTGAGCGCGGCCAACGAAGTTGCAGTCGAAGCGTTTCTGTCGGGTCAAGTGTTGTGGTCGCAAATACCAGCAATCATTGAAGAAACTTTGCAACATCACGACAGTGCAAACGCACATGAGGTTGAAGACATATTGGAAGCAGATAGAGCGGCGCGGAGAGCAGCCGAGAAGGTAGTGGCCCGTTGAGCGATTTCTACAAAAAGTTTCGCGACGAAATTGTTGCTGGTGGAGACACCGTCGATCGGCCTGAGGGCTCGAGTAAGCGAAGTACTACTGCATTAAGCACAGTTGTATTGGTTGGGCTTCTCGTCTGGTTGGGTGTTTCTAATCCGTGGACGTTGGTATTTGTGGTCGGTCTTATCGTCTCGGTTTTTCTACACGAGGTAGGGCACTTCGTAACCGCACGTAAGTGTGGAATGAAAGTGACTCAGTTCTATATGGGCTTCGGCCCGAGGATCTGGAGCGCCAAACGTGGCGAACTGGAATATGGCCTGCGTGCATTTCCGCTTGGCGCCTTTGTTCGCATCGTCGGCATGAACAATCTCGACGAGTGCGACCCAGCAGATGAGTCGCGCGCGTATCGTTCGCAGTCATACCCAAAGCGGCTGTTGGTCATCACCGCCGGTTCGTTGATGCATGCCGTTATTGCATTCGCCTTATTCTTCGGCGTTTATGTAACAGCAGGTCGGTATGCACAGACGGGAGAGGTGAAAATATCGTTTCCTCCCGCCGCAGACTCTCCGGCAGCATCTGCAGGAATCCAAGAGGGCGACGTAGTGCTTTCATTTAATGGTGTCGATACAACAACCCGCGAGCAGCTGGTTGATGCAATCACCTCGCGCAGCCCTGGCGAGGATGTGCAATTGGAAATTCGTCGCAGCGACAAGGTCATTGCGCTACAAGCGACACTTGCAGCCAACCCAGTTGACGAAAGTGTTGCCTACTTTGGTGTTGGCAGCTGGTCGATGGATTACGTACAGCAAAACCTCATTTCGTCTTTGGGCTTCGCCGCATCCGACGTAGTGGTCGACGCAGCAAATTCTGTGAAGGGCGTGTTCACCGTTCTCAACCCAGTGAATATTGTGAGCAACGTAACTTCATCAAATGCCGACCCAATGACCCGGCCAAGCACCGTTGTTGGTGCAAGCCAGATTGGTGGCGAAGTAGGCAAGCAGGAAGGTTTGAAGGGCGTCTTGATGTTGCTCGCGAGCGTCAACATATTCGTCGGCGTGTTCAACATGTTTCCGCTGCTTCCATTCGATGGAGGTCATGCGGCAATCGCAACGTACGAGCGTTTGCGCTCGCGGCGCGGCAAGGAATACCGAGCAGACGTGGCCAAGATGGTGCCCGTCGCCACATCTGTTGTTGCCCTATTGGCATTGCTGCTCCTTGCGGGTCTGTACCTAGATATCACGCAACCCCTTGGCTAGTGGCACACTAGAAACATGACATTCGAACGCCGGGTAACCAAACAGATTCATGTTGGCAAGGTTCCGGTAGGCGGGCTCGCGCCGATCAGCGTGCAGTCGATGACCATTACTAAAACAGCCGACGTCGAAGGCACGCTGCAACAGATTTATGCGCTAGCCGCCGCTGGCTGCGACATTGTTCGATGCACATGTAACGAAGCGGAGGCCGCCGAGGGGCTGGCACAGATCGTTCCACGCTCGCCAGTGCCAATCATCGCCGACATTCATCACCAATACAAGATGGCACTTGCTGCATTGGAGGCTGGTGTTCATGGTTTGCGTCTGAACCCCGGCAATATTCGACGCCCCGAGCACATCAAGGCTGTTGCAAGCGAGGCTCGCGATCGAAAGGTGCCTATTCGCATCGGTGTCAACGGTGGTTCGCTCGACCCTGCGTTATACGAGAAGCACGGTGGACTCACAGCAGAAGCAATGGTCGAGTCGGCATTGCAAGAGATTGCATATTTTCAAGAAGTCGATTTCGATCTGATCAAGATTTCCGTGAAGGCATCTAACGTCCCGCTGATGGTCGAGGCTTATCGTCAGCTCAGCGAAGTTACCGACTATCCGTTGCACCTCGGCGTTACCGAAGCGGGCCCACTTCCTGGCGGTTTGTTGAAAGCGACAGCAGGCATTGGGGCGCTACTTCTCGAAGGCATTGGTGACACCATTCGTTACAGCCTCACGGCCGATCCGGTGGAAGAGGCTCGTGCCGGTCGTCAATTGCTGGAAGCGCTCGGTTTACGTGAACGCAAGAACGTCGACCTCATTGCATGCCCAAGTTGTGGCCGGGCAGAAATCGACGTCATCGAAGTTGCCAACCGTGCTCAGCTGGCATTTGCCGATAAGAAGATCCCGCTGCAGATCGCAGTGATGGGTTGCGTCGTCAATGGCCCGGGCGAGGCGCGAGAAGCGGATTTAGGTATTGCAGCAGGAAACAAGCGCGGACACTTGTTTGTCAAGGGGCGAAACGTTGCGGTTGTGCCCGAATCAGAAATGGTCGAGGCGCTGGTGGACTGGGCCACATACATCAACGAGCACGGGGTGGATGCAGCCATTGCTCGTGTCGACACGGCGCTTGCCGAGCGCGAAGCGACGAAAGATCGCAACGCTCTTCTGCAAGAAAAAGGTGATGATGCAAATCATTCCAACGAGAAAATTGTCGAAATCAGAAAAACAATTGCAGGTAATTAACCCGCGATAGTCGTGGTTGTCTCAACCGCGGTTATTTCTGGTGCGGTTGTTGGAGGCGGCACCAAGATATTCCACAGCTCGCCAGCTGCTTGGACGTACATGTTGGCCCTTGCGCGGTAGCCAATTGGCTGCAAGTGCAACTTGTCGAATGCAAGCCACTTTGGGTTTGCGATTAATTGGGTAGACCAATCCAAGATGGTCAGGTTCGGAAATTCGGATGTTGCATTGAGAAGGGCTGCATTAAACGTTGCAGAGCGTCTGGGATAGATGGGCAAGTCGGTGCGATACACATTGACCCAGACGACAGGGCGCGGGCCGATCAACGTAAGCAACTCGCGAATATAACTCGAGTAGAACGATGATTTTGGCGATTGCTGCAAGTCGTTGCTGCCGAGCGCAACGATGACTGCATCGGGCACCATTCCCTTCTTGATGTATTCCTTGTATGTCTTCACGCCATTTCTGCTGGTGCGGGCTGGCCCGCTGATGTTGCGCGCGTGCACACCATCAACAATGACTTCTTCAAACGTGCCGAGTGCTTTTAGCTGCGGCACAACGTTTCCAAAACCTCTATACGCGGTTCCCCATGTCAGGCTGTCTCCCAATACGAGCAGTGTGCGTGGCTTGGATGTGGCACTGCTTCCACTTACCTGACTAAATCCAACGACGACGATGACCGCGCAGCAAGCTGCAATCAATCGTCGTCCGATCAATGTGTGCCCCAGGTGCGAAATAACGTTGCTTCACCAGTGAGCGACAGGGTTTCGCCTTCACGAAGAACGCAGGCCTGCCCATGGGTGAGCGCACCGGCGTCGCCGCTTGTGCAGATGACAATTTCTGCATGATGCGTTGCCTTGATCAGATGTGTTCCCGTTACTTCAATTCGCTGTGCACCGAATCGTGGTGTTGAGACGGGGTATTGCCACACGCCGGCGGTTGTTTCGCTCGGTGCAATTACTGGTGAATCAATCGGAGCGATTGCTGCAACGGCAAGAAACTCGTCGACATTGACATTTTTTCGGGTAAATGCAGCGCGCACCACATTGTCCGATGCAGACATCACTTCAAGGCCCGTTCCACCTAGGTATGCATGTGCATTACCCGCACCAAGAAATAGTGCTTGCCCTGGCGCAAGTTTCACATGGTGCATGAGCAGAGCCACCAAAACTCCGCCATTGCCGGGGTACATCGTTGCAAGTCGGCCTGCCCATGCAGGAAGTTGTGTGGGCAGTTGGTGAGGGCCTGTGGTGAGTGCCCAACGAACGCATTCAGCAAGGCCATCCTCGCGAAGGTGGCTAGCAAGTTCGGTCCATCCAAAACGTGTGCAGAGTTCAAGTGTCTCACCAATTGGGCGAAAACCACATATGGCTTCAAACGGTGTGAGCGCGATGAGCAGCTCTGGTTTCGCGGACGAATCTCGATAAATGCGCAAAGGGGAGTCGAGCGAAATGCCGATCTCATTTTCTTGCTGGTATCCGGAAGCCGCTTGTTCGTCGGTTGGGTGCGTTTGGAGTGAAAGTGGTTTAGCTGCAGCAATGATCTTGACCAAGAACGACAACTCGCCCGCGTAACTGGAAAGCGGTTGACTACCCGAAGGGGTCTTCACTAACGATGGGCCGCTGCGATGCGTGCCAAACCACAATTCTGCCCAAGGTCGTGCGTCGGCTTCGGTGTGCAAGAAATTGGGGATTGCCTGTTGGTCGCCCCACTCGTAATGTTGGACCACTCCGCGCAGGAGTTGAACGCTCATTGTTGGTGGCGAAGCGCGATCACAGTTTCGGCCGCTTCGGCAATTGAAATCTCGGCTGTTGTGCCTGCAATACGATCGCGAAGTTCGAACGTACCAGTGGCTACACCGCGACCAGCGACGACAATGGTTGGTACGCCAATCAGTTCGGCATCTTTGAACTTCACTCCGGGCGACACACCTTTGCGGTCGTCAAGAACTGCTTTCAAACCGGCCTTTTCAACGTCGGCGCAGAGTTTCTCTGCGGCCGAGGTGATGGCCTCATCGTCTTTGCCCGCAATTACTACGTGCACATCAAATGGAGCAACGGCGCGAGGCCAACGCAGGCCCAATTCGTCGTGAGTGGCTTCCGCAATTGCCGCAACGGCACGTGACACACCAATTCCGTACGAACCCATCGTCACTGTTTGTTGTTTGCCGTTCGCATCCAGCACTTGCAGGCCTAGGACGTCGGCGTATTTGCGGCCAAGTTGAAACACATGACCTATTTCGATGCCGCGCTTAATCGACAGTGCAGAACTGCATTTCGGGCATTTGTCATCATTGCGTACTTCTGCAACATCCATGGTTCCGTCGGCTACAAAATCTCGTCCGTGAACAAGGTTGAGAGTGTGCTTGCCTGGCATGTCGGCGCCGGTGATCCACGCACTTCCAATTGCAATCCGAGGGTCGAGAAGATAGCGAATGCCTGATGCGCGGGCAGAACCCAACACGCCTGGCCCGATGTATCCCTTGACGAGCGATTTGTTGGCGGCGAAGTGTGTTTCGTCAAAGGCTTCCACTTCAGCTGGCGATACTTGCGCTTCGAGACGTTTCATATCCACTTCGCGGTCGCCGGGAACGCCTATCGCAAGTGGCTCCAACCGGCCGTCGGGGTGGCGCAAATTGACGATGACATTTTTCAAAGTGTCGCTAGCCGTCCAATTGCGGTCTGTGCGTTGCAAGTCGGCACGGCCATTGAACAAGTCAACGAGGGTTTGAATCGTCGGTGTGTTCGGGGTATCGACAACTGTTGCTGGCGGAGTCGCCGAGTAATTGACTTCGGTTGCCAAACCGACACGCACAGCTTCGGTGTTTGCCGAGTACGAGCATGCGGTGCACTGCACGAACGTATCTTCGCCAATGTCGCAAGGGAATAAGAACTCTTCCGATGCCGACCCACCCATTGCCCCTGACATTGCTGAAACAATTGCGAAGGGTAAACCAAGGCGGTCAAAAATTCGGACGTATGCATCTCTGTGCGCGTCGTAACTTCGTTGCAGGCCTTCGTCGTCGATATCAAACGAATACGAGTCCTTCATCGCAAATTCGCGTCCGCGCAACAGCCCGCCACGCGGGCGCGCCTCATCTCGGAACTTGTTTTGAATTTGATACAACCAAACGGGCAAGTCTTTGTAGCTGCTGTACAGATCCTTCACGAGCAACGTGAACATCTCTTCATGCGTTGGAGCCAATAAGAAGTCGGTTTGTCGACGATCTTGCAGTCGGAACAAGTTTGCCCCGTAGTCCGTCCATCGGCCAGTTGCTTCGTATGGCTCGCGAGGAAGCATGGCGGGGAAGTGCACTTCTTGGGCGCCCATTGCATCCATCTCGTCGCGGATGATCGAGGCGACATGTTGGTACGTTCGCCACCCAAGTGGCAACCAGGTGTACCCACCGGGGGCCGCCCTTCGGATGTATCCAGCGCGTACTAAGAGGCGGTGGCTCGGCACTTCTGCATCAACAGGATTGTCGCGCAAAGTGCGTACGAACAGGCTTGAGAGGCGATTGACCACGTGCGAACCTTAGTTCGCGGGGCTATAATTTCCGTGTCCTTTGAAGTTCGTCGAACTGGAGGCGTGGGTTTCGACCCACGCTTTTTGTTCTTTATAGGGTCTTATTTTGCGGGCAATCTAGCCGCAAAGTGGGGTCGTGGAGAGGAAGTCCAACATGTCGGTAACACGCGTCTCGTCACAGACGAGCCCTGTCGTCGATCGTGTGACCTCCCTCGTTGCCCCAATCGTGACCGACCTCGGCCTCGACCTCTACGACATCGAATACACCGGGGGCATCGTCCGCATTGTTGTCGATACCCAGCCAGGTGGCCCAGCAGGTGTCAGCCTCGAAAACATCGCACTTATCACTCGTCTTGTCTCGCGCGAGTTTGATCACTCCGACCCGGTTCCAGGCCGCTACACCCTCGAAGTAACAAGCCCAGGCCTCGAGCGCACATTGCGCTTGCCTCGCCACTTCGTGCGCGAAGTCGGTAAAACCATCGCCGTTCGCTTGTCCTCGGCACTTGACGGTCAGCGCCGCATCCACGGCGACTTGGTCTCGGCATCCGAAGACACCATCGTTGTCCGTCTTGCGGATAATGCGCTCACCGAAGTGACCATTCCTCTTTCCATTGTCGAGCGCGCAAAAACAGTTTTCCAATGGGGTCCAACGCCAAAGCCTGGTTCCACAGGTGCGGCAACAAAGTCGAAGAAATCAACATCACGTCCGACAAACGAAGTGTCCGACGAAGATGACACCGATACCGAGATGGAGGTCGATGCATTATGAGCAACCTTGACATGACAGAAGCAATCCGCATGTTGGCAGGAGATCGTGGCATCTCCGTAGATTCGCTACTCCAAGTGCTGGTAGAAGCATTGGCAACTGCCTACAAAAAGCGTCAGGGCGCGGCCGAAGAAGTAATCGTCGGCATCAACCCGGAAAATATGGACATCACGTTCACGGCCTACGACGTCGACGACGACGGCAACTGGATCAACGAGCGCGACGACACGCCAAAGAAAGACGAGTTGGGTCGTATTGCTGCGCAGACTTTCCGCCAAGTGATGAGCCAGCGCATTCGCGAAGTAGAACGCGATCGCAAGTTCGAGGAGTACGCAAACCGCGAAGGCGACATTGTTTCCGGCATCGTGCAAAAGACAGACACCAAGTACACCTTGCTCGACCTCGGTCGTGTCGAAGCCTTGCTGCCACAAGCCGAACAAGTTCAGGGCGAAGTCCGCGAACCAAATGCTCGTCTCAAGGCATACATCGTTGAAGTACGCAAGACCCCTAAGGGCCCACAGATCGTTGTCAGCCGCACGCACCCTGGTTTGATTAAGCGCTTGTTCGAGCTCGAAGTCCCAGAAATCGCAGACGGAGTCGTAGAAATCAAGGCCTGCTCGCGCGAACCGGGGCAGCGCACCAAGATTGCGGTTTGGTCTAACGACCACAACGTCGACCCAGTAGGCGCCTGCGTAGGCGCTCGCGGTGGACGCGTGCGCATGGTGGTTACCGAATTGCGTGGCGAGAAAGTGGACATCATTCCGTTCAGCGACGACACTCGTGATTTCATTTCGAAAGCAATGTCGCCAGCCAAAGTCACCGACGTACGCCTCAGCGAAGACGGCACACAGGCCGACGTCATTGTTCCCGACTTCCAGTTGTCACTTGCCATTGGCAAGATGGGCGTCAACGCCAACTTGGCAGCACGCCTCACGGGTGTTCGTCTCGACGTAAAAAGCGAAACTCAGGCTGCTGAAGAAGCAGCTGGCGGTTACGTAGCGCCAGTGACACAGTCGGCCCCTGCAGCAAATTATGCAGAAGGTGAATGGGTCACAAACGAAACCACTGGCGCAATGGAATGGCACGCAGCCGACGGTTCGGTTGTCAGTCAAGAACAATGGGCAAGTGCAAGCGAAACAGGCGAGACCGCCCCGAACGAATCAGAGGCGTAACACTTGGCCAAGATCCTGCGCGTTCATGAGCTTGCCAAAGAGCTCGGCATGTCCAATCAAGAGACCCTTGATTTGTGCGGCAAGCTTGGCATCGGTGTAAAAACTCAGTCGTCAACGATCATTGAGCAACAAGCCGACCGCGTGCGCGCGAAAGCCGAGCGCGAAGGTCTTGTTCGCGAACAACAACCAGAAGAGCCAAAACCAGTAAAAAAGGCAGCGAAAAAAGCCGCTCCGAAAAAAGCTGATGACGGCGAAGAGAAGCCTGTCAAGAAGGCAGCAAAAAAAGCGGTCGCTAAGAAAGCGCCTGCTAAAAAAGCTGCTGCCAAGAAAACATCAACTGACGAAACTGTTGACGCACCGAAAGAAGTTACAGAAACTTCGAATGTCGAACCAGCGGCGCCAGTTGCACCAATTGTTTCTGCCCCAGTTATTTCATCTGCTCGCCCAATTACCAGCGCCGCCCCTGTTGCGAAGCCTGCTGCAATGCGTCCAGCTGCACCCATTGCGCCAACAGCGCCAGTTGCACCTGTTGCGCCGGTCGAATCCGCTGCGTCAGTTGCACCAGCTGCACCAATGCCGCCGCGCACTGCACCAAGTGGTCGTCCAATTCCGCCGCCTCCAGGTAGCGGTCGTCCAATTCCACCACCACCGGGCAGTTCACGACCAAGCGGCCCTGTAACTGGTCGTCCGCCAATGGGCCCACGC
>Ga0214168_1000948_pt1 | contig 11697 bp, 11 predicted proteins | sample LakMenepilimnion_FD_153002 | JGI IMG/M metagenome (GOLD analysis project Ga0214168, IMG submission 153002) | Freshwater microbial communities from Lake Mendota, WI - Practice 29OCT2010 epilimnion v4 | ecosystem: Environmental > Aquatic > Freshwater > Lake > Epilimnion/Euphotic zone | place: Lake...
TTCATCAGTTGCCCATCTACAATTTGAAGGTTCATAATTTCCATCATTATTTATTCTGTCTATTGAATGTTTATTTGGTCTCTCTCCCATATCTTCTAAGAAATTAGGAAATGAGTTTATCCATCTATCACAAACTTTAATACCTCTACCTCCATAATCTTTGTAATCTTTATTGTTAGGATTACTACATCTTTGTTTCATTTCAACCCAAGTTGCGTATAATGTATGACATACTTTACCATGCTTTGTAAGTGTCTCTTTCGCCAAATTTTTTATATTTTCTTTATTAAAACATCCACAGGAAGTTGTATAACCCTTTCTTAAATTAGTTAAAAGTATATTTTTTTCATTACCACATACACAACTACATCTGAATTGTCTTATACTTTTTCCACTTGGTAGAATATATTTCTCAACCTCTTGAAGAATAGTCAATCTACCATATTTGTCTCCTATTTTAACTTCTATTTTTTGACGAGCCATTATTCCTCAAATTTAGATTTGATAAATTTATCTATCGAATCCAATCTTTCTCCCAATTCTTTGGAGTATCCGTTCATACAATAATCCACCATCACATTACATATTCCAATAGTTTCTTTGAGAGTTAAATTTACTCCAATCTGTTTTGTGTAGTTCTGAACCCAACCTAATTGATTCTGTGTTACGATTGTTCTTTGTGTGTCTTGTGCCATATTAGTATTTGTCTGCGAGCATCTCCTCAAATGCTGATTTAGTTTGAATGTAATTTTCCATGTATTCTAATTGGTCTTGTAGTTGTTTATTCACAACCCATTGTTGGTAATCGTAATCCATATCGCTCGGATAAATCTCTTCCTCCACGATGTCTTCAAGTAATCTCTTTGTCATTCCCATTTTTGTTATTGTTTATATTACAATAATAGTTAAAGTCCTATCGGTAGTCAAGTATAATACATAAAAAAAGTCAGATTTTTTAGGTCTGACTTCTTTTTGGAATATAGGAAAAGGTTAGGGGGAGGAATTTTCAGTAGATTAAAAATGGGAGTAAATAAACTTGCTAAAGTTGAAACCCTCCCCCCTAATAACTATTATAAGAAATAGTATCTTGGTAATCAATATTTAGTCACAATTTAATAAACCTCCAAATGGAGTCAATACTGTGATTGCTGGTGTTGAAACTCCATCGTAAGCACTTAAATCACCACCAACAACAATATTACCATTTGATAATGGAATACTTGGTAGGGAGAATCCACTGATATTATAAGTGAAACCAGAACCCTGATTTAAGGTTGTATCTATACTTCCATCACTATTGATTCTGGCAAGTGCTTTAGCAGTAGTTCCGTTGTATGAACCGAACTGACCGCTTACAAGATACTTTCCATTAGTTAAAGCAATATCCAATATCTGACAATTACCTCCAGTTTGAGTAAATCCACTACCAACATTAAAAGTAGCGTCAATCGTTCCACCACTCAAAAGCCTTACGATACGATTACTTGATACTCCACTCACAGTTGTGAAATCACCACCAACAACAACTTTACCATCATCCTCACATAACACAACAAATGCTCCACCATTTAATCCACCTGTCGCAAAAGTATTATCAATAACACCAGTACTACTGAACCTTGCAATTCTATTATTTGTGACAGCACTAATTGATGTAAATGCTCCTGCAATAACAACTTTATTATCAGGTTGAACTCCAATATCATAGATAGTTCCGTTGATAGTTCCAGGACTTACGAATGTTGTATCAATACTACCATCTGTATTTAATCTAACAATTTTACTTCTTGATACACCGCTATATTGTGTGAAAGCACCACCGACTAATATTTTTCCGTCAGGTTGAATTGTAATTGCCCAAACCGCATCACTAAAACCAGTTCCAATACTAAAAGTTGTATCAATAGAACCATCAGTTTCTAATCTAATAATTCTATTTCTTGCTGTTCCATTATATGTTGCGAAATCACCACCAACTAATATCTTTCCATCAGTTTGTATTGCCACATTATTTACCGCTGTGTTAAAACCAGTTCCATAAACAAATGTATCATCAATACTAAAATCAGTATTTAATCTTACAATTCTATTAGCACTTACACCTTGATAAGTTGTATAATAACCACCCACAACTATTTTACCATCAGCCTGTTGTCTGAAAATTTCAGGGTCAGCATTAAAGCCAGTTCCGAAATCATAACAAGTAAAATCAGGATCTGATACCGCCATAGTCAAACTATCTCCTGATTGAATTATTGGAGTTTGTAATGATATGAAACCTGACCCATATCTATCACTTGAATATAAGGTGTTATTCACAAAGGTGTCAATCTGAGCATCTCCCTGTTGTAAGAACATCTCAATAGACCCAAAAGGAGACCCACCAGTATCTGTTATTGTTGTGTTTGACCCACTAATAAGGTCACCTTGAATTAGGGGTAAAGTTCCACCTGTAATGGTCAATTCCCCTGTAATGCTACTCGGAGTGGATATAGAAGTAATTACCGCTGCTGCCGAAGTATTTGATATTGCAAAACCCATATTTTTTTTATTTTTATTATTTAATTTATTTATTTAATCAGTAATTGGACCACCTACAACCCAAGCATCACAAGTCCTACTTGCCGCACACTTAAAGTCATACGCCTCACAATATCCCAAATCTCCTGCTTTAATTGAATCATAAGGATCCACTCCAACATCACCCAACCCCGCTGCGATACAATCTAATATTTCTGGTGTCTTGATAAAGAAAACACAATTAGCACATAACGCCTTTTTTGCTTCATCAGGTTTTTGATTGAATCTATCAGCCTTTGCCTTCCAATAATCCTCATTTGGAAGATTAGGGTCTAATGGACCATAATTCGCTTGGTCAATACATTTCTGTCTGTTGGCAATGTTTAATGGAATATCCAATGTTGCTGGTGGGCACTCTTGAAACTCCACTGGTTCAATCAACAAATTATCCTCATTCAAAGATATTGGTCCTGATGAGACAACAACCTTCGATGCACATCTGGCATACGACTCTTTGTAATCTAATCCCTGTGCCTTCTTCTTGGCTATACAATCTCCAAGTATTGTTCCTTTTGTATCCTTCTCCCCAAACTCTTCCAAACGAGCCCAATACTTGTAATATGAGTTGAATGCGTTGAGACATTGACCCATTCGCTCCTTCATATCTTTGAACTCTTCCTTCATCTTTGGATGAGCGGAACATCTCTGTAAATATCGTCCTCTGTTCTCTGACTTCTTAGGCTTCAATACAAATACCTCCACGGCTTCATTATAGACCGATACAGACATTTTCTCCTCTGCTTGGGTATAACATATCGCTGACGCTTGTTCTTGTCCGTATTCGTCTATAATTGAGGAAATACAACGGGACACAAACTGGTCTTTATCTTCGTCTTTTTTTCTTTGTGGAATTGGCATATTACAAACCTATTTTAGATTTTAATGTTTTGTTCTCAATATGGAGTTCATCTATTTTTTTCTCCAATTCCTGAACCTTTATGTTTAACGACTCAATTTCTCTTTTCAAATCGTCAATAATCTGTCTATACAAATTCACAGATATTTCAAGGTTTTTTAATACCTGATTATCTGTGTCTGCTTGTTGTCTTTTACGACCTACAAACCAACCTGCTATCGCAGTCAATCCATTTGAAATAAGTAATATTAAAGTTTCGTTCATTTCCTATAATTTAATACCCCCAAAGACAAGCATACTCAGGACCACTGTAATAAGAAATACCTGCTCTTTGCATTCCTGATGCTATATCATAACCTGAAAATCTACCATTAGTCAGTTCTACACCTGAGAAGTAATTTTTACCCAAATGTGGCATCATTCCATTATTAGTTGAATAGTTGAATACCGCAGGATAAAGGTTAGAGTTCCAAATGATTTGTTCAATCATTCTTTGTTCAAAGAATTGAGACCTCTCGGAAGCCTTCTCAACAAACCACTGCATCTCTTTTAGAGTTACAGATTGTTCCGCACCATTTACGATACCATTATTTTTAATTCTGCCCCATACACTTGGGAGACATTCCGCATAAGCCGCCCACAAAACAAGAGGAGCCGCAAAATATTCAAGGAAATTGAGGTCATTTGTACTCAAATTTGAATTGATAACTCCATCTAATAACTGTAAATAATATTTTCCACCAATAATATATTCGAGTTTGGTTTGTTGAACTACCGAAATAAATGGTAAAATCACCTGACTCGTAACATTTTGGTCAATATCTGTAAAGTTTTTTATCTTGGTCTCACTGACCAATAGGACATTTTGAGGAATTAGTGCTGACATTCTTATATTAGAGTTTCATTTTTATCTTCATCAACAGCAACATCCTTATTCACATCAACTGTTTCAACAGGTGCTGCGTCAGGAATGGTCACCATTTCAAATTGTTTAATTTCTATTTCTGCTGGTTTTCCATCTCTCAATCTCAATAACTTCTCGAATACAGTTTTGATTTCACGCTGAATCGGTTGAATTACGAGGTGGGTGAAATGATCCATTGCTTCGAGGTGATTCGGCTGCCCAAGAGCACCAGGAGTTCTAATACCCAATAATTCAGGTGAGGAGATTTGATGAGATGTGAGGATTGCTTCTTGAACCTTTTTTGCCAATTCAATAAACATCGTATCAGTTCCATTTGTCCCGATTGATGTGATTTCAGGTGCTTCCTCTTTTGAGTTAGCAAAGGTCAGCATCAACTTACCAGGGTTATTACTTCCACCATATTTTGCGGTAAGTGTCTCATAGATTTCATTGCGCTGCTCGGGTGCTGGAATACCTGAATTGAGAGCCACAAATAAAGATGGTTGTAATCCATTCACAATATTTGAGTGGAACCAGTTGTATATTTCTACCTCTGTGGCAATACTTGTAGCACCTCCCCAATAAGTAGGTGTAGCATAATATTCGTTGCCAGGTGAGTGTGTTGTATAATAGAATACCTGAGATGGGTCATCATCATTGAAATTCATTGATGGTAATTTTCTCGGTGGGAATTTTTTAACATTAGCCCAATCAGAAGAATAATAGTAATCATTTACATGGTCATTTATGTCACTTCTACCTGCTCTCAATTTTGATGTATCCATAGCATACATTTCAAAACCTAAATCCCTATCTCTTTTATAAACTATATTGATGGCAAATGCTCCATAAAGAATAAAATCCAAAGTGCATTTATTCCAAAGATCATATAAGGTATCTCCTAATGAATTAACCATCATAATACGACCATTGTCCCCGTCCCTCAACGATATTTCTTCTCCTCTAACTCCATAATGCTTTGAAATTACAGACGCTCTGTGGGTCGGAGATGTGTTATAGAGACGGATTAGTTCTTGGGGAGCAAGGTTTGCGATACCATAAAACACCCATGGCGTTCTATTGTTGTATCCTGGCTGTTCTTCAATGATTGGTACTCGTGCTTGCTGTCCTTGAAACACTCTGAATAAATCACTATCTATTTTTTTTTCTTCCATATCTATAAATATCTAAATTTCTCAGTTCCATCATTACCAAGTATTATATTGGTATTTGGTTTTAAGGTAGTTCATTACATTACCATATTCTGTTGAGGTCAATACCCTGTTATAAACCAATTGCTCATAAACCTCTATATTAGTTGATGTTGATGAGCCAGGGTCATAACCAAAATCAAATAATGTTGCCGTTGTTCCTGTAAAAGTTGTTGTTCCACTTGTTCCTAAAACATCATTAAATGATGCTGTAAAGAATGAACCTGTTGTACCTGATGTCCCCAACAATAGAGGACTAATTGTTCTATTTGGTGATGTTGAAGTACCTGGATTTTTATAAACGATTGAGGTTTGACCAGTGTTTCTTGATTGCCATACCCAAGAAGAATTATTTGCTCCTGCAGAATATAAGTCTATAGACCATCCAGTAGCATCCGTAGAGTTTATCTTTACAACAGAGAATACCGTAGATGAAGAGTAATTTCTTGAAGTAAATGACCCTTGCATATAATCTCTACTTGTAAATTGAACTGTTTGTCCTGTATATGACCCTAATGTTCCTGTAATTATTTGTGGTTGTCTTGCGGCTGTTCCTTGACCGACTGAACCACCCAATAATCCATAGTTAGTCCAAGATGAAACTGATGCTCCACTTGTTGATAAGAACCATAATTGTAAGTTCGTCAAACCTGATGGACTGAATGGTGGTGGTGTTGAACTCGGTGTTGGTGTGTTAGTTGGAGTTTCGGTATTCGTAGGAGTTTGTGTTTGAGTTTGACTTGGAGTATTAGTTGGCGTAGATGTAATCGTAGGCGTTTGAGTTGGAGTCCCCGTATTTGTTGGGGTATTGCTTGGAGTTTGAGTATTCGTAGGGGTTTGTGTTTGAGTAGGTGTTGATGTTGGTGTTGGAGTAGGACAAACAACAGGATATGTAATATAACCTCGTAGGTTTTGAGCCGCAACAGGATAATTTACCGAATTAAATGTTGTTGAACCAGTATTACTAAATAAGTTAGTTGAACCACCAATCCAAGTAGAACCCGAAGATAGAATATTTCCTGCTTGTTCCATACTTTCCCAACCTTCTGCATTACCACCAGTATTAAACGCATAATACACTGTGTTGATATCCCCACCATTCGGATATTGGAATAAACTATAATTTTGACCATTTGGTGCTGTTCCAAGAACCACATAACTATTACTACCTGATTTTACTACATAAGCATGTTGGAATGTTTGACCTGATGCTGAATATTGTCTTAAATAAGTTCCATTATCAAACACAACACTAGTAGAATTAGTCACATCAAATGATTCAGGACAAACAGGATTAGGTGTATTAGAAGGTGTTAGAGATAAAGTTGGTGTCTGACTCGCAGTAATAGTTTGTGTTGGTGTTTGTGTCTGTGTAGGCGTTTGTGTCGGGGTTGGTGTTAGAGTAGCAGTTGCACTTGGAGTTGGAGTTGGAGTAACCAACCATTGAGAATATAACCACTTGTTTTCAAGTTCTGCCCTAACCAAATCAACATCAATTTGGTCAAGTATTTTATCAAATACTATAATTTCCATTACCTCAGACAAGGCTAAAAATTGTGTTGTAGATCCTGTTTGACCTCCAACTGCAATAGATGTAATGGTAGTTGTGGTTGTTCCTGTATCTTTGGTCGTCAATGTAATACCATTTAATTGGGCTTGTGAATTACCAGTTGTCGTACCAGTAACCACACCCAAGAATAATCCTGATGCTCTTGAAATTGTATCACCAGAATTCTCTGGCAAATTGGCATACCAATTATCACCAACAGCACCGACATAAACTCTATCAGTTCCTCCACCCTGATTTTGAGAATATAAATAATAGTTGGAATCTAAATTTGGTTCAGAGGTAGGTCCATCCATAGAGAATGCAAAACCTTCCACCTCATTTCTACTTATACCCGCAACAAACATATATGTATAACCAGTATCAGAGAATGAAATACCTGAAACAGACATAAATGTTCCACCTGTTGTATTTTGTCCATTGAATGAAACACAATTTATGCTTGTGACTTGTGGATTCAATGTAGATGCTGTGTATAAAGGTTCATTATTAGAATTTGATTGTATCAAATCATATCCATAAGGTCCTTTGTCGTTCCATCGAGAAACTTTGTTATTCACATCTTTGGTTATTGTTGATTCATCTGATGCATCAATCCAAAATCTTATATTAGAATATGGTGGAGTACCAGAAGGAGTTTGTGTTGGTGTTGGTGTCTGACTAGCAGTATTGGTTGGAGTTTGAGTTTGGGTTGGAGTTTGGGTTTGGGTTTGGGTTTGAGTTTGTGTCTGTGTTGGAGTTGGAGTTTGTGTTGGAGTTGCAGTTAAAGTAGTTGTAGTTGTAGGCGTTTGAGTTTGTGTCTGTGTTTGTGTCTGTGTTTGAGTTTGTGTAGGTGTTTGTGTAGGTGTTTCTGTGTTTGTAGGAGTTTGAGTAGGAGTTCCTGTATTTGTTGGAGTTGGAGTTGGCGTAGGTGTTTCAGTCGCAGTCGGAGTTTGTCCCGCTGTTACTGATGGAGTTGGAGTTTGTGTTTGTGTAGGAGTAGGAGTTTGAGTTGCAGTTTGAGTTGGTGTTGGGGTCGGAGTTGCAGTTTGAGTTGGTGTTGGAGATGGTGATGGTGGATTCAACTCATTTGGGGCAAATATGTAATTTGAGTTAAACTCATTGTCTGAAATAAACTCAACATAGTATTCATTTGTAGTATCTGCTGATGATACAATTACAACCGCTGTTCCATATTCAACAGCACCATCTGATAATGTAGGATTTAAGTTTCCCGATCCAGCAGGTTGTTGAAATATAGCATAGTTATATTGTCCCTCATAAGGAAATGCAATCTCACCAACACCAGTTCCTTCAATAAATTCAAACTCATCATATCTGCTTCTTGTAACAGATATATCAGTCGGAATAAATCTAACTTGTTGTTTAGAAAAAATGTGTGTAAAAGAGAATAACCACTCAGGATTTGGAATCGTTGAGTTTTGTGATACCGTTACAACAAGGGAATTTCTCTGTTTGGTTTTGATTATCAGCATATCAATTAAATATAACATGGGGAGTGTTTGCTCCCCATGTTGAATATTCATTTATTATCCTTGAACTGTGATACCCTGAGCGATTGATGCTAAGGAACCTGACAGTTGATTCATTGGATTTGGTTCGAGATATTGGAATGTCATATTGTATCCATTCGCATCACCCAATGCTTTACCAGTTACTGATGTTCCAGCACTGATGAAGCAACCATAGGTTTGACCCAAATAGAAATATTGACCATTATTATCTTCCGCCACAATTGCTAATCTCTGTGATTGAGCAAGGGTCTTCAAGATGTTTCTCTTGTCTTGACCAAGTTTGTTGAAATAAGTTACGATTTCTCCCTGGTAGAAAACTGTACCATTTTCTAACGAAGCATTCACTGTTTCAGTTAGTTGTGATGAGGTTCTTATCAGTTGAAATTCATAAAATGTTCCTGTTCCTGATATTGCAGTAATGGTATCACCTGTGCTTTGAGTAAGAGAAGTCACATTTGTGTAATCTGTGATCCACAAAGTGGCAAGACCACCTGTGTTGTCTCTACATCCTAACTGAATACCTGCTGTTAAATTACAAGCCATTATATGTATAGTTATATTTTTCTGTTTATTTGTATAAAAGTGGAGGGGTATTTATCCCCTCCACATAATTTGTTGGTTATTAAGCCAATCCGTTAGTTACGAAGAACTGAGGGAATGCGATAGCAGTTCCTAATTTCCAAGCAACCATCATTCTAACCTCTTGGAAATCTTGTGACCACCATGCTCTGTAAGAATCTTCATCAGAAACTAAGTCAGTTCCTACTAAGAAATACTGCTGAGGACCTAACACGATTAGGTTAGAACCATTCAAACCTGGTACTCCTACCACTCTGTAATTAGTTTGTGGGTGGAAGATAGTATGAACAGAACCTAATTTATTTACAGATGAGTCAATGTAGAAGTTATTTACATTTCTAACAGCAGTCAAGTAACACTTGAACTGTTGCTCACTCATAAAGATAACGATGTCTTCTCTTGAATAGATGTTTCTATCCATAGAGTTGATTAGGTTATCAACCTGAGCCAAAACAGAGTTTGCTTTTTCAACAGCAGAAGAACCTGTTACAGAACATAATGCAGTTTGACCTGTTAATTTAACAACACCAGTAGTTCCTGACAAAAGTTGTCTAAAACCAGAGAATGTTGAAGTTCCTGAACTTGCGTTCCACAATAGGTCTTCGTTGTATCTCTTGATTTGTCTTGTTTGAAGGTCGATGATAGCCTGCTCAAATGGTGCTTGTTCGTTGTAAGAACCAGCGTTCAAATACTGACCTAACCAAAGAGTATTCAATTCTTGAAGACAAAGTGATTGATTTACTTTTAATGCTTGAACTGTGATTGGAGCAGTTGTAAATTCTACTGTTCCTGCGTTGTTCCATCCGCAAGTTGTTCCTGTTTGAACAGAAAGTGTTTCAGAAAGCAAATTGACATTCATTGTTCCTTTGATACCAACTTGGACATTCACATAATCCATTGTTACAGGGGACAATACCGCTTCTGAAATGATGTCAGCATTTAACTGATCTACATAGGTTGATAGACCACCCAAATCATAACTGAAATTCAATTTTGAAAGATTTTTTTTCATCTTATTTTTTATTTTATTTTTATTTAATTATCGAGATATACTCTCTCGTAACCTTCTAAATCCTTCTACCTTACTATAAGTGGAGGAAATAGATTCGTTGTTTATTGGTTGATTTTTTAATACTCTTGAACCAGCAGGTTCATTAGAGAATTTTCTAAACTTTGCTTCAAGAACCTCATTCTTTTTAGCCATCTCATCAAGTTTTGCTTCCAAACGCTTAATTGTAGATGCGAATGCTTCAGCAAGTGCTGAAAAATCATCAGCCTTCTCTTCTACATTTTCTCTCTCTACAATCATTCCGTCCTTCACCATAACTCTGATTTTGACTTCTTTTCCTTCGGAATCCTTCAACATCACTTGGTGTTCTCCATCTGGTGCTTTAACCTTTTCACCATCGTCTTTTACTAATTCTATTGGTTCTCCAACATCATAAGTTGGGGAATCAACAATAGCACCCTCAGCAGTTTTTGCCTCTACGAACTTACCACCTCTGGCTTCTGATGCTGCTTTTGATTGAACGCCTTGAATTTGACCTCCAACAATATTCAACATCTTACCTCCACTTGTTTCATAAGTCCCATCAGAGATTGCTGATAAAGTACCATCATAACTAACTTTTTTAACTAACACGCCAGACTCCATAGAATCGCTTGCTAATCTAAGAACTCCTCCGTCTTTTAGTTTGATGTCTCCATCTTCCATTTGGATTTCCATTTCTTTGGATTCAGCCATTTCTTCATCGATGATGCCTTCTTTTTCTTTTTTCTCCTCAGATTTTTCATCCTCAGTTTCATAGGTGTAATCACCCATTTTGATTTTAGAAACAGAACCCATTTCATCAACTTCGATTTCAGTGCCGTCCTCCATTTTGTGAGTACCACTTGGAGCAGGAATCATACCTTCGTCAGTTACAACATAAAGAACTTTTCCTACCTCTAACTCATCTTCCATTTTCATAGCCACACCTTGTTCGGTTTTTGACTCATAAAACTTTTGACTGGTGAAGGATAGAACATTCATTATTCTTTTAATCGCTTCTTTACTTGTCATAATCTTTTATTGATTTAAGTAATTGTTTTATTTGGTTTATTTGTTTGTCTTCTTTTGAGAAAACTGATTTTTCTGCGAATAGACCCTCCACAGAATAGCCTGTAAGGGCTTTTTCTTTTATAAGTTTCCATACACGATCATCATTTACCTTCATTGAAACAAACCATGTTCCAGCAGGTAAAGAGAATCCATACTTACTTGATTTATCATATACTTCGTCCTCAGATACCCATGATTCAGTTATATAAACTTTATCACTTCCTAACTTCAAACCATTATGTTCTATTGATGTCTCATCAGTTCTTTTTTCCTTCAAGAACTTATCAGCCATCTTCTTTATTGACTCCTTTGAGAAAAATACATAATATAGATTTCCCAAATCATCATATCTATGTATCATCTTATTTGGAACCATAGCGGCTCC
>Ga0214168_1000951_pt1 | contig 11687 bp, 10 predicted proteins | sample LakMenepilimnion_FD_153002 | JGI IMG/M metagenome (GOLD analysis project Ga0214168, IMG submission 153002) | Freshwater microbial communities from Lake Mendota, WI - Practice 29OCT2010 epilimnion v4 | ecosystem: Environmental > Aquatic > Freshwater > Lake > Epilimnion/Euphotic zone | place: Lake...
GCCCGTTCGCGCAGGGCGGGCCGCGAGACGATGCGGGTGCGGAGTTTCGTTAATTGGCCTTCGCCAAATTCGGGAAACATCCGGAAGAGGTGTTCGGTCACCGAGACCTGGATCACGGAGTCGCCGAGAAACTCCAAGCGCTGGTTATCAAAAGGATAATTTTTTCGCTCGAGCGAAATACTCGGGTGGGTGAGGGCCTCGGCGAGCAGGAGGCTATTACGGAATTTGTAGATGATCCGCTCCTCGAGCGGGTTCATGATGGAACTTTTCTGAGCCTCGATCATCGGAAGGCCGTCCCAAGGGGGGAAGCGGTTTCGATTTGGGTGAGTGTCTCAAACATGAAATCAGATTAGCGGTGGATGGGCGTCGGGCAAGTTCGGGATCGAAAGCGATTAAAGCCGCCGGTGGTCGCCTTGTGAAGCAGGCCCCATTTGGTTTTCGCTGATTTGTGCGAGTTCGCGCGGGAGGGGTTTCGGCGTGACGAATACCTGTGCGTTCACGCCGATGGAGTCGAACAATTCGATGACATCACACGATCTCATGCGAATGCATCCGAAGCTGACGGGTTGCCCGATGTTTCGCTCCTCGGGGGTGCCGTGGATGTAGATGGTGCGTTTGAAGGCGTTGCGGTTGCGGCTTTCGGTGCCTTTGAGCCAGAGGATGCGGGTGACGATCGGGTCGCGGCCTGGGGCGTTGGGCTTGAGGACCTCGCCGGTGCGGCGGCGGCTTTTGAAGACGCTGCCGAGGGGCGAGTTGCAGCCGATTTTTTTGGCGACTTGGAGGCGGCCCAATGGCGTGCAGTTGCTGCCGGGGCGGTCGCCGCAACCAAATTTTGAGGTCGATATTTTGTAGCTTTTCACCGGCGCACCATCGCGGACGAGCATCATTTTCTGGTCGGCGACGCTGACAATCATCTTGTTGCGGTTGTCCTTGCCGATTCCGGCGAATCCTCCGGTGCTGCAACTTGAGAGGCAGCATGCGGCCGCGAGCGCGATGATGGCGGCCGGGGCTTGGAGGAATTTTATCATGTCAGCGCAGTGGGGATCATTTGCGTTTTGCAACTTCGGTCGCTGCCTGCCCGGACTCCGAAGAGACCATGCGTGAGAGTGATGAAAGCGAGGTGTAGAAAAATCCGACCGGGAAGGGCAGCAGTAGAACCGCGGACGAGACATTGCCTTTCATGGCCGCCTCGATCACGATGAAGAGGAAGAAAAAACCGAAGAGCAACTCGACGAAGGGCGTGAGGGTTTTCATCGCCTTGTAGCTGCTTTTTTTCCAGTCGGTGGCCTTGTTTTGGCTGATGCCATATTTCGGAGTGCGGACAAAGGCGCTCTGGTGATTGAAGATGGCTTCGATCACCGCTTTGGCATTGCTGATCGACATGCCGATGCCAAGTGCGAGCAGCAGCGGCAGGTAGGGAATTTCTTTCCACCAGGTGCCGGGGCGCAGGGCTTTTTGTGAGAAGAGGTAAAAGACGATCACCGAAACCGAAGAGAAGAAGAAGATCGGCACATTGATGATGTAATAGGTGAGTTTTCCGAAATCCGGTTGTGACTGCTGATTCGGGTAGATCAGGAAGCAAAGCAGGATGAGGAGTAGGTAGGCAAAGTTCGAGGTAAGGTGGAAAGTGGCCTCGATCTTCACGCTGAAGGGGACATCGCTGCGCCAGATCGCGGGCAGGACTTTTTTGCAAACTTGGATTGAGCCCTTCGTCCAGCGGTGTTGCTGGCTTTTGAAGCCGTCCATGTCGATCGGCAGTTCGGCCGGAGTTTCGACATCGTTGAGGAAAATGAAGCGCCAGCCTTTGAGTTGGGCGCGGTAGCTGAGGTCCATGTCCTCGGTGAGTGTGTCGTGTTCCCAACCGCCGGCGTCGGTGATGCAGGACTTGCGCCAAATACCGCCGGTGCCGTTGAAGGTGAAAAAACGGCCGGAGCGGTTACGGGCGGTTTGCTCGAGCTCCATGTGGCCGTCGAGAAACATCGCTTGGATGCGGGTGAGCACATTATAGCTGCGGTTCAGGTGACCCCAGCGGGTTTGGATCAGGCCGATTTTCTCGTCGCTGAAAAAGTGGATGGTCTTTTGCAGCAGGTCGGGGTTCGGGACGAAGTCGGCGTCGAGGATGAGGAGAAATTCGCCCTTGGCCGTGCGGGTGCCGTTTTCGAGAGCGCCGGCCTTGTAGCCGGTGCGGTCGCTGCGGTGGATGTGGTCGGCATCGAAGCCGAGTGCCTTGAGGCGGTCGATGCCATCGCGGCAGATATCGACTGTCCGGTCGGTCGAGTCGTCGAGAAGTTGGATCTGGAGTTTGTCCTTTGGGTAATCGAGCGCTGCGACCGCGTTGAGCAGGCGGTCGACCACATGCATTTCATTGAAGACCGGAAGCTGGACGGTGACGACCGGGAGCTCTTTGAAAAGCGACTGTGGCTTCGGACGATTGCGCGCGTGCTTGAGATAGAGGAAAACGATCGCAAGGCGGTGGGAGCCGAAGCCGGCGAGTCCGATGAGAACGAGGATGTACGCGGCGTACCAGATGGGCGAGGACCAGTCCATGAAGGAGAAGAATCGAGTTGGGGTGGCGGATTTCGATTACTTCAAGAAACTTGAATATCAATCGTATGCCAGAGCCAGTGAAGCAGTCGGGCGGGGGGGAGTCAAGCGCCGGAGGGCGCAAGTGGCTAGCGCATCCGCGTGATGTTCGGTGCTGGAGCGCCAAGATGGGCAGGACGCCGGATTATTCGCGGCGGTTGAGAGCCATCATGAGGAAGTAGAGCAGTTGGGCGATCGAGCCGACAGCGGCGGCGACATAGGTCATTGCGGCCCAGAAGAGCGCGTTTTTGGCGCGTTCGTGTTCGATGCTGGCGGAAATGCCGCTGCGTTCCATCCATGCCAGGGCACGATTGCTGGCATCAAACTCGACCGGGAGGGTCACGATCGAGAAGAGCGTGGTGACGGCAAACAGGGCGACCCAGGTCCAGAGGATCGTGGGGTTGCTCATGAGGCTGACCCCGACGAGACCGGCGATCATGATGAAATTGAGGATTTTGCTCGAGAGTTGGACGGCGGGGACCATTTTCGAGCGGAAGGTGAGCCAGTGGTAGGCTTGCTGGTGTTGGATGGCGTGGCCACATTCGTGAGCGGCAACGGCGGCGGCGGCGATTGAGTTCACATGGTAGACCGGCTCGCTGAGGTTGACGGTCTTTTTGATCGGGTCGTAGTGGTCGGTGAGTTGGCCTTCGACGCTGATGACGCGGACATCCGTGATGCCGTTTTGGCGAAGCATCAACTCGGCCACCTCGGCACCTGTCATGCTGATGGGGATTTGCGAGTATTGGCTGAAGCGGCGTTTGAGCATGCCGCTGATGAGCAAGCTGGAAATCATGGTCACGCCGATGATGAGCATGTAGAGTGGCGAGAAGCCGCCGGGGGCTGGGGCCATTTGCGAGAGAATGGAAATTTCGGCAATCATGGTGTTTGTTTAGCAAGTAGGTGCTGGCCTGTAAACGAATCCGTTGGAAAATTTCGTTCAAAATATTTTCATCGGATTTCGAATTGTCGACATTAGCCTGAGTCATCCGCAGCCGCCATGAAAATCGTTTTCCGAGTCAATTTCCACACTGAGCCTGGCCAATCGCTTTGGCTCAAGCATGCCGCGATCCTTGGATCTGGGGCGGCGAGGCTTGAGCAAGTGTTGCCGATGCGCTGGTTGAATGGCTCGCAGTGGGAGATTGGCGTTGATCTGGCGGGTGCTGGCAAGCTGCGCGTTGAGTATTCTTATCAGCTGAGGCAGGAGGGAAATGGGGTCGAACTCGACGAGTGGAATGGTCCGCGGGTGGTGGAGGTGGATTTTGCGAAACACGATGTCGTGTTGCGGAGGGACACCTGGTGTTCGGCTGGCACGGTGGATCATGCATTTGAGACCAAGGGCTTTGATGCAATTTTGCCAGAGCGCGGGCCATTTGCGGTGGCAGCCGTGGCAAAGGGGGCAAATCACGGGTTCAGCCTCCGGATGGCGGCGGTGCCTGAGGGCATGGCGCCGTGCGTCTTAGGCGGGGTGCATGAAATTGGCGACTGGGATTGGGCCAAGGCCGTGCTGATGAAGGAGGTCGCTGCCAATCGCTGGGAGACGAATCTTTATTTGCCGCCCGACTGGCGCATCGAATACAAGTACGGGCTTTGCGATGTGAAGTCGGGCCGTGTCGTTTCGCTTGAGATTGGTGAGAACCGCTCGCTCGAGCCGAGGGCATTGGCGCAGAGCCAGTGGACGGCGGTGAGTGACGAAGGTTACCGCCGCGATGGGGCGGGGCTTTACCGCGGGGCGGGGGTGGCGATTCCGGTGTTTTCCTTGCGCAGTGAAAGCGGACTTGGTGTCGGGGAATTTGCTGATCTTAAACCTCTCGCTGATTGGGCATCGCAGACTGGGCTCAAGCTCATTCAAATTTTACCGATCAACGACACCACCTCGTCGCATGATTGGACCGATTCGTATCCCTATTCGGCGATCAGTGTCTATGCGTTGCATCCGATTTACCTGCGTCTCGATGATCTCGGCTATGCCATGCCGGCGGATTTCGCGAAGGAGCTTAAGGACGCGCGTGGAAAACTTAATGCGCTTTCACAGGTCGATTATGAGGCCGTGATGGCGGCGAAGAAGCGCTTGCTCAAACGGGTTTTTGAGAAGCACGCCAAGGCGATCACCGCGTCGGAGGGTTTCAAAAATTTCCTCAAGCGAAACGACTGGGTACTTCCTTACGCTGTTTTCTGCGTCAAGCGCGACCACTATGGCGCGGCGGACTTTTCGCAATGGGGCGAGTGGTCAGTATTTGATGCTAAAAAGGTCGATGCCCTCGCGGTCGCTTCGCATGCCGAGTGGCCGGAGGTTTCGTATCACATCTGGTTGCAATACGAACTCGATCGTCAGCTTGCGGATGCCGTTGCGCATTTACATGCGAAAGGGATTGTGTTGAAGGGTGACCTGCCGATTGGGATTGACCGTCAGTCCGTGGACGCGTGGTCGGCGCCACATCTCTTCAAGATGGACGCGCAGGCTGGAGCGCCGCCGGATGCCTTTGCGGTGAAGGGGCAAAACTGGGGGTTTCCGACATACAACTGGGAGGTCATGCGCCGCGACGGTTACGCATGGTGGCGTTCGCGCTTCGAGCAGTTGAGCCGATATTTCGATGCGTACCGGATCGATCACATTCTTGGGTTTTTTCGCATCTGGCAGGTTCCTTACGAACAAGTTGAGGGCATCATGGGATGGTTTGATCCGGCGATGCCGGTGCACATCGATGAGGTCCGCGGGCGTGGCATTGCGTTCGATTACGAGCGTTACTGCAGGCCCTACATTCGTGAACATTTCCTGTGGGAGAAATTCGGCGATCAGGCCAATGCAGCAAAAGAAGCTTACCTCGACGATTGCGGATATGGTGTCTACCGGCTCAAGGATCATGTTTCGACTCAGCGCAGGATCGTTGATCACTTCGCTGCAAGGAAGGATGGCGATGAGGGTGCGAAACAGCGGCTTTGCCAGGGCTTGTTGGATTGTGCGAGCGAGGTCTTGTTGCTCGAGGTGCCCGGCTCGAATGGCACGCAATTTCACCCGCGTTGCTCGATGCAGATGACTCGTTCGTATCAAGAGCTTGATGGTGATGCCAAGTGGCGGATCGAGGACTTGTATGTGGATTATTTTTACCGTCGTCAGGAAGGTTTCTGGCAGGCTCGCGGCTACGAAAAATTGCCGGCGATGAGGAAGGCTAGCCGCATGCTCTTGTGCGGCGAGGATCTTGGAATGGTGCCGGCTTGTGTGCCGGGGGTGATGAGAGAGCTCGGTATGCTTTCGTTGGAAATCCAGCGCATGCCGAAGTCCTCTGATGTGGAGTTCTCCAATCCCGCTTGGGCGCCGTATTTGAGTGTGGTGAGTCCGTCGACCCACGACATGCCGACGCTGCGCGGATGGTGGCGGGAGAATACACACGTGAGTGGTCAGTTTGCATGGAAGATGCTCGGTGTGGCATTCCCGCCGACGGATCTGCCGGGTGATCTGGCAGCGCAGATCGTTGATCAGCATCTCCACTCGCCAGCGATGTGGGCGATTTTCCCGCTGCAGGACTTGCTAGGCATGGACGAGAAGCTTCGCAACGCCGATATCGACATCGAGCGGATCAACGTGCCGGCGATCATGCCTTTCTATTGGAGATACCGCATGCATCTCGGTCTCGAAGGGTTGGCGAAGGCCAGTGGATTCAATGCGAGGATGCGGGAAATGGTTGCAAATTCCGGCCGATGAGCGTCTGGCAAATTTCGTTGAGGATGCCTTGACCTGTCGGGCGTGGGGGCAATAGGGTTCGCGCGGTTTTAGCCGAACACTTTTCCCACACGACCGCCGATGAACATTCACGAATATCAAGCCAAGGAGCTTTTCGACCGATTTGGAGTCCCAAGCCCGAAGGGTGCTGCGGCATCGAGCGCCAAGGAGGCGGGCAAAGCTGCGGCGGCGCTTGGGGTTAAAAACCTCGTGGTCAAAGCCCAGGTGCATGCTGGCGGACGCGGCAAGGGAGTTTTCAAAAATGGTTTCAAGGGCGGCGTCCACCTCGTCGATTCGGCCCAAAAGGCGGAGGAGGTCGCCGGCAAAATGCTGGGCGAGGTGCTTGTCACCAAACAAACCGGCGACGAAGGCCGCTTGGTGCGCAAGGTGATGGTCGCCGAATCGGTGGACATCAGTCGTGAACTTTATCTAGCGATCCTCGTCGATCGTCAGACCAGCAAGCCGGTGATCATTGTATCGACCGAAGGCGGCATGGACATCGAAGAGGTGGCCGAGCGTACGCCGGAGAAAATTTTGCGCGAGTATGTCAATCCGCTAGGCGGCTTGCAGGCGTATCAGGTTCGCAAGATGTGCAAGAAGCTTGATCTTCAAGCCCACGCCAAGCAGTTCAGCCAACTGATCAACGCGCTCTACAAACTCTTCATCGCGCTCGATTGCTCGATGGTCGAGATCAACCCGCTGGTGGTGACCACCGACAGTCAGGTCTACGCGCTTGATGCGAAATTCAACTTCGACGACAACGCGCTGTACCGTCATCCGGAAATTTCTGCGATGCGCGACCACGACGAGGAAGACCCGCGCGAAGTGGCGGCCGCTGCGCACGAGCTCAATTACATCGGCCTCGATGGCAACATCGCTTGTCTTGTGAATGGTGCCGGACTTGCGATGGCGACCATGGACATCATCAAGCACCACGGCGGGGATCCGGCGAACTTCCTTGATGTCGGCGGTGGCGCTTCCAAGGACCAAGTGACAGCGGCCTTCAAGATCATCCTCGGTGATCCGAATGTGCGCGGAATTTTCATCAACATCTTCGGTGGCATCATGGACTGCAATATCGTCGCCGAAGGCGTGGTTGCCGCTGCGCGTGAGACCGGGCTTTCACTGCCGCTGGTCGTGCGTCTCGAAGGCAACAATGTCGAGGCCGGCAAGGCCACGCTCGCCGCATCGGGACTCAACATCGTTTCCGCCGAAGGCATGGATGACGGTGCCGCCAAGATTGTCGCTGCCGTTGCCTGATTTCATTTTCACAAACAACCTAAACTCCTTTCAACCATGTCCATTCTCATCGACGAAAACACCAAGGTGCTCATCCAAGGCATCACCGGCAGCTTTGGAGCGCGCCACACGAAGCTTTCACTCGAATACGGCACCAAGGTGGTGGGCGGTGTCACGCCGGGCAAGGGTGGGCAGAAATTTGAAAACACCGTGCCGATCTTCGACACCGTGTCCGAAGCGGTGCAGGAAACCGGTGCCACGGCATCGGCGATTTTTGTGCCGCCAGCCTTTGCGGCCGATGCGATTCTTGAAGCGGCGGATGCCGGTGTGGATTTGATTGTGTGCATCACTGAGGGGATTCCCGTGATGGACATGATGAGGGTCAAGGCGATGCTTGCCGGATCCAATTCGCGCCTCGTCGGGCCAAACTGCCCGGGACTGGTGACGCCGGGTCGCGGTGAGAAAAGCCATGGCGGTTGCCGCATTGGCATTGCACCGGGATACATTCACAAGCGCGGCAATGTCGGTGTGGTTTCGCGTTCCGGCACGCTGACCTACGAAGCCGTTTGGCAATTGACTCAACTCGGTTACGGCCAGAGCACCTGCGTGGGCATTGGCGGTGATCCGATCAATGGCACCTCTCACCTCGATGTGCTCCAAATGTTCAACGAAGATACTGAAACCGAAGCCATTATTTTGATCGGCGAAATTGGCGGCAATGCCGAGGTTGAGGCCGCGCGTTGGGCCAAGGAAAATTGCAAGAAGCCGATTGCCGGATTCATTGCCGGTGCAACCGCGCCTCCAGGTCGTCGCATGGGTCATGCCGGTGCGATCGTCGGTGGTGAAGAAGACACCGCGCAGGCGAAAAAGCGTATTCTTGCCGAGTGTGGAATCGCTGTGGCCGAGACTCCGGGCGTGATGGCCAGGACGCTGCTCAATGCGTGGGGCAAGTGATCAGGCTGTGCTTTTGACGCGCCGCTATCTTCACGCCACCACATGCACGCCGTGCGGATTGATCCGTGAGACGTAGGCTTGGCAGTTGATCGGAATCGCGGAGAACACCTTGCTGATCGCATCGGCGACCTTGCGTGCGATTTCTTCACCTTCGCAAAGTGCGAATACCGAGGGACCTGCGCCGGAGATGGAAAACCCGAGTGCGCCGGCGGCGAGGGCTGCGCGTTTGGCTTTGTAGAAATCGGGAATGAGCTTTTGGCGGCGTGGTTCGGCGATCACATCGTGGATCGAGCGCGAGATGAGGCCGTAGTCCTCCTGGATGATGCCGCAGAGGAGTCCGCCGAGGTTGCCGATTTGTTGGGTGGCGTTTTCGAGTGGGATTTCCTTGGGGAGAATTTCGCGGGCGACCTTGGTGAGGATCTCGATGTCCGGGTGCACGACCGCGGCCCAGAGGTTTTTCGGTGGGGCGATTTGTGCGAAGTCGAGTTCTTCGTTGGAGCGAATGAAAACGATGCCGCCGAGCAGGCAGGGAGCGACATTGTCGGCGTGCCATGCGCCATCGGCTGAGGCTTCGCCGGCCATCGCAAAGGGCAGCAGTTGTTTTTTGCTGAGAGGTTCGCCGATGAGCTTGTTGACCGCGTAAGCGCCGGCAACCGCGGAAGCTGAAGATGATCCGAGACCGGAACCGAAGGGCATTTTCTTGTGGATCTCCATCTCGATGCCGCGATCGGTCATGCCGAGGTGCTTGAGCAAATCGAGGGCAGCGACGCCGGCGGTATTTTGCGTCGGATTTTTCGGTAGTTTGCCGTCATCGCCGGTGATTTTGGTGATCTGCAATCCGGGTTTGTTCGAATGACGCACGACGATTTCGTCGCCGGGTGAGTCGATCGCAAAGCCGAGCACATCATAGCCGCAGGCGACATTGGCGACGGTGGCGGGTGCAAAAACGCGGATTTCGGAAGAGGAGGCCATAGGGTGGAAAAGCGGTTGGGCTGTATGCGTGACAGCGGGAGAGTCATGCAGCGGGACTTGGCATTGATCAAGCCCGGAAAGCGGTCGATGGGATGGGATCGAATTTCAGAACAGCCACAACGATCGGCGTTTGCGTTTGTAGGATCCGTCGCCGACCGAGAGCACCTCGATGCGGGTGGTGGTGAGGCCCTGATCGTAGAAGCCGAGTTTTTTGGCAGCGCGCGGGGTCAGATCGAGGTGGCGTCCGGCGATGAAGGGCCCGCGGTCGTTGATGCGGATATTGAGGGATTTGCTGTTTTCGAGGTTGGTGACTTTGACGAGGCAGGGCAGGGGTAAAGTTTTGTGGGCGCCGGTGAGGTGCCATGGCATCACTTTTTCGCCGATCGATGTATTGCCGCGTCGGATGCCGAAGAAGCTCGATTCGTTGTACCACGAGCAGGTGCCGGTTTCCTCAAATTTGAGTGCGGCCTTCACGCTCATCGGTTCATACGACTCGCCGCGTACCGTGTAGGGTCTTGTCATGTATCCCTCGTAGCCCGGCGGACGTGAGCTGCATGAACAGAGAAAGATCGTCAATGCGATACCGATGATCTGAAGCATCCCTTGCATGGCGGGGTGCTGGCTTCAGCGTTTTTTTTCACGCACGACCGCGAGGCTTGTGGCGACCTGGTCCTTGAGTTTGAGACCAGGCTTGAACTTCACGGTCGCACGGGCGGGGATCTTGACGGTCTTTGCTGGCTGCTTCGGATTGCGGCCGATTTTTGCTTTTGTTTCGCGAACTTGAAAGGTGCCGAAATTGCGCATCACCACCTGATCGCCATCGGCCAATGAATCGGCAACCACGACGATGAGCCGTTGGATGACTTCCATCACGTCCTGTTGCGAAAGCGAATGCCCTTCGGTACCGAGTTGATCGGTGATCTTGATGGCGAGTTCTCGTTTCGTGATGGTGGGCATGGCGGTAAAAGGTGGGTTTTGAAGGCGGCGGGGGCGAGAATTCTTACAAATTTGAATGGGCTTTGTCGCTACAAATCTGCTGAAAGTGCTGGATTTGGAGGCTCTATTCAAAGGTAAGCAATCCGAGTGCCATGTGCGCGGTAAAGCGCGGCAAGAAACTCAGGCGGGCTCCTCCTCCTCGGGCGGGTGGCCGCTTGCGGGTTTTCCGAGGACCTTGGCGGTCGTGCGAAAATGAAGCTTTGCGGCCTTGCCGAGGGCGTCTGGGCCGTGTTGGGCAATCAGATCGCGGGCGGCCATGACGACGCTGTCGGAGGCTCCGAGCGGGAGCTTCACACCCGAGGCGGCGGAGGTTTTGTCCATCCAATCGACGAAGCGTTCGCGCGCGAGGATCGAGGCTGCGGCGACGGCCGTGTCGGATTCGCCCTTGGTGCGTTGATCAAGTTGGATCGTGAGGCCTTTTTCGCGAAGCGCGCGCTGGAGAACCTCGGGTCGGGCGAATTGATCGCTGAGCGTGCGAGGGCAGTCGGGCCTTGCAGCGCAGAGTTTTTCGATCACGCGAGCGTGGCCCCATGCGAGCAGGTGGTTGAGGTTTTTGAACGAGGCATGCATCTCGTTGTAGCGCTCGGGGCCGATCGACACGACCTCGTACGCGCAGCCGGGGGTGGCGCGGATGATGTCGGCGAGTTTGCGGATGCGAGCGCTGCCGGTGATGCGCTTTGAGTCCATGATGCCGGCGGCGATCAGGTGGCGGGTAATCGCGGCGTCGGTGTAGACACCGGCAATCACGAGTGGGCCGAAGTAGTCGCCTTTGCCGCTCTCATCGATGCCGAAGTGCGGTGAAAAATGCTCGGGGTCGAGCACCTCTTCGTAGCCGATGCGCGCTTCCTTGAGCACTTCCGGTTCAAGGGTGAAGCGGATGAAGTCTTCAGTGTCCTTTCCCTGGACAAGCACTTTCGGGCCTTTTTCGTAGGCCGTGACATTGAGCTTTGCCTTGCGTGCGGAAAAGAGCGCGTGCTCCTTAGCAACAAACTCAAAGCCGTTTTGCTCTAACACCCAGCGCAGGGTATCGACCTGATCCGGTGTGAGTGGCGCGGTGAAGGTGTTCACTGCCGCTGATTGTTGTCCGTTAGTTTTTGGAATCAAGCCGCGAGGTGATGTATGCGGCATTGAGTTGATTCGGATGATCGATGAGGTGGCTGGCGCCTGCCTCGATCAGGCGATCGCGATCGTGGTAGCCCCAAGTCACGGCGATGGCGGGCATACC
>Ga0214168_1000955_pt1 | contig 11669 bp, 8 predicted proteins | sample LakMenepilimnion_FD_153002 | JGI IMG/M metagenome (GOLD analysis project Ga0214168, IMG submission 153002) | Freshwater microbial communities from Lake Mendota, WI - Practice 29OCT2010 epilimnion v4 | ecosystem: Environmental > Aquatic > Freshwater > Lake > Epilimnion/Euphotic zone | place: Lake...
GTGAACGTACGACGATGCACTGCAGTTGCAACTGTGGCCGGAAGACTTGGGGGCCGGCCTTGCCACGGCATTTGCACATTCGTGTAGTGCGGTAAATCTCCTAAACCAGCAAGTGTCCAGTTGCCGGGGATATCAATACTTTTCCATTGCACGATGTTTTCTGTAATGGCATCGGCGGGAACATCTGCAACATCTTCGTAGCGTGAAATGCTCCACTTGCCGTTCAACGAAACATGCCACGGACTTTTTTCGCGAATTGCTAATCGAGCATGTGTGAGGTCTGTATAGCTAGTGATATCACTACGCATCGGCAACCTATGAATGGAGACCACTTGCGGATCTGCCCATGGAGCAAGGTCACCTACTACTGGCAATGTCATATGTACATCAAAACAAATAAGTGACTAATTCGTACTCTCAGGCTTCCGTTTCCGGAAACGAGTGCCTTTCACTTTGTCAGTGGCTTTTGATGCTTGCTGTTTTGCTTTATCCAGCGTGCGTTCAGCCCATGTGAATTCCTTTGCCAGAATTGCCAAACCGGCGATGATGACGAGAATCCCCGGGCCGGGCAACACCATCATTGCAATTCCCGCCAAGAGAACAATTCCACCAATTATCAAAATAACTAGTCTGCGGAAATTGGTGCGAATGAGGCGAATCCATTCAAGCGGATTATGCAGTCCCTTAGCCATGCCAAATGATAGACCGACAAATGTCCGTGGAGAGTACATGTCATAAGGTGAATACATGGCTAGGACGACGGGAACAGAACACGACCCATTCGAGGAAGCGTCCATCCCCACTCTGCTCATGTGCCTTGCCCAGATCACGGGCGATGACCACTGGCTGCAGGAGCCATATCTACCCCGCCGAGATACGAATTTGTTCCATGACGAGACAGGCGGGTTGCCGTCAGCCGTGCAGGACGAGGTACGAAATGCCGCACGCCAAGTGTTGCAAGACATCGCCAACAACAGCCGTTCCATTCCCCACGACATTGACATAGAGCGCTTCAACAGGATGATGAACGTCTGTGTGGCAGAAGACGTTGCGCCCGAATACGCACCCATGCTGTTGGAAGAGTTGGGATTTGTTAACCGTGATGTCCATTGGTCGACACCTGCCGTTTCGCCAAATGGGTTCAAGGTGTTGATCATTGGCGCTGGGTTTGCCGGAATCTGCGCCGCCATCAAGCTGCAGGCTTTGGGAATTCCATACGTTGTCGTGGAAAAGAACTCAGACATTGGTGGCACCTGGTTCGATAACAACTATCCAGATGCTGGGGTCGACACACCTAATCATTTCTATTCTTATTCATTTGCACCAAACACCAAATGGAAGCACTACTTCTCTAAACGTTCAGACATTTGGCAATACGCGCAAGATGTTGCTGAGAAGTTCAACATTATTTCTCACATTAGGTTTTCAACAGAAGTAACCACCATGAAGTGGAATATTGAATCTCAAACGTGGACCACCACAATCACAAATAGTGCGCAAACTAAAGACGAAGAGTTTTCGGCGGTCATCACTGCGGTTGGTCAACTGAACAGACCAAACCTCGCACCTGCCCGCGGAATCGAAAACTTCAACGGCGATTGGTTTCACTCCGCGCATTGGAATCACTCAGTTGACCTTTCGGGAAAACGAGTTGCCGTAATAGGCACTGGCGCTAGTGCCATGCAGTTCATGCCCACTCTTGCGGCAACTGCGGGTGACGTCACCATCTTTCAACGTTCACCACAATGGGTACGACCAAACAATGATTACCACCGCACTGTCTCTGAAAACACAATGTGGCTTCTTGAGAACATGCCGTTCTATGCGCAGTGGTACAGGTTTGGTTTGTTCTGGAGGTTTGGCGATGGGCTACTTCGCACATTGCGACGTGATCCTGAGTGGCAATTCCCCGAACGTTCCATGAACAGACACAATGATCGCCACCGCGAACAACTCACTGAACATCTGTTGCAAGAACTAGAGGGGCGAACTGACCTGATCGATAAATGTCTTCCCGATTACCCGCCGTATGGAAAACGCATACTGGTCGATAACAACTGGTACTCAACATTGCGTCGAGACAATGTGCACCTAGTTACTTCGGCTGTCGATCATGTAACAAATACTGGCATTATTGATGCAGACGGTGACAAGCATGATTTCGATGTGATCATTCTTGCCACTGGTTTCCAAGCGGGGAATCTGTTGTCGCCCATAGACATACGAGGTGTATCTGGAATACCACTGCGAGATGTGTGGGGTGTAGATGACCCGCGCGCATACCTCGGTATCACTGTTCCGGATTATCCCAATATGTTTGTACTTGTCGGACCAAATACTTTTGTGGCCCACGGTGGGAGCATCATCTACCAAGCAGAGTGCGAGATGCGATACGTCACTGACTGCATTCGCCACATGGTGGAGAACGGAATCTCTTCAGTCGAAGTAAAACAAGATGTTCATGACGAGTACAACGAACGCGTCGATGCCGAACACGACCAACTTGTGTGGTCACACTCGGGTCTTCATAGTTGGTACCGCAATAGCAAAGGTCGAGTCTTCTCGCCTATGCCGTGGAGGTTTGTTGATTACTGGCAGATGACTCATGCCTTCAATGAATCTGAATACACCGTCACAGTGAAAAGTGACGCGTCATGACCCAGTCATCATTCAATACCGATGGTGGCATTAACGAGATTCCCCTTCCCGGCGCCGTGGGGAAATTGTGGTTGTGCGGCAAGCATTACATCGGCCCCAAAGTTGAACAAGTCGTCACGGACTTCAACATTCACCATGTGGTGTGTTTGGTGGAAGAACATGAACTCGTTGGACGATACGACAATTACATTCAATGGCATCGCGATAATGCAAACAACGGTGGCATTTGGTTTGCCATGCCAGACCTTTCATATCCCGACTTTGATGACTGTTTTGAAAAAGTGAATGGGCTTGCTGAGTTAGTGCGTGACCAGGGCAACATGCTGGTGCATTGCGCGGCTGGAATTGGACGCGCTGGTACCACTGCCACTGCAATTCTCATGATTCTTGGGATGGACGAAGAAGAAGCCACTCATCATGTGCGTTTACATCGCCCAATGGCAGGCCCTGAGGCTGGAACGCAACGAATTTTCATTACAGATCTGGGTCGATTCCTTACAGAACAACGCGGTTGGTAGACATCCCTACATATTTCGACTCCCACGGGTCATTCGTGTCGGCTATCCTGAACACACAAAAGAAATCACACAACTTGTGTGCGGAGTGCTGGAAATATCATGAATATCCTCGTTGTAGGAGCTGGTGGAGTTGGGGCCTCAATGGCCTCCATTGCTGAGACACGGAGTTTTTTCGACTCCTTTGTATTGGCAGATATCTCACGAGAAAGGGCCGAGCAGGCAGTTGCCGAACTCGACGACCCTGGAAAGTTCTCCGCCGAAGTCGTTGATGCCGGCAATGTGAGCGATCTTGTTGCACTCATTACCAAAGTAAAAGCCGACATCGTTGTTAACGCGTGCGACCCACGGTTCAACGAGCCCATCTTTGAAGCATGCTTTCAATCGCATTGCAGTTACTTAGACATGGCTATGAACTTGAGCCACCCTCACCCCACCAACCCGTATGAAGAAGTGGGTATCCCCTTAGGTCGCGATCAATTAGCCGCACACGAAACATGGAAAGAGCGAGGCATTCTTGCTTTAGTAGGCATGGGCGTCGAGCCAGGCCTCAGCGACATCTTTGCTCGATACGCAGCGGATCACTTGTTTGATGAAGTGCACGAGATTGGTGTGCGTGACGGATCCAACTTGTCGATTGACGGATTTGATTTTGCTCCAACGTTTTCTATCTGGACAACTATTGAAGAATGCTTAAACCCACCCATCGTGTGGGAAAAAGAAAAAGGCTTGTTCACAACTGACTGCTTTAGCGAACCAGAAGTGTTCCACTTCCCCGCTGGCATTGGTCCTGTTGAATGCGTGAACGTAGAACACGAAGAAGTTCTACTCATTCCCCGAGTAGTGGATTGCAGTCGTGTCACATTCAAATACGGACTCGGTGCTGAATTCATTGACTGGTTGAAAACATTTGCCTACTTAGGTCTTGATTCCACTGAAAAGATTCGCGTGGGAGATGTTTCCGTTGCACCACGTGACGTGCTGGCCGCAGTATTGCCAAACCCAGCAAAGCTTGGTCACCTCATGCATGGTCGCACATGCGCAGGTACGTGGGTGCGTGGTTTGTACGACGGTGCACCGCGCGAGGTGTACCTGTATCACGTTGCAGACAATGAAACCACAATGCGCGAATGGGGTTCACAAGCAGTGTTGTGGCAAACAGCAGTGTGTCCAGTGGTTGCATTAGAGCTCTTAGCAAATGGCGATTGGAAAGACACCGGCGTTCTCGGACCAGAAGCATTCGATGCTGTGCCATTCTTGAACCTGCTTGGTGATTATTCAACTCACCATGGCATTTTGGAGATGGGTCCAGGTATGTGGCCAAGTCCGAAGTCCACAGGGCAACCAGGCTGGGATCGCCCCGTGCGCCGCGCCATCCTTCCTGCGTGAACGCTTTGCTGAAGTAATTCACCATTTAGAATTCTTTTGTGACAACTCACTCCATCATTTCGCCTGTTGATGGCTCTGTTATCGCCGAGCGCGAGCTTGCTTCGGATTCACTAACAGAATCTGTCTTGGAGCGTGCGCACGAAGCACAGACCGTGTGGCGAAATACATCAATTGCAGAGAGGGTTCGTCTCTGCGAAGCCATGGTGCAACATTTGGAAAAGAATGCGGCAGACATTGCAACAGAAATTTCCTGGCAGATGGGCCGACCTGTTCGATACACGCCGAATGAGATTCTGCGAGGCGCACAGGAACGCGCCAGATACATGATGTCTATTGCCGAATCCGAACTTGCTGATCTTGCTGTGCCGGAGGTACCCGGGTTTACAAAGTTCGTTCGTCGTACGCCCGTAGGCACAGTTCTCATCGTTGCACCCTGGAATTATCCGTACCTCACGGCAATCAATTCTCTTGTTCCTGCCTTATTGGCTGGCAATACGGTGGTGATGAAACACGCATCACAAACATTGCTGTGTGCAGAGAGATTCAGCCAAGCATGTGAAGCAGCTGGTTTTCCTCCTGGCGTGTTTCAGCACATTCATGCCACCCACGCAACTGTTGAGAAAATGATTAGTGATCAACGCATCAACTTTGTTGTCTTCACTGGCTCTGTCAATGGTGGTGCAGCTATGGAGCGTGCCGCTGCCGGGCGTTTCATTGGTGTGGGCACAGAACTTGGTGGCAAAGACCCGTCATATGTTCGACACGACGCAGACCTTGCGCTTGCGATTGCCGAGAATGTCGACGGTGCATTTTTCAACTCTGGGCAATCGTGTTGCGCTATCGAACGCATCTATGTTCATACAGATGTATACGACCAGTTTGTAGAGGGCTTCGTCGATCTCACAAAGCAGTATGTACTCGGAAACCCCATGCATTCCGACACAACAATTGGTCCAATGGTGAACACGGCTGCAGCAGCATTTGTGCGCAGACAAATCGAAGAGGCTTTTGCATCTGGAGCGCAACACTTAGTGGGTGAATCCCACTTCCCTCACTCCAACACGGATTCCGCCTACATAGGCCCAACTGTTTTGGTCGACGTCAACCACTCCATGAGTGTTATGCGTGAAGAATCTTTTGGCCCGGTCATTGGAATCATGCGCGTAGACAGTGACGATGAAGCTATTCACCTCATGAACGATTCCCCATACGGCCTGACTGCATCTATATGGACGCAAGACCAGGTGGCAGCGCAATCAATAGGTGACCACATTGCAACTGGCACAGTGTTTATGAACCGTTGCGATTATGTGGACCCCACCTTGGTGTGGAGCGGCGTCAAGGACACCGGCTCTGGTATTGCGTTATCGCGGTTAGGTTTTGGTCCGTACACCCGACCAAAATCATTCCACCTCAAACACAATTAGTTATAGAGAAATCTGGACGGTCTGAGCAATCGACCGAGAACTTGATCCGACTCGTAATTCGATGGGGCCGGTCCATTGTTCCCAGGTTCCATGATCTGGATTCCACGTTCTGTATGCATCTCTGTCCACAACAACTGTTGCAGTCACTGTGCCGCCAGCTGGCACTGGCACACGTGCATACCCAACAAGTTTTTGCACCGGCTCATCACTAGGTAAACCTGCACGTTCAATGCGATGCGCATACACCTGCACTACTTCTACTCCGTCGCGGGAAGATGTATTGGATACTTGCACGCTTACTTCGTGCTTGTTGCGAAGTTCAGCTGATGTGATTGCTGTCTGTGCGTAGCCCAAACCGAATCCGAAAGGAAATAGCGGTTCACGACCAACAGTGTCGTACCAGCGGTACCCAATAAGGCGACCCTCTAAGTATTTCGCTGCACCATTACGGCCAGGGTGATGTTCAAATGCTGGTGTATCTTCAAGCCGACGTGGCAATGTCACTGGCAAACGTCCACTCGGTTCAACATCGCCAACGAGGATGTCTACAAGTGCGTCACCGAATTCTTGTCCTGGAAACCAGGCATAGATAACGGCTTCAACATCTTCAAGCCACGGCATGGAAACGGGAGATCCGGCATTCACAATCACGATTGTTCGCTTGCTGACTTTGGCAACTTCTGCGACCAACAAATCTTGATCACCTGGCAATGCGATGGTGTCGCGGTCCCATCCTTCACTCTCCCAGTCATCGTTTGTTCCTACAACAACAACTGATACATCACACTTCGCGGCAAGGTCAATTGCTTCTTGCATCATGTTTTCGTTTAGTGGTGGCATGCAACCAATGCTGAGGCCGCTTAGTCCAGCCCCCGTTGGCGTGTGTCGTACTTCCACCACAAATGAATAGGTACGACCTTCTTCAAGCACAACTGTGCTCAATACTTCTGGTTTGCCCATCCCAAAGAATGATCCGCCCGCCGGAGTCTGTGCGTTATCGATGATCACTTCTCCATCGAGAATCACTTTCACAGGTGCAACTGATTCAATTCCGAATGTCCACTCGCCTGACTGATCTGCAGTGAGATCGGCCGTGAGGCGCGCACCAAATGCGAAGTTGGGTTCACGACGTTGCAGTGGGTCACCAGCCCACAACAAACGGAATGTTCCTGTGGTTCCGCTTTGCGCAGGAACTGCTTCAGAGTCATCTAACTCGTCTGGCGTGTTGTAGTACGCCAGCGTCACATTGTGAAGAAGACGAGCATCTAGTTCAGGCAACTTCTTATTGATGTTGCAGCCTGGCGAATGCTCAATTCTCACGGCTTTCCCAAGACGGTCTGTGATGGCATCGAGTGGGTGCGAGACGCGCGTTGGTGTCACATGTGCACTTCCGCCGCCTTGCACCATGGCGGTCGATGCATTGGGCCCGAGAACTGCAATGGATCCGACACCTTCAATAGAAAGAGGAAGAACTGGAACACCACTAATGGATTCGTTACGCAATAACACCATGGAAGCAGCAGATGCACGACGCAAGATTGCAGTATCGGCTGCATCGTCACGTGTGATCTCGGCACCAGGAGGAATACCAATACCACCCGTTCTCTCCATAATGTTCAAAATGTTTCGAGCGCATTCACGCACAAGTTCAGTTGGCACATCACCGCGTTCAACAGCATCAATCAGAGCTTGACCGCGATGCAGTGTTGGCCCGGGCATTTCTAGGTCAAGTCCAGCCACCACACCTTCGGCAGTGGAATGAAGTCCGAACCAGTCACTCACGACCATGCCGTCGAAACTCCACTCACCGCGCAATACATCACGCAGCAACCATGTGGAGTCTGCTGCATAAGGTCCATTAACGCGGTTGTAACTAGTCATCACAGACATCACTTCAGCATCCAACACTGCACGCTCAAACGGCACCATATACATCTCGCGCAGTGTGCGCTCATCGATCTGTGAATCAATGGTCATGCGTTCAAATTCTGTGTCGTTACCAACAAAGTGTTTGATGCAACTTGCAACACCCTGCGACTGCACACCTTTTACATATTCCACGGCTGTCATCGCAGTGAGATATGGGTCTTCGCTCATGCATTCAAAGTTGCGACCACCAATGGGTGTGCGATGCAAGTTCACAGTGGGCGCAAGATGCACGCGTGCACCTTTCGCAACTACTTCCCGACCCAACAGTTCTCCAATGCTGCGCACCAGTTCGGTATCCCAAGAAGCAGCGATCGCAGTTCCACACGGCACGTTCATTGACGCAGGGCCATCGAACTTGCTTCCACGGACTCCACCAGGGCCGTCGCTCACACGCATCTTCTCAACGCCCAGTCGTTCGTTCGGCACGGTGTTCCACATGTTGCGACCGGCAAGCAAGGAAACCTGTTCGTCCAAGGTCATCTGATCAAGAAGGTCGTCGACAAATTTTGACATGACCTAGTCTCGCATTTCAGCGATGACGGTCAAGAAACGACTTGGTGTGTGCACGACCAGAGTTCACCATGAAATCAAGGTCGTCTTGCACCAAATCAAATGTGGTGGTTCCTATGTAGTCCGTATCTATGGGTACGGTGCGATCTCGGTCACCAAAACCCTGATTCGCGCGTGTGAGGTCTCTGGTTACTGCTTCCAGCATGTTGAGGGCGAACTCCAACATGTTCTTCGGTGCACGGGCAGGAAACCCAACCAATTGAGTGGTGACATCAAGGCCAATTCCTTCCAGGAACGTCAACACCTCACCAAAGTCGACTGACCCATCTTGAGCAACATCAAGACGTTCGAAAATTTCGGACGCATCAGATGTTCCAAAGATGGATTGGAGTTCATCAGGACTCAAGCCGCCACTAGCAATCGCCGCATTGAGTTCATCTCGTGAAATACGTCCATCTGCGTTTGCATCGAAGGTATCTAAGTGATCAAGCAATTTTTGCACCGGTCGCTGCAATTCGTTTACTTTTGCTTGCGCCTTTTCCTTTTCAGTGTGCTTGAGTGCAAGACCAGTGTTTGGTCGTTTTGGCGTGGCGCTCTTATCCATCCAACCACGCGTGATATCTGACTCATCTGCAGACACCAGTGTGAAGCCAACCGTTCGAGAGTTCACAGGGCTAAAACGTGCTGAACGTGGATAGTGCTCACTTGCATGTTCGAGCGGCTTCATTCGACGAAGATACGAATCTTTTGAATCAAGCGATAGCCACCAGCCATCAAAAACATGCACTGGGTTATTGCACAACAATCCTCCGTCTACATACACCTCTGGTTCTGGATTTAATAGTCGGTCTACACCAGAAATCAAGCTGATGGGCTGCAACATCACAGGCAACGACATAGACATACGCGTTGCGACCCGCACCGGCATGTTTGGAGTTGTCTTAATATGGCAATACTCCGTCATCATGCGTGTCACGTTCGTTACAGGAATACACAGTTCACGCCCACAACGTTCATAGAGCTGCATAAACGTAATGTCCGCGTGACCAGTGGTGTCTTCCAGAATGGAGCCGAGAAAGTCATACAGTTTGTTTCCAGGATGCATCCCTCGCTTACGTGCTGCACGTGCAAACGAAGAAAATTGGCCACCTGATCCATCTTTGGCCACAGATTCAAAATCTGCGGGGACTTTTTCCAACATGTATTGCGTGGAACAACCAGTGGCTGCAAGAAGGGCAAACATACTGCCCACACTTGTTCCCGCTACGCGGCGAATGTTGTGCGGATAAATGCCTTCTTCTTCAAGAACTTGCAGTGCACCGATGTAGCAATACCCCTTGGCACCGCCACCTTCGAATGTGAGGTTCTCAATAGATGATGCGGAATGCCCAGCCGATGGTTTTTGCGTGCGCACCTTCACCAAATCCACTGGCGGCAGGGTGGGTGGTTCCACACTGGAGTGCATGATGAGCGAAGAGTCTTTGGCCATTGCCAAATTGTAGTTATTCGAGAACAGGCGATTTTCCTATGTGCCCGTAGGCTTTCGGGGTGTCTGAGGCCCCTGAAATCTTGAGTGAAGCAGCCACCAGGCGCACCTTTGCCATCATTTCGCACCCCGACGCTGGCAAGACCACCCTCACCGAGAAGTTCCTCTTATATGCAGGCGCAATCCAGACCGGCGGAGCCGTCAAGGCTCGTGGCGACCGTCGCGCCGCCACCTCTGACTGGATGGCCATGGAACGCCAGCGTGGCATCTCTATCTCTTCCACGGTGTTGCAGTTCCCTTATCGCGATTGCGTGTTCAACTTGCTTGACACTCCTGGTCACCGCGACTTCTCAGAAGATACGTACCGAGTGCTGTCGGCCGTAGATGCCGTGATCATGGTGCTCGACGTTGCGAAAGGTATTGAACCTCAGACTTTGAAACTGTTCGAAGTTTGTCGTTCACAAAATCTTCCTGTCATCACCTTCTTTAACAAGTACGACCGCCCAGGCCGTGACCCACTTGAGTTACTAGATGAAGTGGAACAACAAATTGGTTTGCGACCAACGCCCGTTACATGGCCTGTCGGTCAATCTGGTGATTTCCGCGGCGTTATCGATCGTCGTACTGGTGACTTCGTTCGCTTCACACGCGTAGCTCGTGGTTCATCTATTGCACCTGAAGAAATCGTAAGCGCCGAACAGGCAGCTATTGATGAAGGCCCCGCGTGGAAGCAAGCACTCGATGGTTGCGGGCTTCTCGATGCAATTGGTGCCGATGTCGACCTTGAGAGTTTTCTTGCTGGCGAAAGTACTCCTGTATTTGTGGGTTCAGCACTTACCAACTTTGGCGTGCAAATGATTCTCGACGCAATTGTTGACCTGGCGCCTGCACCTGCACCGCGACGCGACGCAGAAGGTGATCCGCGCGCACTTGAAGCTGACTTTGCTGCCTTTATTTTCAAGATTCAAGCGAACATGGACCCAAACCATCGTGACCGCATTGCATTCGCACGCATATGCAGTGGCAAGTTTGAACGCGGCATGGATGTTGACTGCGCACGCACTGCGAAGAACGTGGGCACTAAGTACGCAACTACTGCATTTGGCTCCGAACGCGAAACAATTGAAGAGGCCTACCCCGGTGATGTCATTGGGCTTATCAACACAGCAGGCCTGCAGATTGGCGACACATTGCACGCCGGCAAATCAGTGGCCTTCCCCGCGTTGCCACGTTTCGCACCTGAAGTATTTGCCACTGCTCGCCCACTTGATTCATCTAAGTTCAAACAATTCCGTCGCGGCATGCAGCAGCTTGACGAAGAAGGTGTCGTGCAGGTTTTACGTGACCCAGACATGGGAGACGCCGACCCCATCCTTGCTGCCGTTGGGCAATTGCAGTTTGAAGTATTGGCTCACCGCCTTCAGCATGAGTTCAATGCACCCGTAGAAATTCTGAATGCCGATTATCAAGCCATTCGTATTACAGACAAAGAATCAATTCCACGTCTTCGCGAAATTGGTGGCATTCGTATCTTGCGCAGGAGCGACGATGTTCTGGTTGCTCTGTTCCAAAGCAAGTATCGCTTGCAACGGCTTGAAGCAGACGAGCCTGCTCTGACATTGATTCCAATTCTTGCGGGTAGTCGAGACTGAAATGATTCTGATTGATGCGGAAGGGCTCAAGGCTTCTCGTCCTGGACGTACTTTGTTCGAAGATGTCTCTATCACCATTAGTACTGGTGATCGTCTTGGAGTC
>Ga0214168_1000956_pt1 | contig 11667 bp, 10 predicted proteins | sample LakMenepilimnion_FD_153002 | JGI IMG/M metagenome (GOLD analysis project Ga0214168, IMG submission 153002) | Freshwater microbial communities from Lake Mendota, WI - Practice 29OCT2010 epilimnion v4 | ecosystem: Environmental > Aquatic > Freshwater > Lake > Epilimnion/Euphotic zone | place: Lake...
AACTGATTTATATTATTAATATCATCTTTCTATTTGAGGATAATGAATTCAAAATATTATATAATCATCGTATGCTATGAAAATTCTTCTCAGTAATAGCATAATTTCCCACAGCATTCATCTTTTTAGTCAGTTTCTGCAATTACATTTTTTTATTAAGTTACTCGGTCAAGGGACACGCCAACATATTTTCTATCTTCTATAACTCGATCAAGTTCCACTCTTTGGGCTTTCCTACCATTTATTTAATTTTAAGTATAATCATTAGAAAAAATTTATCCACTTACTCTATCTAAAGTTATTCTATTGCTATGAACTTGATTTTGATATAAATTTTTATCACTATTATTAGTTTATAAATTATCTTTAATTTCATGATTTCGTGGAGATATTGAAATTTTATGACCTCTTACACTTTTTGGTAAATTTCCAAAATTTTGCAAAGTTTAAATTGGAGTTTTTATTTGCATTTTAGTTGGTTTTATTTATTGTTTTTTAATCATTTGTTGAACTGGTGGATATCTTATTTAATTTTAATATTATTTATCTATTAACTGGTGGTGGACCCACGAATGCGATTGATGGCGAAGTCGCAGGCGCTACCGATATTTTGATTTCTTATGCCTATAAAACTGCATTCGGATCAAACTTCCAAGATCTAGGACTTTCAAGTGCAATTTCTATGGTTATGTTTGTCATTGTCGGAACAATGTCTATGTACACATTGAAAAAATCTAAGATAATGGAAACGCTATGAGTAAAAAACTAGGAACAAATAATATTTGGAAGCATGCTCTGGCCATAAGCCTGGTGCTATTCACCGCATTTCCAATTTATGTCGTAATCGTCACATCTTTCGATCCGACAGGTGGAATTTCTTCTAGTTCATTGCTACCTGTGAGATTTTCATTTGATAATTACATATTGTTATTTACTGATCCGCTAATTCCTTACTGGGCTTGGATGAAGAATTCTTTGATTATTGCAACTGCAACTGCAGTCACTTCGGTGGCTATTGGGGCGGCTGCAGCATTTGCTTTCAGTCGTTTGAGATTTAAGGGGCGAAAAACCGGTTTAAAAACCTTGCTATTAATTCAAGTTTTTCCAAGTTTCCTCTCACTTTCGGCAATTTATGTAATGATGGAGCAAGTCTTCTTGATCACCCCAACCTTTGGGTTAGGAAGCATTTGGGGTCTTTATTTGATTTATATCGGTGGTGCACTTGGCGTTAATGTTTGGCTCCTTAAGGGATTCCTTGATTCGATTCCTCTTGAGCTAGATGAATCAGCGCGTTTAGATGGCGCATCGGTTCCACAAGTCTTCTGGTTAATCTTCCTTCCGCTTGCAGCACCAGTATTAGCGGTTATTGCAGTACTTTCATTTATCGGAACTTTCAATGAATTCGTTCTAGCTTCCCTCTTCTTGCAGGATGTAGAAAGACGAACGGTTGCAGTCGGTCTGCAACAATTTGTGGGAGGTCAATTCGAGGCAACTTGGGGACCTTTTGCCGCGGGATCAATCATCGCTTCAATTCCGCTAGTTGTTATCTTCCTATCAATGCAACGCTTCATAATCGGCGGCTTAACCGCAGGCGCAACGAAGGGTTAAGTTGAAAAAAGTAAGTCTTTTTACCGCAATAACAATCTCTCTAGTTTTGGCAACTGTTTCCAGTTCATACGCAGAAGTTAAATCTGATTTTATTAAGCCGGTAATACGTGGACCACAGAGCGATGAGTCGGTCTATTTCATAATGACTGATCGCTTTGAAAATGGCGACAAGAGCAATGATTATGGTGGAAGCAATCAGTCATTGTCTGTAAGTGGTTTTGCTCCAGAAGATATTGGCTATTGGCACGGTGGAGATTTCAAAGGAATCACGAAGCGCTTGGATTACATCAAATCTATGGGCTTTACTTCGATCTGGATTACGCCGCCGGTAGTTCAAAAGTCTGTGCAAGGAAACTCATCTGCTTATCACGGCTATTGGGGCGTTGATTTCACAACTGTCGATCCGCATCTGGGCAGCGAAGAAGATTTTAAAGAGTTAGTTTCGCAAGCACATAAATTAAATATGAAGGTCATTATTGATGTCGTTGTAAATCACACTGCTGATGTTATTTACTACGACAGCAATGGAAGACCACAAGTAAATCCCGCCGAAGCAAATATCAAGAAACCGGATTGGCTCAATTTAATTAGCAATTATCACAATCTTGGAAATAATCCGAGTATCGGAAATTCAGTCCTAGATGGTGATTTCTTCGGCCTCGATGATTTAGAGACCGAGAACCCTAAAGTGATAAGTGGGTGGATTGATGTCTGGTCTAACTGGATTACCAAATTTGATATTGATGGCATGAGAATCGATACCTTTAAGCACGTAAATCCTGAGTTCTGGAAGGCATTTATTCCAAAGATTCAAGCAGCGGCAATTGCGGCTGGCAAAAAAGATTTTCCTATTTTCGGTGAAGCAGCTGATACCGATGCTGCTTCTTTATCCACATATGTTGCAGGTGGGCAAGTACCAAGTGTTTTAGATTTTGATTTTCAAAAGCAAATAAAGGGTTTTGTGCAATTTGGTGTCTCTGCAGAATCTTTAGCCGAGTTGTTTAACCGAGATGATCTTTATACAACGCCGACTACGAACGCTTATGGGCTTGCTACCTTTCTTGGAAATCACGATATGGGACGTATCGGATATTTCTTAACTAATGCGGTTGCTGTTGGAGAAAACCAAACTTTACTTGAGCGTGCCAAACTCGCAAATGCTTCACTTTTCTTACTTCGCGGTGGACCAGTTCTTTACTACGGAGATGAAAAAGGAATGACAGGCTATGGGGGAGATAAGAAAGCACGGCAAGATATGTTTTCTACCCAAGTAGTTGATTGGCAGAATGAAGTTCGCATCGGATCTACTCCTATAAAGAGTGCAACTGCTTTTGATGTGAAAAATCCGCTAGAAGATCAAATCTCTGAACTCCAGAAAGTAATCGCTTCCAATCCAGCCCTGCGAAATGGAACACAAGAAGTTCGCTACGCCAAAAATGGACTCTTCGTTGTAACGCGTTATCTAAACGGAGTTGAATATGTTGTTGCCTTAAACGGTTCCGATACTCCGGCACAAGCCCAGTTCAAAGTTGGCTCCCTTAAGGGAGAATGGGAAGTCTTATCTGGAAGCTGCACGATCACTAGCGATGGCCAGATTGCGCTTGCGATCACCCAAAGAAATTACTGTGTTGCTAAAGCGAAGGCTCCAGTTGTTAACGCTGGAGTTATGAAAATTTCGACCCCAATAATTAAGCAGACGTCGCTACCTTCTGGCTGGAGTGAGGTCTCAACCCAGGTATCAGGTGCTAAATACGCTGAAGTTACTTTTAGCGTCAGAGTTAAAGGCGGTAAATGGAAATCAATCGGCACCGCTGATCGACGCACATTTGCTAGCGATTCCACCAAAGGTGGCCTCTATCGCGTTTATCTACACCCAGAAGATTTCAAAAAGGGAAGTACGGTGGAAGTGATCGCTGCAACAGTTGACGCCAAGAAGAAAGTTCTGCTCTCTAAAATAGTAAAAGTAAAAATCTAGTCCTTTAGCCAGAAGCGTAAAGGCTGATCTAAATAACTAGCCCAAGATGCTTCATTGTGGCCGGTCTTCTTATAAACCTTGCTGATGAAATCTGCATCTTTGCGATATCCCTTTTGTAACATCAAGCCATCCGCTAAATCTTGGAATGGTTCATATTGGGCATCTAGCGCTTTTGTTCCGCGGCTCATCCAAATTTTATGGCTGCCCGGTTTCGGTAGTTCTGCGACAGTTCTGTGAACCAGTGCATCACCACCGATAATCCAATGAGGAGAAAGCGCAAGTGCTGTTTTGAATTTATCAGGCTGTTTATAAGCGGCGTAGAGAGTAGATAACCCACCCATACTGGAACCAATCAAAGCGATATTTTCTGGGCTAATTTCTAACTCTAAAGATTGAAGAATTTGCGGAACGTAAGCACCAAAGATATTTTCTAAGTATTGATCTCCGCGCAGATGAAGTAAATCTTCCTTCGAGATATTGGGCAGGTTTACCGGCACATCTTCTAGGAAGAATTGTTGGGGGGAGAGATCTTTCGCTCGGCCCATCGGATCGGCTTTAGTAGAGCCGTGCCAAACAGCAATGATTACCGGGGGAGTAATTCCAAATTCGTGGCTGACTTTAAAACCGTGTTGCGCCATCTCCCAGGTCTTACCGCGAAAAGTTGAGGTCTTGCCATCAAAGACATTTTGGCCATCATGCGCAATAAGTAGGTGGCTACTTGGCTCCTGAGGTGCCCATAATTCAACGGTACGACCGTCGAAATCAAAGCGGGAGACCTCGCCTGGCACCCCGCGAATCTGATATCTCTTAACCAACTCCATAGTGCGACAATAGTGCAATGTCCGTTCTGCGCCGCAACATAATGTGGTTTCGCCGTGATCTACGTATCGGCGATAACCCTGCGCTATTGGCTGCAATCGAATCAAGTGACGAAGTAATCCCAGTATTCATTTTGGATAAATCCCAAATTGCTGAGGCCGGCGAAAAACTCCTGGCTTATATGGGCCAATCTTTACGATTACTTGATGACTCTCTTGGAAACAAGTTACATATCATTGAAGGCGATCAAGTTGAAATTCTGCAAGAGCTAATTGATCTTTACAAAGTTAGTGAAGTTCATATCTCAGATGAATATGAAAGATATGGCGCAGAGCGAGATGCTCGCGTTGAATCTGCCGGCATTAATCTGATCAGAACCGGAAGTCCTTATGCGGTAAAGCCAGGTCGCGTGATTAAAGAGAGCGATGCAACGCCATATCGGGTCTACACGCCTTTTTATCGCGCTTGGTTAAAGCATGGATGGCGCGCTCCGGCTAAAACTCCAAGCAAAATAATTGCGCCAACGCCACCAGATAAATATCGCGCCTTTCCTGACTTTCCGATGCCCACAAATGTGCAGGTTATCCAAGCCGGTGAAGCAGCTGCGATTGCAAGATTTAAAGCCTTTACAAAGAGCGGCTTAGATAATTACGACGAGAATAGAAACTTTGCCGGTATTGATGGAACTTCAAAGATGAGTACCTATCTAAAGTTCGGTGAAATTCATCCACGGAGTCTCTTGGCAAATCTTGGAGAAAGTAAAGCCCACGATACTTTCCGGAAAGAGATTGCTTGGCGCGAGTTTTATGCTGATGTTCTCTTCAATAATCCAAATACCGATACCGAGTATTACGCACCCCGCTTTACCCAGATGAGATATGACAAGCCTGGTGCGCAGTTTCAAGCCTGGTGCGAAGGTAAAACGGGATATCCATTTGTTGATGCCGCAATGCGCCAGTTAGTTGTTGAAGGCTGGATGCATAACCGCACACGAATGGTTGTGGCTTCATTTCTAGTAAAAGACTTGCACCTGGAATGGCAGTTAGGCGAACGTTTCTTCGCAGAACATTTAGTGGATTACGATGTTGCATCCAACGCTCACGGCTGGCAATGGACTGCCGGAACTGGCACAGATGCCTCGCCGTATTATCGAGTCTTTAACCCCATTGAACAGGGAAAGCGTTTTGATGAAAATGGCGATTACATCCGCAAATATGTCCCTGAGCTAGCTCATTTATCAGCGAATGAAATCCATGAGCCTTGGTTGTATTTAGATGGTTATTCCAAAGGATATTGCGAACGCATTGTCGATCACGCACTTGAAAGGCTGGAATCGTTAGCTCGGTTGCAAGAAATTAAGGCTGATAAGCCCGAGCTTCCGCGCTAGCGCGCTTTGCTTCATACATTGCTAAATCTGCTCGATGTAGTAAATCTCCCTTTCCATCATTACGAACGTGTCCGATACTGACGCCAATAGAAATAGGTTTTCCATTAATAATAAATGGATAACTCAAAGTCGCTTTCAGCGCACTCGCTAACTCTAAAGTTGCATCATCGCTACCTGCGGCAATTACTCCAAACTCATCACCACCCAACCGGGCCAAGATTGCACCGCTTGGAAGAGAACGACTGAATCGCTGTGCCACTTGTCGTAATATGCGATCTCCCATTTCATGCCCATAACTATCATTTACTGGTTTAAACCCATCTAAATCCAGGAGCAGTAAAGCCCCCTCTACTTCATTAAAGGTTGATAATTCAGCAATTAATCTACGTCGATTAGGCAAACCAGTGAGCTCATCGGTGCGCGCGAGAACTTTCTCTTCTCCCAAATTATTGGCCTGGCGGATAACCAAAGTCATTCTGATAAATGCCAATAAGAGCGTTGTAATTGTGGGAACAACGACGTAAGTAGGAAAATACTCGGGACGAATGGCGATCGCGGACAAGAGCGCGGGACTAATGAATATAGAAATTGCGATCAGCGCGGGATGGATCCTTCCTTCTGATTTACTCTCATTTGGTAGGTACCAAAAAGAGAGGGAGATTAAAACTAATCCGATTAACCAACCCTCATCACTTATTTGCCCAAATCTGTAGGTGCCTTCAATCTGCGACCACAAGTAGAAAAAATCTGTCAAAGTAAAGGCAAGTACTCCGGTGATTATCATAATCAATCGAAATGAAATTTTGGAGCGCGCAGCACTCGAAAGAATTATCACCAATAGCGCAATATCGCATACGGAGAATAGAACCGAGAAGAAGTTTCCCAAACCCGAAACCCCTACTAATTGCTTAAGCAATAGCGCGGAGATAATTGAGGTAAAACCTAGACCAAAAATTGCAGAGTCCAATAGTTCAATGGATCGCATTCGTTTCGCTCTGCCGATTGCTCTGGGGATTGCGATAAAGGCGAAGGGGTAGAAAGCTGAGTAGGCAACATTGGAAACTAATTGCTCCTGAGCGTTAAAGTTGAAAAATTGACTCAAGCTAGAGGCAATTGATCCGATTCCCCAAGATGCTATTGCAAGCGATAAAAATGCAACAGCTAGCGGGTCATTATGAAGCGGTGCCTGAAAAATTCCAATTACAACCGCTAAAACTATTGCATTATAGAAAATTAAATCTTTCGCTATAGATGGTTCAGAGAAAAAGAATCGAAGCAGAATATGTGCAAGTAATAAGATTGCGGGAAGCCACTTAGCGATTCGGTGAATTACCACCAGTAAAAGTTAAAGGAACACCACGTTCTATATTAATAGGGGAAACCTGAGGTTTGGCTGGCTTTAGAGACCTTTTTTGCAGATCAACTTGGCCAAATCAAGGCTTGTTGAGACATCAGCTGTTGCATTTTTGTATTGCGTTAGCGCGAGTTCCCTAGCTGTTTTACTTCGCTCATTCTGCTTGCCAACAGTTGTGAAACCCCTGATCGCAATTTCATAATTACGAACAGCCGAGGCATAGGCATCTATTGTTTTTTTATTTTTTGTTAAGTTGGCGGTATCTGCCCGTAGAATCACGAGTTGTGCAGTGATGGTGTCAATTTTTGACTGGAATTCAGGAATTACTTGCTTTGCTTTTTCTACTTGTACTAATTGCTTGGCAATATCAGCATCCAATTTGGCGACAGCTGCATCACTTGCCGCTTTGATCGTTGGCAGATTTGCCAGAGCCTTCTTGTAAGCATTTCCCGTGGTTATGCAGTCACTAATTAACCAAGTTAACTTAGCGTTTTTCACCAAAGGATTCTTTGCGCACCGGTATGTAGACCCCTTGACCTTAGTTGTGGCGCCCGCTTTTTTGCAGGAGACCCCATTGCTGATCTGGGTTGCAGCAGTTGCTGTCACGGCAGTGGTTGTCGAAGCAACTAGAACTGCCGCACCGAGTACTACGAGAACCTTGCGAAACATAGAAACCTCCATTGATGATGTGCTCATATTAGCCAACCGCGAGTCCCATATTAAGGAGGCAAGCAGAGAAAATCGTGTGAATTATCGCTGCTTAACTCGTAGGTTCATCCCTACCCGCCTGACCAACGGCCTAGGCATAAGAGAAATAATTCCAACTAATAGTTTGTACTGCCACCCAGGTATGGATACTGGTTTACCTGCAAGGGCATCCTTCCAAGCCTTTGCAACTAAAACATCGGAATTTAGCCACATAAATTTAGGAAGCCCGGCCATCTTCATCCGTCCACGTTGATGAAATTCAGTACGAGTAAACCCTGGAGAGAGCGCTGAAATTTTTATATTTGTTGCAGAAAGTTCAGTATGCAGAGATTCAGATAAGACTGTCAGATATGACTTCGAAGCGCTGTAGGCTCCACCTGCAATGTAGCTAGCAACAGAAGAAACGTTTATTACTACTCCTGAGTTACGCTCCTTCATCTTAGGCAGCGCAACGTGCATCAGCCTCATTGGGGTGCGAACTAGTACCTTTAAAACCTCTTCCTCTTTAGCCAAGTCACTCATCGTAAAGGGTTTATTGATTCCAAATCCAGCGTTGTTGATCAAGACTTCAACATCATTGCTTACGATGAACTCTTCAACTTTGGAACAGCCCGATTCAGTTGCTAAATCTGCAACAATCACAATGGAATCCGCACCGTATTTTTCTTTCAATCCAGCGGCGCGCTCGTTAAGCCTAACTTCATCACGCGCGACCAAAACCAGATTAAACCCTTCGGCGGCAAGTAATCTCGTAAAACTTTCACCGATGCCAGATGATGCACCCGTGACTAGCGCCCATTTTTTCATATCGCCTCCGCTATTCATTTCAGTGCACCGTGTGCACCGACTGGCACAACCGGATCATTCGGCTTAATAGCTTGAAGATACTTGTACGGTTCACTTTGTGCAGGACGCTCATCTATTTCACCCTTATTTGGCCAGAGTGACATTGCTCGTTCTGCTTGGGCGGTTATTGTCAGAGATGGATTAACCCCCAAGTTGGCGGTAATGGTAGACCCATCAACGATATGCAAAGTCGGATAGTTAAAGACGCGATGGTAGGCATCGATTACTCCAGATTTAGCATCACTTCCAATGACACATCCTCCAACAAAGTGCGCGGTAAATGGCGCACTAATTAGATCGCCAATGTGTCCACCGGCAATTCCGCCATATTCATTAGCGACGTGGCGCACTGCTTCGTTGGCGGCAGGAATATAGGTCGCATTCGGGTGATCGCTATCGTTCTTAGACGTTAACTTAAAGCCAAATAATCCACGCTTTCCCTTTACTGTTACTGAAGAATCTACATCTTGCATTACGAGTGCAATCACCGTTTTCTCACTCCAGTGACGCACATTAATAAGGCGCGCTAATAAGGAGGGCCGAGCAATAAATTGCTTTAACCAATGCCTGCGCCGTTCTTTTCCGGTAAATCCATCGGTCATTATCGTTTGCAGCAACCCCATAAAGTTACTGCCTTTGCCATAGCGCACTGGTTCTACGTGGGTATTTTCATCGGGGAAGAAAGAAGATGTGATCGCAGCGCCGCGGCTGAAATCTATTTCTCGGCTATCCATCAGCGCACCAGTCAGCGCTTCGCTATTTGTTCGCGACAATTCACCCAATCGATCAGAGAGTTGTGGCAAATTCTTTCGCTTCATCTTATGCAGAAGTTTCTGGGTGTTAAATGTGCCAGCTGCAACAACTAGATCTGTTGCGATAAATGTGGTGCCGCGAGATCCATCCCAGTTATCTGTTTTTACAGTTTTAACTTCCCACTTGCCATCACTGCGTTCTGAAAATTCAGTGACCGTTGTCATTGGAAACACTTCAGCACCAGCACCTTCGGCCAGCCCCAAATAATTCTTTGGCAAGGTGTTCTTTGCGTTGTGGCGACATCCAGTCATACATTCACCGCAATTTGTGCAGCCAACTCGATCCGGACCTTTGCCACCAAAATAAGGATCACTCGCCGGCTTGCCTTCGCCTTTTCCAAAATAAATTCCGAGTGGAGCCATTTTAAATGTGTGGGCAACGCCCATTTTCTCTGCGGCAACTTTCATTGCAGCATCACTCGGTGAAAAGTAAGGATTCTCTTCTACTCCCAGCATTCGGCGCGCTTGGTCATACCAAGGCTCTAACTCACGTTTCCAATCAGTGATCTGCGCCCATTGCGGATCCTGAAAATACTTATCGCCTGGTTGGTACAAAGTATTTGCATAAACCAGTGAACCCCCACCAACACCTGCTCCAGCAAGAACTAAAACATCAGGTAGAAAATGAATCCGCTGAATTCCATAACAGCCAAGTTGTGGCGCAAATAGAAACTTATTCACCCGCCAAGAAGTCTTCGGAAAGTCTTTATCCGCAAATCTCTTTCCTGCTTCCAGAACCGCAACGGAATAACCCTTTTCTCGCAATCTCAGCGCCGTAACCGAACCGCCAAAACCAGATCCGATGACTACGACATCAAATTGCAGTTCTTTCGCCATTTGAGTTCACCACTTATTAAATGGCTAACTCCTCAACTGAGATTCCTGTGCTTGATTCCTCACGTATATGCCAGCTAGTTCCGTATTGCTCCAGAAGATCCAGGAAGGGCTTAGCTGCAAACCATTCTGGACCGTTTACGCCCTCGGGTTTCCAAGTTCCGTTATGTAAGAGTTCCATTGCAATTACTGGATTGATCGCGGTCTGCCAAACAACCGCTTGATCACCATAGTTAGCCATAGACCATTGATTATCAACAACGTTGTATATGTAACAAGCGTAAGGCTTACCGTTTTTGTCCAAACCTTTTACCAGGGTTCCTGCGCAAGTCTTTCCCTTCATGCGCGAACCAAGCGTTGCCGGATCAGGAAGTGATGCCGCTAATAAATCTCGTGGTGAAACAGAGTGGCCTTGAACCTCAACCGTTTCTTTACGATCTAATCCGAGCATATGTATAGTCTTTAAAGTCGTGATGAATTGTGCACCAAGTCCGTACTTGAAATTTACTTTCTTAGCATCAACTTTCTGTGGAATTAGAACAACTTCTTCGTGCTCAACGTTCACACACTCAACCGGACCAATTCCTTCTGGAAAGTCAAAGACCTCAAGTTCGCTAAATGGTTCGGTAGTGAACCAGCCGCGGCCATCTTCCCAAACCAAAGGTGGATTTAAACACTCTTCAATTGTTGTCCAGATAGAAAATGATGGCGCGAAATCAGCACCTTCAACGACAAGATTGGATCCATCCAGAACGGTAATTTCATCGATACGTGAGAAGAGATGCTCTGATGCATACTTTGCAAAAACATCGCTCATCCCAGGCTCTATGCCCATACCGACTAGCGCGTAAATACCTCGTTCACACCAGTTCCAATCGCGCGCAAATTGTTCATCACCCAGCTTCACACCGGTTTCAGAATTTGGGTAATGCGGATGTGGACGAGATAACGACATCGCCATATCCATGTAATTCTTATTTTCAATTTCACATGCCAAGAAGATCGGCATAACAAAGCGCGGATCCACCGCGTTAATAACGATATCTGGGTTGGCCTTACGAATTAAGGAGCGGATATCTTCTAACTCTGCAGCATTTACTTCAGCCGCAGAAAAACGTGGGTCTTTAACTCTTGCTACAGCATCTTCAGCACGTGACAGGTTGCGATCTGCGATAACCATCGAGGTAATAAATGGACGACGAGATGCGATATTTGCAATTGCCCTGCCAACTCCGCCTGCGCCGATAACGAGCGCTTTCATGGGTGGCCTTTCATTTTCTAATCCACACGACCGATATTGAGCGTGTTACACCTAGGTTAGCGA
>Ga0214168_1000957_pt1 | contig 11643 bp, 15 predicted proteins | sample LakMenepilimnion_FD_153002 | JGI IMG/M metagenome (GOLD analysis project Ga0214168, IMG submission 153002) | Freshwater microbial communities from Lake Mendota, WI - Practice 29OCT2010 epilimnion v4 | ecosystem: Environmental > Aquatic > Freshwater > Lake > Epilimnion/Euphotic zone | place: Lake...
TCTCTGATAGCTAAAAAAAAGCCCGCGAACACAGGATGAACCTGTATCGTGGGCTTTGGTTTATTTTAATTGCTGCTCAAACAGCAGCTCCACTTCTTCCCCTCCATCGGGGTATTTTGTTCTTTTCTCCAGCATCAATCCTGAGTATTTTGGGTTTAACTCTAACTCGGTTTCCAAAATCGTTCTTGCGTCCCCTTCGTCCTCGACCCACTTACAGAAACGGGTGGATGCGACGCAATACGTGATAGCTGGCATAGCCAAACTCCTAGCAAGGCCACACACCTCTAAACCGAAATGGCTTAGATAGCATATGGCTTTCACATGTATTATGACGCGTTTTTGCTGTGGATTTAGGGCTTCATGATTTGAGCGATAAAAGCCCAAAGAGACATGACGAGTGTGGCTACCATGCTGGCCACCGCAGTTATGATCTGACCTTTAGTGACTGTCTTGGCAGTCTGGAAATTGTCTACGGCTTTCTTGACATCTTCAACGCACGATTTCATGTCATCAATATCTGCTTCTATATGTTGCAAACTAGCTTCTACTTTGGTGAGCCTGTCCATGATGGATGGCTGCCCGTTACCGTCACGAATGATCTTGAACAATTTGCTTTGGTTGTCGTTGTAGTTCTTAATGTTGGAATCAATGAGCTTGATCTGAGTAACGACTTCTCCCAATCTTTCTTGGTTGGTAGCGACAGATGATTTAAGGTCAGTCAGATCTTTCGTGATATGCAATACGTTGTTGGACGTGGTTGTAATCAGCGAGATCATTTCCTGTGTTGCTGACGGTGCCATCAGTCGTGCCTCCAAGAAAGTCCGTTGAATAGATCTCTTCGAGTTCCCCACTGCCCGAAGTACCGATGCTTGTACAAGACAAGCCGAAGGGGCGCTAAAAGGCGTGCGTTCCCTTCACCACCTCGATCCCGGTCTTCTCACCATGGACCGTCCCATGAATACGCATAAAGCGAATTCCACATCACCAACCGACGCCTGCGGTAAACCTATCCAACAGACTTAATGATTGTAACTTAAATGCGCAAATAAGAAAACGCACTAGACCGGTTCTATATTCTCACGCACCACATCAGCCATTTCCTGCTTAATTATTCCATCCACGTTTTGGCTTATCCAATAATTTTCCGTAGGAACGTCGTAAGTAAATGCGTGTCCGTCGGAGCCTTCTATGTCCACGCTTATGCCATTCCATTTAAAGGCAGACAACATGTTTACTACCGTCTCTTTATTTTCTTGCAACCACGCAGAAGTACGCGTGCCTTTTGATGCAACTGATAATTGCCTGTAATAGTCAAAAGGCTTGATGTGTCCGGAGAAATGAATCCCTGCAACGAAAAGCAGTTCCTTTGTGCGCAGTAAATTGAATTTGATTGTGTTGAAATTATTGGCGAAGTAATTAACTATCTGTCCTGAAGGATATTGTCTGATCGTTGCATCCAATGGTGGCAACATGTCCCTAGCCATAATTAATGACGGAGAACAACATCTTTGCTGGGCAGGTGACGTAGGATCAGCTAATAAAAAGTCCACAATAAACAGTTCGTTGGAATCGTGGTAATGGTATGCGGCGTGAGCCAGTACCGTTGCACCTGTCTGCCCTAAGCGTAATTGCCCTTCCATCTGCACAGCCAAGCGTGTGGGGGCACTCAAGTTGTCGTCATCCCACAAAGCCACATAATCTCCACGCGCAACGGCCAAGCCCTGCAACAAGCCGTCTAAAGCCTGCCTCGTGTGGGGCCTGAGTATGACCTTAATATTCTGGTCGTCACACTGAGGATTATTGGTGACAAATGCTTGAATGCGTAATGCGTGCTTGGGGTCGTGCGTGATAATGATCAATTCTTTGCGCAAATAAGTTTGAGCACAATAATTGAAAATAGCGCGCTGAAGATGTGGAAAGCGAATTGGTAACGTCGGACAAATACATGACACCAATGTCATAAATCCACCCCAATAGAATTGTCGGCAATTGATTGAATCAAATCTAATTCAGTTTTATTGGTTACGTTTAACGTTTCTATTAACTGCACAGGTACACGCATTCTTTTATCCGTCAGTTGCACACAAAACGTATTTTCCGAGAAATCAAAAGAAGAATCAAAGGCAAGTACGTTTTCTAACCAATATCCCGAACGCGTTAAACGTACGGCACCACTATGAAAATCACTGTAGCCATCAAACTCTCTTACAAGTAATGACACTTTCCCATTGCGCGCCACTATGTTGTGTATGCAATGTTCAATGGAATTAGCCGTTAAGAAAGGCGTGACAGGTTTCCACACAAAGTATTTTTCATAATTAGTCGCCACATTGATTGCGCCACATGCTTCATAGAAACTCATGTTGGCAGGAATAATGTCAATCAGAAACTGGTGTTGAGGGAAAATCTTTTCGATTAAGCGCTTATTCAATTTGTCATGAATTGCTGAGCTTGTCACGATTGCCACATTGTTGCTTATGTTGCGTACATGGGCAAAGGCTGACGCCATACGCGCTAAAGCCGTAGATGCCACAGACGGGAATAAATCACGCTGGTAGTCTAAGGAATCAAGATAAAGAACAGATGTGGCACGCATTAAAATAAGTCTCTTGCTTGAATATCCCGGCGAACATCTTCAGGAAGCTCTGCCAGTACTTTGTTTAATTGGAACACGCGGTCAACAATTGTTTTGTTGGGTAAACGAAATACCGTGGGATAATGCCGAGAAGATGGTAACTCAAGAAATGACAATACTTCAGTCAATACATTATCAAAGTTAAAGTACAAATCGTGATAATTGATTTTGCACATATCTCCGCTTACTTGATTTATTCTGTCTCGTGTTGCCATGTGTTCTTGTACAAAATCCGTCACTTCTTCTACGTCTAACCAGATACGGGGAGGTATAACGGTTTTTAGTTTTCTTGTGCGCTGACAATACACATTTGTTTTTTCAGCTTGCTTCTTAGATACGTAACACATGAGGGGATTACGTTCGACATGAATTACGCAAAAATCACCTTCATTGGTTGACTCTTTGAGTAAATCGAAAAGATCGTGTTTGCGCAGTTCGTCGTACGTTATGCGAATGCCGATTGTTTTTTCACCGCGTACTGGTCGATCAAATATGCGGTTTTTTAAAAAGTAATGCGCGCTATTCTCTTCGGGATCAAAAGGCATGCCTCGATGTTCAAAATAAGAACGATATGCTTTAGTTCGCGTCGCAGTGTCAGCATTCAATAAGTGCATATGCATTGCTAAAGATGGGACCGCAGCTAACGCAGTGTGCAACGGAAACGTACCTGCCCGAACATCGCCCACAAGAACAAAGTTCAGGCATTGAATTTTTTCAATCAAGCCGTGGCTAATTTTTGGTTCAGCCGGCACAGGTTGTCTCACGTGGGGACCGGCACCACATTGGATGCTGACGGGGTTAATTCGTCGCTAGGTATTTTATACCCGAAACTAACTAGAATTTCTTTTAAGCGTTGCACCATGGCAGCACTTGGTAAAGAAATCGAATTACTTTCGTGTTTGCCGTGCATGAATATTTCCGGCCTCGTAATATTGAGTCCGTGATGAACCGCAACCATGTACATACAGTAAGGGAACGCAACGTTATTAACCAATACCGTCTTGTCTACCCAATACTTACGGTAGAAGTTTTCATCTTCAAGCGTATCTGTGGAATATCGTTGGTCTGTCTTTGGGAAAATCAACGTACTGGGATGGCCGTATGACGTACGCAAAAAGGCAGATGGCATGAAAGGCATATTGTCTTGATTTGACTTTAAACGCAACAGTACTTGAGTAGACAACATGATGGCTTTGCCGGGCTCTGCAAAACCCATCTGATATGCCAACAGATGTGGATCTCGGTAATCATCGTCATCCCATTGCGCAATCCACGCCTTGGTCGCTCTATCGATTCCAATGTTGCGCATTGCTCCCACAGACAGATCTGTTTGCTTTACTGAAATTTCGTGCAGCGATGGATGTTCTGAATCAAGCAACGCAGTACCCGTAGCATTAACAATCACCAATTCCTTGTCAGGGTAACGTTGCTGCAAGAACCTATTGATGCACGCTCTAGCCATGGTGCGCCGTCGTGGATCAGCAACAGGCATGATGCAAGAAACACCGTAGCTGGACGCAGGTGTCGCAGCTACGGTTGTTGGCGCAAAGTTAGAACTAGGAGGTACAGGCAAACCTTTGGACAAGGCCTCTAACTGCTCTCTTGTCGCATTAGGGAACATGTCAAACATGCTAAGAGTCGCTTTACTCGAAACAATCTGCCCGGCCATAAAACCTCCTAATTTTAAAAGCTACGTCAAATTAAACAAAAGCAGGCGAGTCCTTGTCAATATATGTTCCATTAAGTTCGGGAGACTGTGGATATTGCCAGCTAGGCAGCCGTTCACGAATGGCTTTGTATAGTTCGTAATAGGTGCCTGTGAAGTTGGCATTCAACACATCGAGTGCCGCGCGCGAAAATGCACCATTAGGTCTGCCGTTGAAACGGGCGTCACATGAGTATTCGGCATCACCACATCCAGAAAAATGGATAAAACCTTTAACAGGTTGATCTCCAAAAGATGTAGGGGAAAACCTTTGAGCAATTTGAGCATTGTTTAAATCTTTTTGATCCGTAAAAATGTTGGCCGGAGGTATGTATCGGATGTGAGATACATATGACTCTGAGCCTTGCTGATTTCCGGCAAACCTAAACACAGTACCTGAGTGACAAGCGTCTGTGATAAACACAAGCTGCGCTCCGGGTTTGATTTCAACCCAGCATTCAGCCAGTTCGTCGTCTACAAGCAAACGATCGGCAGACATGTCATAGGGACAGAGACATTCATCACGGCCGTCTACTTCATCTCCCTGCATGTCGGGGATCCATGTACCGTGGCCTGCAAAGAAAACAACGCCCTTATCTCCCGGTTGTAACGACTGCACCAGTGTACGGATACCTGTGTATATTGCAGCCTTCGTAGCCGCTGAATCTAATAGTGTGGCAGTTGCGTAACCACGTATCGTTAGAAACTTAGCCCAATCCAACGCATCATTAACACATCCGGCCAATGGTGCGGATGCATAAGAGTTGATACCAATGCACAATGCTTTTTTCATGGAAACACTCCTTAGTTATGCACAAACAAGGTAGCGTCCAATTTTCGAGCACGTTTTGCAGACGCAACCAGTGCTTCAATGTAAACCCCATCGCCGGAAAATGAGAAATCTGTCCATGGTACTTTGGCAATTAAATCTCGAGATGCCATGAAACAACCTAGATCAATACGGCCTTTTTTAGGAGTCGTCAGGAACGGTTGCCATAGTCTGTGACTGTGTACCATGTCGCAGTACATGAAATCACTTTTGGTACCTACGGCTTCAGCAAGCATCCATTCAAGAAACACAGGCATGTAATAATTGTCGTCGTTAGTGAAAACAATGTACTCAGGTTGTTGCACGGTACTAGGTGAACCCTTGTACGTGAACGGAGCTAAAGCCTGTTCTCTTCTGTGAGGATGCCCGTGTTGTTTAGTGCGATTAGGCGTGCAAATAAAATCAATACGCGGATCGAGAGTAATGTGGTTGGCAGGCAAGGCACTATCGACAGGGCCGTCATGCACGATCTTGACCGACCAGTTAGGATATGTCTGAGCCACAATTGAAGACAGGAAACACATCAACGCGTCTTGGCGCCTTGAGTCGTCGTTAAGGTACGACGCAACGACGATTCCAACTGTGGGACCATCTTTCAGTTTGGTCTTCCAGTAGCGCATATGTCATCCCTGCCCTTAAAACGTTTGGCAATCTCTAGGCAGGATAGACAGTAACAACCTGTATGTCCAAACCATTTTTAGGAATATGATCTATTGGCACTAACGGCAACCCAACATATTTTCCTTCACGGTTAATTTGTTCAACCAATGAGCGGCACCCAAAGTCCGTACGATTAATGTAATAATCGTCCATCAAAAATACATTTTCGGTTGCAATCAAATGTTCCAAATTCTTAAAATCTGACGCAATAGTTTCAAGGCTATGCCCGCCGTCAATGAAAATAAAGTTTGGTTTGAGCGAGGCTGGATCTTCTTTCCACGCCTTAAGCGTTTCCTGTGTATTACCTTTAAACAACTGCGCTCCCTTAAACCTTGCGCCATATTTTTTGCCGACAGTTTTTTGAAACACATCTTGTACCGCAGCAGTAGCCGCAGGCAGAGTACTTTTAGAGAACTCAGCTTTTGACATGTCAAGCGTCATATCTTCAAACAAATCAAAGCCAATATATGACGCTGTTTTGTTTGACCCGGCACTTAAAAAATAGTCCAGCATATTAGCGGCACGGACGCCGTTAAATGTACCAACTTCCAAGTACACGAAATTAGCTGTACGTGCAGCTAAATCATCAAGCTTGCGCAACAAATTTACATAACGACCGGCAAACATGGGGAACTCCTATATGTGTTTATTTACTCGTATTCGGCGCAGTTCTAAGATAAGTACTTGTATCTTCGGGAGGCGGTAACCACGGTAAATTGAATTCAGTAAGAAGTCGTTTGTAATCTTCCTCGCCGTGTACCGCACCGATAAACGGACTTAGCGTAAACGTATTAATGCCACCTTGCCGCAAAATATTACGTATTTTGGCTGTACCCTGCCTGTACTCTTTGTAAACATCTTTGGGCGCTAATCCGTGAAACTTAACATGCTGATCGTGTCCGTGGTGTTCGCCGGCAAGATCTGTCATGTCTACACCGACTAAAAAAATGTTCTTGGCACCCATCAACATTGCCATATGCATAGCTGTCTGTTGCACGCCGCACTCGATAAATAATGTATGTTCTTTAGGCGTGTAAAACAAATCGTAATTTTTTTGCTCTGTGACAAAAACGTAATACTCAGGGTCGTCGTATTTTAAATGACGCATCGGTGTTTTTTTCTTAACAATCCATTGTGTGTGATTACGCGTGCGTGTCTTGTTGTACAGCTTAAGCAATTCTGGATGCACCGTAATGCTGTACGTCAAAGTCCTATAGCGCCACGCCTGATTTAATCCAAGCGTAATCTTGCCGTCTAAAATCTCTAAAGGGAATACGCGCATGCTGGGGCCTGTGCCCACAATGTAAATATCCTGACCTTTGTGTTTGTTGTATAAATCAGCAATGTGCATGATTAAAAGATTCCTAACTTGCGGCCGTGCCTGCCTTTGTCGTGCGTGATGTAACCACGCAACGCACTGTTCTCGACAACATCTGCGTTGCCGGTAACAGCTTCGGCAAGATCCACAGCACTGACACCGGGATCCAACAAAACCCTCTGAAGTTGCATACTGTCGTCCCAGCGATCTTCTTGTCTAAAGTCGCCGGACGTATAACGAGCAATCAACTTTTCCAACAAAGCTTCGCCGTTGCCTTTAAGATTAAAACCGAAGACACCTGTTTCCATGACAGGCCGTTTGTTCTTAAGGTAAAACGCGTCTTTACCATTAAACCAACTATCAATGACTTGAGAAGAAACACTTGAAGTAAATACACAGTCGGCATCAATCCACAAGATGCTGGAATACTGCGTGTGCGTTTTGTGTCTCGCCAAGGCCACACGCAAAGTCACAATCTTACGAAACCAGCGCGCGGCATTGTAATTAAACCACGCGGCAGGACACTTAGGCTTATGGCTTTTACTGTTAGGGCCGTGAGGTCCCTTAGGGCACTTACACGCATTGTCAGATTTGCCACCGAATTGAATCGGAACGATGTCACTGTTTTTGTCTAACCACTGTTTAAGGAAATCATCGGCCAATACGTTGTGGTGCTGAAACAACGGCGACAAAGGTAACTGTTGGTAGTTAACATGTTCCAGACCCAACAGAAAATCAAAAGCGTTCTCGTTCTGTAAATAAGACTGCACCAACGGAATACCACTCTGATGTAGTATTCGGTCAGAGAAAGAAGTAACCCACAGCGGTTTAGGTCCAGCCATGATTACAATCCTTTGATGTGCTCGAGATAAATAGGATGCAGCCCATTCGTGTTGCGCCAGTCTTCCTTAACGTTGAACTTGGCAACAGCATCTTTAACCTCGGTCTCTGTAATAACTGCATTACGGTAGGCATGCTTAAATTCTTCTATCCACAAATACGCTAAGGGATGATCAGGTTTGTACCAAGGCTGTTCTGGCTCTTTGGTGTAATGCAACAATGCCGTGGTGTTGGGATTGTAAACGTTTAAATGATTCCATTCGATTGGTAAGATTCCCGGGGCAGGTTGCATCCACTTAGCGTGCATAAAATCGGCATATGCTTGTTTGGTTGGATTTTTCTTTAGCCAATCAAACATGTAACGGCGGCTCCATTCAAAATAATTCTTGGCCTTAAGACAATCAATCACCATGACGGATGACTGTGGCCATGGCTTAGGATTGAATTTATCTGGTTGATATGTCATAGCTGCTGAGGTCTTATCCCTCATAGCCTCAATGCCCATCTGCAACAAGCCTGCAATGTCTTTGAAAACAATCTGATCAGCATCCAGATAGATAGCGTGCCCTTGCCAGTTACACGCTTCGGGAATCATCCATCTGCGTAACGAGAAACCTGTGCCGACTTGAATACCTTCTGTTGCGTATTCCCATTCAGCGCCAATCATAGGTGTGAACGTGACAATCGATGCTGTGCGGCGCTGAATGGAGTGTTGAAGAACTTTGCGCGCTATTTCGGTCTTAGGCTCGGTGCCAATAAACACCTTGATATCTGGCATGCGCATTCTCCGTGGTTAAAGCGCATTTTACAATTTAACTATGCGAACGCCAGATGACTTTATGGTTTTTTCAAACTCGTCAAACTGTATATCAAACGAACTGCGACCATTGGATAAACGGTCTTTGGTGTCAAATGCCGGGTTGTAACGCGTGCCGCCATCAACGCCTAATGTGTAAATTTCTTCTGTGTGCCCTGCGGCTACCAACAGATTGATTGCAGCTACGGCACTGAAATACCTAACTCTTATTACTGGGTAATCGGGATTAGGTTTCAAAGAACTGGTGGTGCTGTTGAATGTGTACACGTTACCTGCGTCTGCGTATTCCTTCCAATAAGCACTTGTAGAAAATAAAACATCGAGAGAATCTTTACCCGACTTGGCGTTCTGGTGGGGTCTCCATGGCAATATGACTTTAATGTTTTTTGCTTTGAGTTCGTCAAAACATTCCGCAAAGGCTTCACGGTCAATGAACAGAGCAGCAGAAGGTGTCGTCAGCCTAAACGCATGATTAAGCGTTAGGATGCTAACAATATCAGTGCTGAAGTTTTTGACTTTATCCGATGTTGGACCTTTGCCGACAACTAGCCAACTTTTAGACATGTCTTTGAGCAAATCAAGCGCGTTAAGAAACATTAGATTTTTTCGGTGTAATACCGCCCTCATCCGCACGAACAATGTCTGAAGGGTCAAGACTTACCCAGTAGGTCTCAATCAATTCCACGTCCGTGATTGCCTCGAAACGATGCTCCACATTGGAATGCACCGAAAATCTATCTCCGCAATTTAGTGTAACAGTTTGTATCTCATTACCGTCTGCGTCGTACACAATAACTTTTAGCGTACCTTCAACGAGGTAGAAGTCATTGGCTTTAGCTCTATGGTGGTGCCGGGAGCTGTAACCCCCGGCGACGATCTGTGCGTGATGCACTTCAAAGTTAGCGTCAGAAAAAATACAGCGATTGGTTCCCCAGCGTTTTGACAACACTGGTACGGTACACGCTTTTAGGTTAGACGAAGACACGATAAGTCCTAGTTGTTAAACGCTGGGAGGCCCGACAAAATTATCAGGCGGTCCAACAAAATCAGGCGGTCCGACAAAGTCGGGATGTTCGGGATATTGCTTTGGATTAAAGTAAGGATTTTGCCCCGGCAAACTAAAGCCCATATGCTTACGCATAAGCGGATTTAGCAATCTTGCGAGGTGCGGATAAGCGCCTGCGCCAAGACCAAGGGCGCCAAGGCCAGTTAATGTATTATTTCCTGTCAACAATCCAAGACCGCCGGCAAGCCCGCCACCAAGCATAGAGTAACGCTGCCATGCCGGCATTGTTTTAACGTCATATCCAAGCATTTTAAACATTGGATTTGTAAATTGTTCTATGGCGTTGTGGGTGTCTCCGAAAAATCCGCGTATTGCACTATCACGTTCATTAACTACGTGGTCTTGTATGTCTGTAGCACTCTGTTGCGCTTTATCTGCGATTTTACCTGCGCCAGCATTAACACCGGCACCTATTTGTGGTAACGCATCTGTAATTTTTCCAAAATTTGGAATTTTACCCTGCATTGCACCGCCTAGCGCTTGAACGCCCCCAGTAGCTGCGCCGGTAATTGCATCTATTCCGCCTGTGACCGCTTTACCTATAGACGGCATATATGGTTTTATTGCGGATTTCATTTTTTGGCGCAATGCTTCTTGCTTGATTACATCCATAAAGCCGCCTACGCCTTTTTGTACATCTCCCCATGCTGGAAGTTTAGGAAATTGCGGAGGTGCTGCGGGTGGTTGTGGTGGCAGAGGTGGCAGAGGTGCAGGCGACGTAGGAAAAGGAGACGGAGGAGACGGCGGTAATTGCGGGCGCAAAGGATCGGGATTTAATGCGTCGGCGATCGGATCAATCGGAGCACTAGCTCCGGCAAACTTTTCAAGGCCTGACAACAATTGTCCAAGCAATTGCGGATTAACAGCTCCGCTTGTTTTAATAAGTGCTTGTGCAATTTGATCCAGATTCATACCTCGTGCCATACACGTATCAACAAACGTGTCTGCCAGAGTCATGTCATAGCTTTGTTTTTTACGGAAACGATCTAGCGATTGCATAGCTGCCATACCCGTTGCGTGGTCTTCTGGTCGCTGTGCGTAGCTCAAACCGTTAGATTCGCCCATGGCGCTACGAGGAGGCTTAGCGTTATCTTGTCGTGAATATTTATACAGTGCCGCAAATTTGCCAAATGAATGCGCAAAATCGTTTGCAGCTTTACCCGTAGAAAATAGGTCCGCATGCAATTCTCTAGTAGGAGACCGGTCCTGTGAATTACGCGCCACGGCACCTTCCTCCAAAAGACTGTTTAATGTGTTCTGTTGGTAATTGTCAGATGGGGTACGCATACGGGATTGTTTTCGAGGATTAACCGGTATCGGCGTCGGCATACCATTCTGTGCCTGCTTAACCGTGTCATCGGCTCCGGGAATTTGTGCAACTTGCTGCACACCACTAGCCGTGGCAGGCGTTGGAACTGGCGTCTTGAGCTGCGTGGCAGGATTAGTATTCTGCTTACCCGCAAGTGCCGCAGCATTTAGATTAGCGCCAAACATTGCAGACAACGGTTTAGGTTGCCTACTGCTGGCGCCAGTAGGCATAAATCCCGATTGATTAAAGGACTGCGGTATCATCAGTTGCTCTCGTTTTTCTTTTTCTTAGAACCGGACATTGCGCGATACAAACCGTATCCGCCTAAACCACCTGCGGCAAGCAAAGCCAAAACACGAGGATCTTTAGCGTATTCAGCTAATCGACTAAGCATGGAAGGGGAAGGAACTGTGGGAGCGGACGAATCTGCGGGCGCAGACGAAGCTGCGGGCGCAGACGACGCT
>Ga0214168_1000958_pt1 | contig 11642 bp, 11 predicted proteins | sample LakMenepilimnion_FD_153002 | JGI IMG/M metagenome (GOLD analysis project Ga0214168, IMG submission 153002) | Freshwater microbial communities from Lake Mendota, WI - Practice 29OCT2010 epilimnion v4 | ecosystem: Environmental > Aquatic > Freshwater > Lake > Epilimnion/Euphotic zone | place: Lake...
GCACCCGCCTCATTGATGGCGCAATGGCGTTCCATTTCCGGGTTGTTGAGCAAGTGGTTGGCTTTGCCTTGTCTGTGCATTTGTTTGGCTCTGGCCTTTTCCACCCTGGCTTGGATGGATTGTGAGTGTTCACTAACGCTGGCCTTTAGCAGTTCGTCCTGGGTGAGCGCCGGCACGTCTATGTGCAAATCAATGCGGTCCAATAAGGGCCCAGAAAGCTTGCCGCGGTAACGCGCAATTTGATCCAGTGTGCAGCGGCAAGACTGATTGGGGTGGCCTAAATAACCGCACGGACAAGGGTTCATCGCGGCAATTAATTGGAAGTCGGCTGGAAATTCCGCTTGCCTGGCAGCACGGGAGATGACGATGCGCCCGCTCTCCAGTGGCTCGCGCAACACCTCCAAGACCTTGCGATCAAATTCCGGTAATTCATCCAAGAATAAAACGCCGTGATGCGCCAAGCTGATTTCACCTGGCCTAGGCACGCTGCCGCCGCCAACCAGTGCCACCGCTGAAGCGGTGTGATGGGGATTGCGATAAGGCCTGCGCATCCAGTTTTCTAAAGCGTACACACCATTCAAAGACAAGATGGCCGCCGAATCCAAGGCTTCTTGTTCGGTCATGGCCGGCAAGATACCAACAAAACGGCTAGCCAACATGCTTTTGCCAGTGCCAGGTGGACCGCTTAGGAGGAGGCTGTGGCCACCTGCTGCGGCAATTTCTAGGGCGCGTTTAGCCTGGCTTTGTGCTTTCACCTCATTAAAATCCGGGTAGTGTAGCTTGGGGCAAACAGCGCTTGCGCTTAATCGGCTTAAAAGCGTGTGCCCGCTTAGGTGTGCGCACACAGCCAACAAGCTGTTGGCTGGGTAAATGACGGCATCGCGCACCAAAGCCGCCTCGGGTGCACTGCTTTGTGGCAGGATAAACGCCCGTTTTTGTAGCATGGTCTGTGTAGGCTGGGCAGCCATCATGCTGGAGGTCATGGCCAATGCGCCGCGGATGGGTCTGAGCTCGCCGGTTAAAGCCAGCTCACCGGCAAATTCGTAGTTGCCTAAATCGGTGCTGGGTATTTGGCCGGAGGCGGCCAGTATGCCTAAGGCAATGGGCAAGTCGTAGCGACCGCTTTCTTTTGGTAGGTCGGCCGGCGCTAGGTTAACCGTGATACGGCGTGCGGGGAATTCAAATTGTGCGGTTTGTAGGGCGGCGCGAACCCGGTCTTTGCTCTCTTTTACCTCGGTTTCAGCCAAACCGACTATGGTGAAGCTGGGTAAGCCGTTGGCTAGGTGCACCTCCACCGCCACCGCCGGCGCATCCATGCCGCTTAATGCGCGACTGTGAACGACAGCGAGGCTGGAATGAGGCACGCTAGCGCTGCTGCTGGGTCAATTCGATTAATTGTTTTTCTAAGGCTTCCAGCTTTTCGCGGGTGCTACGCAACACTGCCGCTTGCACATCAAATTCTTCGCGAGAGACCAGCTCCATTTTGGTGAACACGCTCTTTAATAGTGCGTGCAGGTTTTTTTCCGCATCACCCAAGGGGGAGTCTTGAACTACCTCTTTGATTTTATTGGATATTTCATTTAATTTTTCTGAGTTAAACATGGCGACTCCTTGTATCTGACTAGCATATTAGCAGGTTTTAGCAAGCGAAGTAATGGCCTGGCATATAAGTGCCTAGCATTAGGTCGTTGAATTTAAACAAAAAAATAGTTGGCATGGCAATTGCCTATATATCCCCGAATAGCTTTGTTTATTCTAAATATTAATCAAGGAGAAATACCATGCGTAAATCATTAATATCAATAGCAGTGTTAAGTGCATTTGCTGTGTCATCAGCAGCCGTTGCCGAAGAAGCAGCCGTTGCGAAAAAAGAAGAATCCAGCTTTTCCGTGACCACCAACATTGGCTTTGTTTCAGACTACTATGCCCGTGGCGTGTCGCAATCATGGCACAAACCAGCCGTGCAAGGTGGCTTCGATGTGGCCCACAGCAGCGGTTTTTATGCCGGCGTATGGGGTTCTAACATCACGCCTAACACTTACCCAGACGCTAACGCTGAAATAGACGCTTACGCCGGTTACAACGGCAGCGTGCCCGGTGTTGAAGGTTTAGGCTACACGGTGGGTGCCATTGGTTACTTCTATCCAGGCGGCAGCTGGAAAAAATACAACTACCTAGGCGTAGAGAATCAAACACCACAAGGCGGCCGTTGGGATTCATACGAGGCCAATGCCGGCTTGTCCTATAAGTGGCTAAGCGCTAAAGCGTCTATGTTCCTGAGTGACTGGTTCGGCGCCGAGCAAAAAACCGGTTGGACCAGTGGCACCAAGGGCACCACTTACTTAGAGTTGAATGCCGCCATCCCAATGCCAGTAGCAGGTTTAACCTTAATTGGTCACGTTGGCCGCTTGAATGTGTCAGGTAAATTAAATGAAGATTTTTCCCCTAGTGCAGGTGTATTTCCTTCTGCAACAGATGAAAGTACAAATCCAGATTATACGGACTGGAAAATCGGCGTCAGTAAAGCTTTTAAAATTGCTAATGCCGATGGCTGGAACGCCGGTGTGTACTACGTAGGCAATGACAACGGCAGTTACTGGGGCAGCCGCGGTTACGGCGGTTCAAGTTTCAACGGCTCTTCCCAGACCAAGGATCTAAGCGATGGCCGTGTAATTGGCACCTTAGGCCGTTCGTTCTAAAACATTAATCACAAAATGGCGGGTTACGGCCCGCCATTGTTGATGTCAATCTAGGAGGCACTCATGAAATTTGTATCCGCAATTATCAAACCGTTTAAGTTGGATGAAGTGCGTGAAGCCCTATCCAGCATAGGGGTTCAAGGCATTACCGTCACCGAGGTAAAAGGATTTGGTCGCCAAAAAGGCCACACGGAGTTATACCGTGGCGCCGAATACGTGGTGGATTTTTTACCTAAAGTGAAATTAGAAGTAGCGATTAAAGACGACTTGCTAGACCAAGTAGTGGACGCGATTGAAAAATCCGCGGCCACAGGCAAAATCGGCGACGGCAAAATTTTTGTCTTTAATCTCGAACAAGTCTATCGCATTCGTACCGGTGAAACCGGCATCGAAGCCTTATAAGGGGATGATAATGAAAAAATTACTTTCGATCTTTGCTCTAGTAGCTACACTGGGCCTAGGCCTAGCTGCCAACACTTACGCTGAAGACGCTGCCCCTGCAGCCGAAGCAGCAGCGGTAGTGGCACCGGCTGCGGATGCAGCTGCACCAGCAGAAGCCGCACCGGCCGAAGCGGCAGCCGCACCAGCGCCTACACCAAACAAAGGTGACACCGCATGGATGTTGATTTCAACCGTGTTGGTTACCTTGATGGTGATCCCAGGCTTGGCCTTATTTTACGGCGGTTTAGTGCGCCAAAAAAATATGCTGTCTGTGCTCATGCAAACCTTCATGATTTTCTCTTTGATGGCAGTTTTGTGGGCAATTTACGGGTACAGCGTGGCCTTCACTGGTGGCAATCCCTACTACGGCGGTTTAGCTAAAGCGTTCTTGGCAGGCATTACCCCGGACTCAATCGCAGCTACCTTTAGTAAAGGCGTGGTGATTCCTGAGTTGGTGTTTGTGGCTTTCCAATTAACCTTTGCGGCGATCACACCGGCACTGATCATTGGTGCTTTTGCTGAGCGCATGAAGTTCTCTGCTATCTTGGCTTTCATGGTGTTGTGGTTCACTTTCGCTTACTTGCCTATGGCTCACATGGTTTGGTATTGGGACGGTCCTGATGCGATTACTGATGCAGCGTCATTGGAAACAGTGGTGGCGAATGCCGGTTGGTTATGGGCTAAAGGCGCATTAGACTTCGCTGGTGGTACCGTTGTGCACATCAACGCTGGTGTAGCCGGTTTAGTTGGCGCCATCATGGTGGGTAAACGTATCGGTTACGGTAAAGAAGCCATGGCGCCTCATAGCCTAACCTTAACCATGGTGGGTGCAGCATTACTGTGGGTGGGTTGGTTCGGATTCAATGCGGGTTCTAACTTAGAAGCAAACGGCTACGCTGCCTTGGCTCTAGTTAACACCATGATTGCAACGGGTGCAGCTACCTTGTCATGGGCATTCGCTGAATGGCTATTAAAAGGTAAACCTTCTATGCTAGGTGCCGCTTCTGGTGCAGTAGCAGGTTTGGTTGCCATTACCCCAGCATGCGGTTTCGTCGGCCCTATGGGTGCCATCATCATCGGCTTGCTAGTATCACCAATCTGCTACTTCTTTGTAGCAAAAGTGAAATACTGGTTAGGTTACGACGATGCGCTAGACGTATTCGGTGTGCACGCAGTCGGCGGTATCTTTGGTGCATTAGCAACGGGTGTGTTTGTTAACCCAGCGCTAGGCGGCATGGGTGTTTACGACTACGTAGCTAACGCAGTAGGTGAATACAACTTTGCAGCACAAATGACAGCACAAGCATACGCAGTAGGTACAGCCATCGTGGTGTCTACCGTGGTATCTGTGGTTGCATTCAAACTAGTGGACATGGTGATCGGTCTACGTGTGTCTGAAGAATCTGAGCGTGAAGGCTTGGATACATCCGAGCACGGTGAGCGCGCTTACCACTCTTAACTAGCAGTGATGTAATTAAAAACGGACGCCTAGGCGTCCGTTTTTTTATGCCTGCTAATAACGGGAGGCTTACTTGCTGTATGCCTTAATCCATAGAACGGCACCAATTAACAGCATAGGCAAACTCAACCATTGGCCCATGCTAAAACCCATGGACAACAAGCCTAAATAGCTGTCTGGCTCGCGAGTGTATTCCACGGCAAACCTAAAGGCACCGTAGCCCATTAAGAACACGGCGGCAATGGCGCCACTGGCACGTGGCTTAGACGCGTAGGCCCAAAGAATGAAGAACAAGGCCAAGCCCTCTAGGCTGAATTCATACAGTTGCGAGGGATGACGTAATAACCCGTCTATTTGCGGAAACACCATGCCGTAGTCGGTGTTAGTCACGCGGCCCCACAGTTCGCCATTAATGAAGTTACCTAGTCGTCCTGCGCCCAAGCCGATAGGCACTAAAGGCGCAATAAAATCCAACACGGCCAGCCAACTTAATTGGTATTTTCTGGCAAACCAAGTCATGGCAAGCACCACGCCTAAAAAGCCGCCGTGAAAACTCATGCCACCTTGCCACACGGCTAAAATGTCGGCCGGGTGTTGCATGAAGTAAGCCGACTGGTAAAACAGCACGTAGCCTAAACGGCCACCCAGTATCACGCCCAATGCGCCAAAGAATAAGGCGTCGTCTAGCATGGGCACGGTCCAGCCATGCCAAGGGCGGTGCGTGATCTGCCATTTGCCTAAGGCTAAAAAAGCCAAAAAGCCGGTTAAATACATCAAGCCGTACCAATGGATGCCAAAGCTACCAAGGTGTATGGCAACGGGGTCAAATTGTGGGTGAACAAACATGAGGGACACACTTAGGAAAAAAGAGAGTGGAATTTTACCTAAGTTTTGTCTATAAAACGGAAATAAAAAAAGAAAGCGTAGACCAACTGGAAAAACTAAAGGGTGTTTTCGGTGACCTTAACGCTCAGGGGCTGTTCGTCTTCCAATAAGTTTAATAAGCGGTCTATATTGGGGTGTTTGCCCGGGCAGTTTTCGGCATCGCTGCTGTGCTCGGCAAACAAACTTAAGCCTTCTACTGCAGCGTCCAAGGATATTTCGCCGTACATGCGGTACAAGTGGTAGTAAACCTTAACCGAGCCTTGGCTGCCGGGTTTGTTTTCTATGACGCCGGCCGGACTGCCATCGCTATTAAACAGCGCGATGCGTTGCACGTGTGAGGCATCGTCTAGGGTGAGTAATACGTCGCTAAATTTTTGCATCTGTTCCGACCTTGTTATAAATGGTAGCTGGAAGCGGTCATCAGTTTGGCCACTTTGCGCATTAAGAAATTGATGGGCGCGGGCAAGTCCGCTGCACCGTGGTCTCTGGCTTGCTTGGCATGGGCCGCTTCATCAATTTGCATCTGTTCAATAATCTTACGGGTTTTTTGGTCGGCCGGGGCCAATATCTCTAGATGGCTGGCCAAGTGCGCCTCCACCTGCTTTTCTGTTTCCGCTACAAAGCCTAAATTCCAGCGATCGCCTAGAGCACCAGCCAGCAAGCCCAAACTGAAAGAGCCGGCATAAAATACCGGATTAAGCACGCTGGTGCGGCCGCCTAATTGTTTGATGCGGGATTCGCACCAGGCCAAATGGTCGGTTTCCTCGACGGCAGCTTGCTTGAGTGCGGCTGCTGTTCGTTGACTGTGGGCAGTGAGCGCTTGCCCGCTGTATAAGGCTTGCGCGCAAACTTCACCGGTATGGTTGACGCGCATTAAGGCGCTGGCCTGGGTTTTTTCAGCCTCGCTTAGCTCGGCTTCCGCTATCGCCGCATCCGGATGCGGCCTTTGACTGCGGGCTTGCGCTAACAAAGCGCGTAGGCCGGTATCGAATTCAACGATGAGTCTGTCTAATGGATTTAACATGCTGTCAGTGTACCCTCAAATTCATGGCTAAGACCACCATTAATCTAGCTGGCCATCCAGCCCAATTGCGCGGCGACAATTTGCACCGGATGCCGTATTTGTACCGAGGCATTTTGTGCCGCTAAGCCGCGCGCCAAATGCAAACTGCAGCCTATATTAGAGGTAGCCAGCAGGCTCACTTGATGGGTTTGTATGCTGGCCAGTTTGTCATTAAGCAATTGCTGCGCCATGTCGGTTTGCGTAAGCATGTAAGCGCCGGCACCACCACAGCATTGGCCATTGCCGCTTAGTGCAATCACTTCGGCTTGCGGGATTTTTTTTAATAAAGTGTAAACAGAGGCATGGCTTTTTTGACCATTGCGTAAGGTGCAAGGGTCTTGCACAAACACCCGCTGCGGCAGTGGTTGGAGCGTTAGCTTAGACCAGTCGCAGTTGGCCAAAAAGGCGCTGATGTCTTGCACTTGGTGGCTAGGTAAGTAATCGGCTAAGCCGGCGCCGCAGCCGCTGGCAACGGTCAAAATTGGCACACCACTGGCAAAGCTGGCGCGATTACGTGCCAGCAAGGCATCGGATTCTGCCACGTCACCCATTTGTCTGGCGATGCTGCCGCAACAAGTCTGCTGAGCCGGCACTTGCACATCAAAACCAAAGGCGTTTAATACATGGATGCTCGCAGCTAAGGTGTCGCTATCGAGCGCCTGACTGGCACAGCCTAAAAATAAACTGACTTCACCTTGTCTGGACGCGGCAAGGCTAGGGTAGGTGGTTTGCCAGTGCACCGGTTTTTTGAGTTTGGGTAACAACTTGGCGGCGCCTATGCCAGCGCCCAACTTATCCAAGCCTAATTGTTGGGTTAGTCTGAGCAACCTGACCGCGCCATTCATTAATTTTCTTGAGCGAATAAAAGGTAGAACCAATGCCGTGAGGCGACTTTTCTTAGTGACAAACAGCGCCCTAGCACTGTCAATTAAGGAACCATAAGCCACGTTGTTTGGGCAGGCGCTTTCGCAACTGCGGCAACTCAAACATAAGTCCATGTGCGCTTTAAAGCGCTCGTTATTGGGCAGAATGTCTTGGGCCACGGCACGCATCAGTTGTATGCGTCCCCTAGGCGAATCGGCCTCGGAGCCGGTTTTTTTGTAGGTAGGGCAATGCGGTAAACACAGGCCGCAAGCCACGCAACGCTCAGCTTCTTGGATTAAATTGGGGATGGATAAACTCATGGTCTCATTATAAACCTAGCCTAGGCCGTATTAGGCGCAGGGCCAGACAAAATTGCTTATGGCTATAAAAAACCCGCCGGATTAGGGCGGGTTAATTGTTCTACTAAAGTTGTCGCGCTAGGCGATTAGTTATTTCGTGGTGGCTGCCGCTTCCACTTTTGGCGGTTCGGATTTAATCACCGGTTTGCCTTTAAGGAAATTCATCGCCTGGGCAAATTGCAAGTCTTCTTTGCTGGCCGGCTCGATTGGGGCCGATGCTTCAGCAAATTTTTTCTCATTCAATTTTGCTTTGGCTGCGGCAGCCGCGGCACTGTTGTCCGGTTTGGCTGAGCCGCTAGGCGCGTCTTTAGGGTTGGACAGATGACGAGACAAATCCGCTTCGTGGATGTTGTTGGATTGATCGGTACCGTCTTCAACGTAATAGTCCGGCTCTATGCCTTTGGCTTGAATGGAGCGGCCTTTGGGTGTGAAATAACGCGCGGTGGTTAATTTAATGGCCGCGCCGTTATTCATAGGCATGATGGTTTGCACTGAACCTTTACCAAAGCTGCGCACGCCAATTAAGGTGGCACGTTTGTGATCTTGCAATGCGCCCGCCACGATTTCTGAGGCTGAAGCAGAGCCGGCGTTGATCAACACGACCATGGGCACGGTTTTTAAATCGGCGGGAATGTCGCGCATGTAATCGTTGGCGGCACCACCTCTAGCGTAATTCTCTGGGTTCACCGTCAGATTCATTTTAGAATCCGCAGCGCGCCCTTCGGTGTACACCACCAAGGTGTCTTTTGGTAAGAAAGCTGCAGACACGCCTACTGCCCCATTTAACAAACCACCTGGGTCATTACGCAAATCCAACACAAAGCCTTTAAACGGGCCTTTGTTTTCAGCGTGCATGGTGTTAATGGCTTTGGCCAAGTCTTCGCCGGTGTGCTCTTGGAACTGGGTCACGCGAGCATAGGCGAAGCCTGGTTCAGTTAATTTGTATTTAACGCTTTTGTTTTTAATGACGGCGCGCACTAAAGTGACTAATAGTGGTTTCGCCTCATTTTTGCGTAAAATGGTTAAGTTGATTGGCGTGTCCGGTTTACCGCGCATGATTTTTACTGCGTCGTTTAAGGTCATGCCTTTAACCAATTTCTCATCCAGTTTCATGATAAGGTCACCGCTTTTTATGCCGGCTGCGTAAGCAGGCGAATCTTCAATGGGCGAGATCACTTTCACTAAACCGTCTTCCATGCCCACTTCTATGCCTAGGCCACCAAACTCACCTTGTGTGGCAGCTTGCATGTCTTTAAAGGCATCCACGTCCATGTAAGTGGAGTGCGGATCCAAGCCGGTCAGCATGCCGCTGATGGCTTCAGAGATCAGTTTTTTGTCTTCTACCGGTTCCACGTAGTCGCTTTTAATTTTGCCAAACACCTCAGCAAAAGCACGCAAATCGTCGATGGGCAATTGCGGTTTGACCATTTTTTCTGCCACCGCAGAATAGGTCAAACTCAGCATTAGGCCAACGATGAGGCCGGCGAAAACCAAGCCAATTTTAGTAAAGCCTTGGTATTTGTTTTTTACTTGCATGGTGTATTATCCCTAGGAAAATAAGCTAACGGTTTTATGACAAGCGCGCGCTTATTAGTTCCATGTTGCGTTTTGTGCAGCACAATTTTAATGAAATAAAAGTATAACAGTAAGGGCGGTCAAATTGGCTCAACACCACATCGAAATTAGCTATTGCACACAATGCCGCTGGTTGCTTAGGGCCGCTTGGTTGGCACAGGAATTACTCACTACCTTTGAACAAGATCTCAGCAGCGTGAGTTTAAAGCCTGGCAGCAATGGAATTTTTGATATCACGCTGAATCAACAATTGCTCTATTCGCGTAAGCTGGCCGGCCGCTTTCCTGAAGCAAAAGAAATCAAGCAATTGGTTCGCGATTGCATAGACCCCAATCGCGATTTAGGCCATTCCGATACGCCGGTAAAGGCAGCCGATCATTAATTCTAGTAGGCTTATTCAGCCGTACTGAGTTTGGCTTGGTCTATACGCTGGGCGCCATTGAAGTTTTTTGCCCAATAGACATCGTCCATGCTTTCCACGCGGACTTTGCCGCCACGACTAGGCGAATGGATGAAGCGGTTATTGCCTAAATAAATGCCCACGTGTGAAAACGTGCTTCTTAAGGTGTTGAAGAACACCAAATCCCCAGGTTGCAATTCGTCTTTAGGCACGCTTTTGCCTAATTGGCTAATCGCCATGGCGCTGTGTGGCAAGCTTAAGCTGGTGGCTTGTTTGAACACATAGCGCACGAAGCCGCTGCAATCAAAGCCGGTTTCAGGCGAATTGCCGCCGTATTTGTAGCGCACACCGGTTAGGCTCAAAGCGTTGACCAACACTTCGCTGACGCGGGCGGACCAATTGCTGCCGGTCTCCTCACTGGTCTCGCCAGTGGCGGTTATATCGGCTAGGGTTTCCGTCATGGCCAATGCCGGCTCGGCAGCCAAGCATGGACTGCTAAGCAAGGCTAGGCATAAACACAGCGCGTAGGGATGGGGGTTTTTTATCTTCACGGCGGCCATTATAGCATTAGCCCTTGAAATCCACTATTCTTAATCTATCGCTATGTTTTATATGGATATTTTTTTACTAAAAAATAGCCAATTTAGGCGGTGCTGCTTAGCTTAAATAATTAGTTTGCTGCGTGTTGCAGCCTCAAGTCGTGGGATAATGTTGGTCTTTATGTTTACGCCTACATGACCAGCCTAAGTCCAGCATGTCCACCCCTACCATAGCTCAAGTTTTTGCCAAAGACGGCCTGCTGGCGAAGCACGTAGCCGGCTTCAGTGAGCGCACTCAGCAGTTGGAGATGGCCTTAGCCATCGCCGATGCCATAGAAAACAACAGCCAATTGGTGGCCGAGGCCGGCACCGGCACCGGTAAAACCTTTGCCTACTTGGTCCCGGCTTTACTCAGTGGTGGCAAGGTCATCATTTCCACCGGCACCAAAAACTTACAAGACCAATTGTTCAGCCGTGATTTGCCCAATGTGCGGGACGCATTGAAAGTGCCGGTCACGGTGGCCATGTTGAAAGGCCGGGCCAATTACGTCTGCCATTACCATTTAGCGCGTGCCGCCCAAGAGGGCCGCTTTGCCTCGCGTGACGACGCGAAGTATTTGCATGTCATTCAAACCTTTGCGGAAAACAGCAAAAGCGGCGATAAAAGCGAACTCAATAGCGTGCCAGAAAACGCCATGATTTGGTCTAGCGTCACCTCCACGCGTGACAATTGCCTGGGCGGCGATTGCCCCAATTACAAAGAATGCTTTGTCATGGAAGCGCGTAAACAAGCTTTGGCCGCCGACGTGGTGGTGGTCAATCACCATTTGTTTTTTGCCGACGTGATGTTGCGCGACGAAGGCGTGGCCGAGCTATTGCCCACGGCCAATACCGTCATATTCGATGAAGCCCATCAACTGCCTGAGGTGGCCGGATTATTTTTTGGTGAGGACGTCTCCACCGGTCAAATTTCAGAATTGGCGCACGATTGCACGGCGGCGTATTTGAGTTTGGCCAAAGATTGCCAAGCGCTAGGCCAGGTGATTCCACTGTTAGAAAAAGCCGCAAAAGATTTTCGCTTGGTGTTTGCTTACGAAGGCTCGCGCTTGCCGGTGGAAAAAGCAATGGCCATCAAAGGCTTTGATGCCGCCTTAAAACACGTGTTAGAACAATTGCAAGCCTTGGCCCAAGTGCTGGAAACGCAAGCGGCGCGCGATCCTTTGTTGGAAAAATGCTGGCAACGCAGTCTAGCCCTTGGCGATTTATTCGACCGTTGGCAATCGGCCGCCAACCAAAATTTAGTGCGCTGGGTAGAGGTGTTCAGTCACACCGTGCAACTGCACGCCACGCCGCTCAGT
>Ga0214168_1000967_pt1 | contig 11578 bp, 11 predicted proteins | sample LakMenepilimnion_FD_153002 | JGI IMG/M metagenome (GOLD analysis project Ga0214168, IMG submission 153002) | Freshwater microbial communities from Lake Mendota, WI - Practice 29OCT2010 epilimnion v4 | ecosystem: Environmental > Aquatic > Freshwater > Lake > Epilimnion/Euphotic zone | place: Lake...
GGACGATGCCGCACTGCAAACACTGGCCGAGTCGATAAAAAGCCAAGGCATTATGCAGCCTATATTGGTGCGCCACATTGATGACGAGCGCTATGAAATCATTGCCGGTGAACGGCGTTGGCGCGCAAGTCAAATGGCTGGCCTAGAAGAGGTGCCGGTTTTAGTGCGTGAAATTGCCGATGAATCCGCGTTGGCCATGGCGTTGATTGAGAACATACAAAGGGAAAATCTCAATCCCTTAGAGGAAGCGCAAGGCATTAAACGCCTGATAGATGAATTCGACATGACTCATGAGAAAGCGGCTTTGGCAGTTGGTCGCTCGCGCGTGGCCGTGTCAAATCTATTGCGTTTGTTAAGCTTGTCTGCACCAGTGCAAGACATGCTCATGCACGGAAAAATAGACATGGGCCATGCCCGAACTTTAATTGGATTGTCTGGCGCGCAGCAAGTAATGCTGGCTGAGCAAATCGTGCAAAATAATTTTTCAGTGCGTGATGCCGAAACTTTAGTTAAAAAACACCAAGCTGACGAGGCTGCAAACAAGTCAAGCACCGGTCAGAAAGTAAGTCAGAAAACCAAACAAAATCGTGACGTTTTAAGCCTAGAACAAGCATTAAGTGAAAAATTAGGTGCAAGCGTAACCATAAAGGCCGCCGCAAACGGGTCAGGTACATTAAAAATTAACTACGCCAATCTAGATCAATTGGATGAGTTTATTAGCAAAATGATGCGCTAAGTGCCTATTTTTGCTTATAGTAAGTTCTTGACTAAAACCGGCTATTAATTCAGAATCGCGGTCTTTACTAAACGATGAAGTTAAAAATCGTTTAAGTAGCAACAAAAAAGCAATCAATTAACCGGGTTTCAGTCTTTGTCAGCAGCCATTACAGCCGATGTGTTTAGTAAAATGCTTAAGGTTCAGCTGATCGCCACGATTGCGGTTGCGCTAGTTGCTCTGGTTATAACGGGATTTCACGGTGGCATGTCGGCATTATTAGGCGGTGCATCGGTCATGATCGGTGCCATGCTGGCCAGTAAGATTGCTAGCAGGCAAGCTCGAAGTGAAGATCCAACCGCGATTTTATTAAATTTATTAAAAGCGGAAGCGGTAAAAATTTTAGTGATTGTCGTTTTGTTGGCAATCACTTTTAATGTGTACGGGCAGTTGGTGCCATTTGCGCTGATTGCTGGATTGGCAGCTGCAGCGCTTTTTTCCGGCGCAGCGCTGAGTAGATTAAACGTTTAATTTAAACCCATTTAGTTAAAGTAAATATCGGATTATGGCTACAGAACACGCAAACAGTGCAGAACACGGACTTACCCCATCTGGATACATAGAGCACCATTTAAGTTTTAACGCACACCCTGTTAGTGAAGGTGCTGGGTTTTGGACCTTGCACGTTGACACCTTCGTGATGTCAGTGGCATTGGGTTTTATAGTCATGGGTTTGATCTGGTTGGTGGCTCGTAAAGCAACGGCCGGCGTGCCTAGCAAAGGTCAAGCCTTTGTTGAACTGATTTTTAATTTCGTAGACGATCAAGTCAAAAACATATTCCACGGTAACCGTCATAGTTTTATTGCCCCAACCGCGCTAACGGTATTTTTATGGGTGTTTGCCATGAACTCAATGGACTTCTTGCCAGTGGATTGGGTAGCAGGAATCGTTGCCTTTTTTGGCGGCGAGCACGCAAAATGGCGCGCCGTTCCAACTTCAGACATCAACACTACATTTGCTCTAGCCCTTTCAGTTTGGATATTAATGATATTCTTCTCGGTTAAAGTGAAGGGTTTAGGCGGTTTTGTGCACGAGTTATTCTGCGCCCCGTTTGGTAGCAAAATCTGGGTTTGGCCAGCCAACTTTTTGTTTAATCTAATTGAGTACGTGTCCAAACCGCTGTCCCATTCATTGCGACTGTTCGGCAATATGTACGCGGGTGAGGTTATTTTCTTGCTATTAGGCTTATGGGCGGCTACGGGTGTATCCGGCACCATCTTCGGTGCTATTTTAGGCGCCGGCTGGTCTATATTCCACATCTTAATCGTGGCATTGCAAGCCTTCATATTCATGATGTTAACGGTCGTTTATTTAGCCATGGCGCATGAATCGCATTAGTTTTTTTAAGTAGTGTTATTTTTTAATAAGTAGTTTTAGTTGTAAGTTTAATTTTAGAGAGGGTAATAAAATGGATTCTTTAGCAATGATTCAAGCCTACACAGGCGTTGGTATTGGTTTAATTATTGGTTTAGGCGCTGCTGGTGCTTGTATCGGTATTGGTATTATGTGTGCTAGCTTTCTAGAAGGCGCTGCTCGTCAACCAGAAATGATTCCACAATTGCAAGGTAAAGTATTCTTGCTTCTAGGTTTGATCGATGCTTCTTTCATTATCGGCGTGGGTCTAGCCATGATGTTTGCATTCGCGAACCCATTATTAAGCGTAGTTGCTAAGTAATTAGCCTAAATAATTTGGCGGCAGGCAGCCTCATGCCTGGCGCAAATTAAACGACTTAAATATTGGAGTAAGTAATGAATATTAACTTTACACTTATCGCACAAGCCATTGCATTTGCTGTGTTGATTTGGTTCACAGTGAAGTTCGTTTGGCCGCCGCTGTTATCAGCCATTGAAACGCGCCAAAAGGAAATTGCTGATGGTTTGGCTGCAGCGTCTGAAGGCAGAAATGCGTTGGAAGTGGCTGCAAAAAAATCTGAAATCACTTTGAATGAAGCCAAACAAAAAGCCAGCGAAATCATAGGCCAAGCTGAGAAGCGTGGTTCACAAATCGTTGAAGACGCAAAAGGCGTGGCTAAGGCAGAAGGCGATCGCATCATTGCTGGTGCAAAAGCTGAAATTGAGCAAGAGATCAATCGTGCTAAAGAAGGCTTACGTTCGCAAGTGTCTAGCTTGGCTGTTGCCGGGGCTGAAAAAATATTGCGTAAAGAAATCAACGCAAGTGCACACAGCGACATGTTGGCTAAACTGGCAGCGGAGCTATAAGCATGGCTGAGATATCAACCATTGCAAGGCCTTACGCGGTTGCCGCCTTCAATCTTGCTAAGCAGCAAAAGGCCTTGGCTAAATGGTCTGAAATGTTAGGTTTTGCAGCGGCCGTCTCTAATGACGCGCAGATGCAAGCTTACATACAAGATCCAAAAGTAGTCAGCAGCGAACTGCAAGCCGCATTCTTAAAAGTGTGCGGCGATAAGCTAAATGAATACGGTCAAAACTTAATCAAGGTGTTGGTGGAATACCGCCGCCTGTCTGTACTGCCGGCAATTACCGATGCTTTCGAAGAACTCAAAGCCTTGGATGAGGGTAGCTTGGAAGCGGAAATTATTGCCGCGTCCAAACCCAGTGCGGCAGAAGTAAAAGATTTAGTAAAACGTTTAGAAGTGAAGTTTGGTAAAAAAATAGAAGCCAATGTTTCAGTGGATTCAGAACTCATAGGCGGCATTAAAATTATTGTTGGCGATACCGTGATAGACGCATCCGTCAAAAACCAGTTACAAAATTTAGCTTATACCCTTTCAGCATAAGCGACAGAACATTTTAGGCAAAGAATACATTAGGAGCCACAATGCAGTTATCTACATCAGAAATCAGTGAGCTGATTAAAAGCAGATTAGAAAATTTTTCTACTTCAGCTGAAGCCCGCACACAAGGTACCGTCATTTCAGTAACAGACGGTATTGTTCGTATTCACGGCCTATCCAACGTGATGGCCGGCGAGATGATCGAATTCCCAGGCAACACCTTTGGTCTAGCGCTAAACTTAGAACGTGACTCAGTGGGTGCCGTGGTTTTAGGTGACTACGAACACATTACCGAAGGTGACATTTGTAAATGTACCGGCCGTATTCTAGAAGTGCCAGTCGGCCCTGAATTAATTGGCCGTGTAGTGAATGCATTAGGTCAGCCTATCGATGGTAAAGGTCCAGTCAATGCAAAAATGACGGACAAAATTGAAAAAGTGGCCCCAGGTGTGATTGCGCGTAAATCCGTTTCACAACCCGTGCAAACCGGTCTTAAATCCGTGGACTCCATGGTGCCAGTTGGCCGTGGTCAACGTGAATTGATTATTGGTGACCGTCAAACAGGTAAAACGGCAGTAGCGATTGATGCCATCATCAATCAAAAAGGTCAAAACATGACCTGTATCTACGTGGCGATTGGTCAGAAAGCCTCCACCATTGCTAACGTGGTGCGCAAATTAGAAGAAAACGGCGCCATGGCTTACACCATAGTGGTAGCGGCTGCAGCGTCTGACTCAGCCGCATTACAATTCTTAGCACCTTACGCCGGTTGTACCATGGGCGAGTATTTCCGTGATCGCGGTGAAGATGCATTAATCGTTTACGATGATTTGACTAAACAAGCGATTGCTTACCGTCAAATTTCCTTGTTATTACGTCGTCCACCAGGTCGTGAAGCTTACCCAGGTGACGTGTTCTACATTCACTCACGTCTATTAGAGCGCGCTGCTCGTGTTAACGAAGAGTACGTAGAGAAATTCACCAACGGTGCTGTTAAAGGCAAAACAGGCTCATTAACCGCATTGCCAGTGATTGAAACGGCAGCCGGTGACGTGTCAGCGTTCGTTCCAACTAACGTGATCTCGATTACCGATGGTCAAATCTTCTTGGAAACCGACTTGTTCAACGCCGGTATCCGTCCTGCGATCAACGCTGGTATTTCAGTGTCTCGCGTGGGTGGTGCAGCGCAAACTAAAGTCATCAAAAAACTAGGCGGCGGCGTGCGTTTAGCGCTAGCTCAATACCGTGAATTGGCTGCGTTTGCGCAGTTCGCTTCCGATTTGGATGAAGCGACACGTAAACAATTGGATCGCGGTCGTATGTTTACTGAGTTGATGAAGCAAGCTCAATATGCCCCATTAAGCGTATCTAATATGGCCATCACCCTATTAGCCGCCAACAAAGGCTATTTTGATGACGTGCCTACCAATAAAGTATTGGCCTTTGAAAATGCATTGCACGGCTTTATGGCTTCTAAATACGCCAAATTAATGGCCGGTATTGAATCCAGCAAAGACTTAGCCGGTGATAACGAAAAAGCTGTTGAAGCCGCAATTCAGGACTTCAAAGCAACCAATGCATACTAATACCTAACTATTAGGACTAAAAATGGCTGGTAGTAAAGAGATTAGAACCAAGATCAAAAGTGTAGAAAATACACGTAAGATCACTAAGGCGATGGAAATGGTGGCCGCTTCTAAAATGCGTAAAGCGCAGGACAGAATGCGTGCTAGCCGTCCGTATGCCGAAAAAATTCGTAACGTAGCTGCGCATTTATCGTTTGCTAATCCAGAGTACAAACACCCTTACTTAGTTAAGCGTGATGTGGTTAAAAACATAGGCCTGATTGTTATCAGTTCTGACAAAGGTTTGTGTGGTGGCTTAAACACCAACATGCTGCGTTTGTCGGTTAACCAAATGAAAAGCTGGGAAGCAGACGGTAAGGCCATAACGGTCAGTGCGATTGGCAACAAAGGATTTGGTTTCATGAACCGTGTTGGTGCGAATGTTAAATCGCACATAACAGGTTTGGGTGACGTGCCGCATTTAGAAACATTGATCGGTACCATTAAGGTCATGTTGGATGCATACGAAGCCGGTGAAATTGATCAGCTTTACATCAGCTACACCAAGTTCATTAATACCATGAAGCAAGAGCCAGTGATGGAACAATTGTTACCTTTAAGTGGTGAGCAGCTTGGTAGCCCTAAGGGCCATTGGGATTACATCTATGAGCCAGAAGCAAAACCAGTGGTGGATCAATTAATGATGCGTTACGTTGAATCATTAGTTTACAACGCCGTCGCGGAAAACATGGCGTCCGAGCAATCGTCTCGTATGGTTGCTATGAAGTCGGCTTCGGATAATGCAAAAGAAGTGATTGGTGACTTGAAATTGGTATACAACAAAGCACGTCAAGCGGCCATTACCAAAGAGATTTCTGAAATCGTTGGTGGTGCAGCTGCAGTTTCATAATTTTTTAAGAATTTAATTACAATTCAACAGATAAGCTTGAATAGGATATAAAAATGAGTACAGCGAAAATTGGTAAAGTAGTGCAATGTATTGGTGCAGTGGTTGACGTTGAGTTTCCACGTGATCAAATGCCAAAAGTGTTTGAAGCATTGATCATCGACGATGCATCAAGCCAAGCGGAAGCAGGCTTAACATTAGAAGTGCAACAGCAATTAGGTGACGGCATTGTCCGCACCATTGCCATGGGCTCTTCTGATGGTCTTGCACGTGGTACAGCTTTTAAATCAACCGGTGACCAAATTACTGTGCCAGTTGGCGTGGGTACTTTGGGCCGCATTATGGACGTGCTAGGCCGTCCTATCGATGAAGCGGGTCCAATTGATTGCGATGAGCGTCGTTCTATCCATCAAAAAGCACCAAGCTTTGAAGAGCTTTCTCCTTCAGTAGACTTGCTAGAAACAGGCATTAAAGTGATTGACTTGGTTTGCCCGTTTGCTAAAGGCGGTAAAGTGGGTCTGTTCGGTGGTGCCGGTGTGGGCAAAACCGTGAACATGTTGGAATTGATTAACAATATTGCTAAACAGCACTCAGGTTTATCTGTGTTTGCCGGTGTGGGTGAGCGTACTCGTGAAGGTAACGACTTCTACCACGAGATGGCAGAAGCAGGCGTGATTAAACTAGACGACATGAAAGAATCAAAAGTAGCCATGGTGTTCGGTCAAATGAACGAACCACCAGGCAACCGTTTACGCGTGGCGTTATCTGGCTTGACCATGGCGGAAAAATTCCGTGACGAAGGTCGCGATGTGTTGTTCTTCGTTGACAACATCTACCGCTATACCTTGGCCGGTACCGAAGTGTCTGCCTTGTTAGGCCGTATGCCTTCAGCTGTGGGTTACCAACCAACCTTGGCCGATGAAATGGGCCGCTTACAAGAGCGTATTACGTCAACTAAAACAGGTTCTATTACCTCTATCCAAGCGGTTTACGTGCCTGCCGATGACTTGACTGACCCGTCACCAGCAACCACTTTCCAGCATTTGGACTCAACCGTTGTGTTGTCTCGTGATATTGCTTCATTGGGTATTTACCCAGCGGTGGATCCATTGGATTCAACTTCACGTCAGTTAGACCCATTGGTCGTTGGTGAAGAGCACTATAACGTGGCACGTAGCGTACAACAAACCTTGCAACGCTATAAAGAATTACGCGACATCATTGCGATTTTGGGTATGGACGAGTTGTCACCAGAAGATAAATTAGCCGTTGGTCGTGCACGTAAAATCCAACGTTTCTTGTCACAACCATTCCACGTTGCTGAAGTGTTTACTGGCGCACCTGGTAAATACGTGCCATTGAAAGAAACCATCAAAGGCTTTAAAGCGATTGTGGCCGGTGAGTACGATCACCTACCTGAGCAAGCCTTCTACATGGTAGGCGGCATTGAAGAAGCAGTAGAAAAAGCAAAAACACTTAACTAATTGACGGTCGTTAGACTTTTTATTTAGTTAATGGTTAAGGAAAAAAGATGGCAAATACTGTTCATATCGATGTAGTCAGTGCAGAAGCGAGCATTTTTGCTGGTGAGGCTGAGTTTATTGTGGTGCCAGCCAGTGCCGGTGAAGTGGGTATCTACCCAAATCACGCGCCTATGGTGACCAGCATTAAACCGGGTGCCTTGCGCATTAAAACCGCAGATAGCGCTGAAGAAACCCTGATCTTTCTATCCGGCGGTTTATTGGAAGTGCAACCGGGTTTGATCACCGTACTAGCTGATACAGCGGTACGTGGTCATGATCTAGATGAAGCCAAAGCCATTGCCGCTAAAGCAGCAGCGGAAGAAGCGATGAAAAACCGTAGTTCGGATATGGATTACGCAAAAGCACAGGCAGAATTGTCTGAGGCCGTTGCGCAAATTCAAGCCATAGAGCGCTTACGCAAAACAACACACTAGTTGTTAGGCGTCTGCACTAACCGCAAAAAAGGCAGCTTAGGCTGCCTTTTTTGTTATACTTTGCTTATAAAAATTAACGGCAGTTAAGCCTCAACTTCAAAAATGCCTAATCTAAATATAGTCATACTCGCGGCCGGCAAAGGCACGCGCATGCATTCCGATCTACCCAAAGTCTTGCATGAAGTGGGCGCTAAGCCAATATTAGGCCACGTCGTGGCGGCGGCAAAAGCATTGCAGCCGAGCAAAATTATTGTCGTCTACGGCTACGGTGGTGAGACAGTCAAAGCACAGTTTGAAGGTGAACCCATAGTATGGGTCAAGCAGGCCGAGCAATTAGGCACCGGCCATGCCGTGCAACAAGCGCTGCCACATCTTGAAGAGGGGGCCACCACGCTAATTTTATTGGGCGATGTGCCCTTGGTTGCCAGTCGCGATTGCGAGAAATTAATTAATAAGGCCGCGGATACGTTGGCCATCCTATCCTTCATCAAAGCCGATCCAAGCGGTTATGGCCGCATAGTAAGAGATGGACAGGCAAACGTTGCAGCGATTGTGGAGCATAAAGATGCCACTGAAGCGCAGCGACAAATCAAAGAAGTGAACACCGGCATGATGGCCATGCCCAATAGCCTATTGGTGCAATGGCTAGCCAAGCTTAGTAACAACAATGCCCAGGGCGAATACTACTTAACCGATATCGTCGCGATGGCAGTGCAACAGGGCGTGCCTGTCGTAGCAGAAATCACTGAAGACGAATGGTCGGTAACCGGCATCAACGCTAAAAGTGATTTAGCGCAGATTGAGCGGGTATACCAGCAGCGTTATGCGGAGCAATTATTAAAGCAAGGCGTGACCCTGAAAGACCCCAATCGCATTGACGTGCGCGGCGATCTGCAATGCGGTCGCGACGTGCAAATTGATGTCAATTGCCTGTTTGAAGGTCAGGTGGTGTTGGGTGATAGGGTAAAAATAGCACCCAATTGCGTGATTAAAAACGCCGTGATTGCCGCCGGTACCCAGATTGCTGCCTTCACCCATATAGACGACGCGAAAATAGGCGAAGAAGCTCGCCTAGGTCCGTTTGCCCGCATTAGACCGGGCACTACTCTGGCCGATCATACCCATGTTGGTAACTTTGTTGAATTGAAAAACGCCCAAGTGGACAGCGCCAGCAAAATCAATCACCTAAGCTACGTGGGCGATGCCACCGTGGGTAAAAATGTTAACGTGGGCGCTGGTACCATTACCTGCAATTACGACGGCGCCAACAAATTTAGAACCGTCATAGAAGACGACGTCTTCATCGGATCCGACACGCAGTTGGTGGCCCCGGTTACCCTGGCCAAGGGTGCAACCATAGCCGCGGGATCCACCATCACCAAAGACGCACCGGCAGGTCAACTGACTTTTTGTCGAGCCAAAGATCAAAAATCCATAGCGGGCTGGAAACGCCCAGTAAAAATTAAAAAGTAGAGATAACCCATGTGTGGCATTGTAGGTGCAGTAGCAAACAGAAGCGTCGTCCCCACCTTAATTGAAGGCTTAAGTCGGCTTGAGTACCGCGGCTACGATTCGGCCGGTATAGCCGTATTAAATGGCCATGGGATAGAGCGCGTGCGTGCCGTTGGCCGTGTGGCGGCCATGACCGAGAAAGCCGAAGCCACAAAAATAACTGGCCACGTCGGCATAGGCCATACCCGCTGGGCCACGCACGGTGGCGTCACAGAAAGCAATGCCCATCCGCACGTATCAAAAGAGCAAATTGCCGTGGTGCATAACGGCATCATAGAAAATCACGATGAACAGCGCGCTCGATTAAAAACCTTGGGTTACGAATTCACCTCGCAAACCGACACCGAAGTCATTGCCCATTTAATTCACTATTACCATCAAACATTAAACCTATTAGCCGCTACGCAAAAAGCCGTGGCCGAGCTCACCGGTGCGTTTGCCATTAGCGTGGTATCGGTAAAAGAACCCGAGCACATGATTACCGCGCGTTTAGGTTGCCCGCTGTTAATAGGCTTGGGCGAGGGTGAAAATTTCATCGCATCCGATGTGTCGGCGGTGTTATCCGTTACCCGCAAAGTGATTTATTTGGAAGACGGTGACGTGGCGGACATACGACTAGACGGTGTAGCCATACTTGGTCGAGATGGACAAGCGGTGCAACGTAAAGTGCACTTAAGCGACGTCTCCCTGGCCAGCATGGAATTGGGCCCTTATGCGCACTTCATGCAAAAAGAAATACACGAGCAACCTCGCGCCCTGACCGACACCATAGAAGCCTTAATAGACGACAATCAATTCTCGGCTGCTTTGTTTGGCGATCAGGCCGAAGCGGTTTTTCAGCAGGTCGACAGCATACTTATTTTGGCCGCCGGCACCAGTTACTACGCGGCATTGACCGCTAAATATTGGCTAGAGAGCTTGGCCAAATTACCCACCAACGTGGAAATTGCCAGCGAATACCGCTACCGCGTATCGGTGCCCAACCCCAAGCAGTTGATCGTGACCATTTCCCAGTCCGGTGAAACCCTGGACACCATGGAAGCCTTAAAGCACGCCAAATCCTTAGGCCAAAATTTAACGCTAGCCATTTGCAACGTCCAAGAAAGCGCCATACCACGCGCATCGCAATTGGTTTTTTATACCCGTGCCGGAGCGGAAATTGGCGTGGCATCCACCAAAGCCTTCACCACGCAGTTAGTGGCCCTCTTTACTTTGGCCGCCACCTTGGCCAAGCAACGCGGTCTGCTCGATAGGCAAGCCGAGCAAACCCATTTAAGCGCATTGCGCCAATTAGCCGGCAGCGTGCAACACGCCTTAAATTTAGAGCCGCAAATTCGCGAATGGGCCAAACGCTTTGCCAATAAACAGCATGCTTTGTTTTTAGGCCGAGGCATACATTACCCCATCGCGTTGGAGGGGGCGCTAAAGCTCAAGGAGATCTCCTATATCCATGCCGAGGCCTACCCTGCCGGTGAACTCAAACACGGTCCGCTGGCCTTGGTAGACAGCAGCATGCCGGTGGTGGTGATTGCACCCAATGACGATTTGCTAGAAAAAGTAAAATCGAACATGCAAGAAGTGCATGCGCGTGGCGGTGAATTGTTTGTGTTCGCCGACGCCGATAGCCATTTTGTTGAATCCGAAGGTGTGCACGTCATACGCACGCCGCGACATGTCGGCCTGCTCTCGCCTATTTTGCACACCATCCCCGTGCAAATTTTGGCCTACCATGCGGCTTTGTTAAAAGGCACCGACGTGGATAAACCAAGAAATCTGGCCAAGAGCGTGACCGTCGAATAAGTTTCCTATACTTAATCAGAAGATGGAAAAGTATACGAAACTCAGTCGAATACCGTCGAATAGAAATTAGTAGCTACTGGCGGCCTTCAGTATCACCGGCAGGATATCCAAGCTGCCATCGTCATGGCCTAGCATGATTTGACCGTCTTGTAGGGTGCAGCTGATGTTTAATGCTCTTTGAGCGATGGCCGCCAGCTCTTTGGTTTCGGGTAAATTAATCACCGTTAGGTTGTTGGTTTTAAGTAAGGCCTTGCTGTTGCTGGCCCACCACATATCCGCCACGCGACCGCCGTATAACACCACCA
>Ga0214168_1000977_pt1 | contig 11528 bp, 9 predicted proteins | sample LakMenepilimnion_FD_153002 | JGI IMG/M metagenome (GOLD analysis project Ga0214168, IMG submission 153002) | Freshwater microbial communities from Lake Mendota, WI - Practice 29OCT2010 epilimnion v4 | ecosystem: Environmental > Aquatic > Freshwater > Lake > Epilimnion/Euphotic zone | place: Lake...
TGCACATCATGCTGGCGAACAAATACTTGTGATTGGTCAATACATCGATCAACTAGATGAACTCTCAGAAGTTCTTGGTGTTCCGCTCATTAAGGGCGAGACACCAGTTAAAGAACGCGAAATTCTCTTTAACAAGTTTCGGACAGGCGAAGTTACCTGCTTAGTAGTTTCAAAGGTTGCGAACTTCTCTATTGATTTACCTGATGCAACCATTGCCATTCAAGTCTCTGGTGCATTTGGTTCGAGGCAAGAAGAAGCACAACGCCTCGGCCGTATCTTGCGTCCTAAATCAGATGGTCGTAGTGCAACTTTTTACTCCGTTGTTTCACGCGACACTATCGATCAAGACTTTGCACAAAACCGTCAACGCTTCTTAGCTGAGCAAGGTTATGCGTACAAAATTATTGACGCTGACGATGTGTTTCAAGGCAAGCTCTAAAACGTTCTGGATCAACGCGCCAGAAATCGTGGTGCTCACCATCAATCTGGGTCACCGGAACTTGTTCGCCATATAGATTTTCAAGTTCAGCATCGCCATCTATGTATTTAATATCAATCGAATAATCCAATTCGGTTTTCATGGATTCGAGTGTTTCTACTGCAACATCACAGAGATGGCATCCGTGCCTGGAAAATACAGTGATAACTGTTTGAGACAACTATTTTTTCCGCTTCTTATTAAGTGCTCGATCAAGAAATTCTTCAGTTACAAGTGTGACATCACCCTTTAATCGATAGGCACTTTTTTCCAAGTCTTTCAAAACCGCATTCACAGTTGTTTGAGTAACAGAACCCACGAGTGGCCCGAATCTTTTTGCAAAGAGTGCATGAGCAATTTCGCTTACAGATTTTGCTAAATCATCGCGCGCTTCATCCAAAGTTGGTTCTGGCTTCTTTGGTTCTTGTGAAAAGTCCAGAGAAATTGGACGTTCTGCCTTTATCCGAGAATAAAGTTCGTCGAAGTTGGTTGCACTGCTCTCGTTCATGGGGAAATCATCTCATCCTGATACCTTTTGCACATATGCAAACGAGAGCCAGCATTCGAACCGTAACGGGGTTGTTATTCGCACTCGTCGCATCTTTACTCTACGTTCCAGCAGCAGAAGCTGCGCCACTTGTCGCCCCATCCACTGTGTGGGGGCACACATATGCAGCTGAAGCATCGGGAGTTGTTTCCGTTCCTGCCGCACAACCAGCCAACTTGGAACGGCTTTCAAAGTTTGTTGTTAATTACAAAAACTTTCCAGATTGGGCAAAGAACGAAGTTCAAGCAGCGATTGATTTGTGGGCAGTAAATTTTGATTCAAAGGTTTCTGTAAATGTCGATGCAACATGGGGAAGATCTAGTGCTGCAGACATTCTGGGAAGTGCAAGGCCAGATCGTTATTACGCAAAGTTTTCTGGTGCGCCTGACAACTCACTTTGGTATGCCTCAGCACTTGCTAATGCGATAGCTGGAAAAGATTTAGATTTAGATAATCCCGAAATCATTATTCAGATTAACTCAGAAGCTGATTGGGATTTAGATGGTCTCGGAAAACCAACACGTTATGAGTATGACCTCAAGTCAGTAATGTTTCATGAGATGGCCCACGGCTTAGGTTTTCTCTCCACAAGTTCGCGCACATTCGATCGCACAAAAGGTCAAAACGTTGGCATCCTTTTGCAACCAACACCTTTTGATGCATACCTGCAAACTGAAGATGGAAATCGTTTAGTTGATCTTCCATCGCCATCAGTTGAATTAGGTCAAGCTCTTACTTCTAGATTGGTCTGGTCTGGTCCTGAAGGGATCAAGGCGAATAACGGAGTTAAGCCATTGATGTACACGCCAAGTACTTATGAAGGTGGTTCATCAGTTAGTCACGTAGATGAAAATACTTTTGCGAACTCTGGCACCAACGCTGTTATGACTCCCAATCTTGAAGCTGGTGAAGTCTTTAACGAACCTGGACCAATCTTGCTTGCAATGATGAAAGACCTTCGCAATAAACCAGCGCCAGGCCTTGCTGTTGGTGTCCCAAGTGAAGTTCTTAACGCTCAAGCTCTCATTGCAGATTCAGCTGCGATATTAACTTTTACCGCTCCTGTTAATTCACGTACAACTCAAGTCAGTCAATACATTATTAAGAATGTGAACACTGGCAAAGAGATGCGCGTGAGCGATAGTCCTGCCATCATTACGGGACTAAAGAATGGAACTAGTTATACATTTGAAATTATTGCTTCCAATTCCAAAGGTGATTCACCTGCGGTAATTACTAAGCCAGTCACACCTCGTGCCGCATGGACATCTCAAGTTCTAGATGCAACTTCTGATGCGCGTTCAATCAAGACAATAACTCTTAATGGCCAACCAGTTGTCGCTTATGTTGATTCGAAAACCTCAATCCTTCGCCTTGCAACATGGGGTGGAAAGAGCTGGAAGAAGACAACAGTTGATAGCGATATCGCTGGCCAAGTTTCGCTCTGCGTTAGCGGTAAGAGCCTTAAACAAACACTTCACATTTTCTATGCCGATAAAACAGATAGTGATTTGCGATACGCGACTGTAAATGGCGCAAAGATTTCACGTGAGATTGTTGATGGCAATGCAGAAAAAGTTCAGTCATACGAAGAAATAGTCCGCGTTCCAACAGCGAGTAATGTCAGTGTTTCAAATGCGTGTGCTGTAACAAGTGACGGAATTCAGGTTTTCTATCGCGACGAAACTCAAGGCGTGCTGCTCGGTGCCTATAAGAACTTCGATGGTGATTGGAATTATGAATTAGTTGATGGCGATCGCAAAACCGATTTCCGCACAACGGGTGACGTTGCATTCCACCTAAAGGCGCTCGTCGATGGAAATAAGACCTATGTTTTATATGACTCTGTACTAGCTATAGATCAAAACCGTGATGCAACATCTGGAGAAATCCGTTTAGCGACTAGAACAACTTTTGATCCTGGAGCATGGGAATTTAAAACATTGGAATCACCAACTGCTGATGCAACGATTTTGGGTTATGACGTAGAAATCGCAAAGACCGCCAAAGGAATAATCGCCTCATGGTTCTCAGCTACTGCCTTATCGATGCCTGACCCAACACTCCTGCGCACGATTAATTTAAGTACAGCATCAGGTGTTTCAACAACATCAACTTCAAACTATGGAACGCCTAATGAATTATTAAGCAGTGATTCAAAGACTTTGCTCTTTAATTGTTTAGGTCGCTTGTGCGCAATTGATTATGCAAAGTTTTCTAAAGGTCAGTCAGCAATTGCACTTGCATCTTCATGGCAATCAACAGAGCCAATTGCCAGTGCGTGGATTGTTTTAAATAAGGTTCGCTATGCAGTAGCTGGTATTAATGGAAAAGTTATACTGCTAAAAGCTGCGTAATTATTTAGCGTTACGACGCTGAATACGTGTCTTCTTCAGAAGTTTTTTATGCTTCTTCTTAGCCATACGCTTACGACGCTTTTTGATAACGGAACCCATATGTCACGCTTTCTCTTTTTTATTGGTAACCACAATTCTGCGGTTGCTCTACGGGATTAGATTAGCCCTAAGTGAGTCTAAAAATCGAAACGGCCGTCTGGCCCGAACTCATGAGCACTGTTCCTAGATCCTTTGAATAACCAAGAGCTAGAGGTACCCCTGTTGCTGTCCTGGCATCTGCAATTGCGCCTTTGCTATCGAATGTAAGCAAGAGTGCTGTTGGTTTGCTCGGCTTCCAATTTGAAATTCCTTTAATCGCAGATTTAGAAGTGAACGCTGCAAATTGTGTACCCGTTGGTCCTAAAGCTGCAAACGTTGCGCCGGTGGATGCGAATCTGTAAGTCCAAAGCGGTGAGAGATTTGTTGCAAATCTAGTAAGTGCACTCTCAATCTTTGTTCCGGTTTGTACTGGACCCACTAAAAAGAGCGCGTTAGTTGCAGAAGTCCATTCGCGTTTCCCCTTTGCTACCGAACTTCTGACAAGTGCTGTTAGTTTTCCCGTGCTTGAATACTTAGCAATGATTCCATCGCGTACTCCCGCTAGTTTCTTGCCAGCAAGAGTTTCGGAACTACTTCCCATCGCATACACACTTGAATCCGTTCCCCGTACAACAACTTCAATACTGGTATCAGTAGCCCCTAAATAAATAGGTTTTCCGAATTTTCCATCTAGATCGCTAGAGATAATCAGGCCAGAGTTTCCGGCCTCTGTTGCATTTATTCCACCGAGTGTGAAGCCTTTTGAATTTACTGCAATCGAATTGACCAAAAGTGCAGTGGCGTTATCTGCTGTAAATGTAGATAGCAGTGCGCCTGTGTTTGAAATCTTCCACACAGTTGCAAGTGTTAAATCAGCGCGAACTGGAACCTTTGGATCTACAACCACATTATCTGGATTAACTGGTGCTGATGTTGGTACGGCGCTTGGTTCAACAACTCGCGCATTGGCACTTGATCCCGCAATCCAAATATTGCCTGCAGTATCTGCGGCCATTGCTGTAGCGATACTTGAAGCACCTTGCGTAAGTGCCAGACGCCATTTTTCAACGCCATCTGCACCGATTGCACGAACGCTTGAATCATTTAATAAAACAATGAATGGACCAGCTACAAGCATTTTTGTATCTGAGGTAATTGGTGTTGCAAGATTCATCGCGACCATTGCTTTAACAACAACTGGTTTCGGTGCAGCTGAGGCAATCTGCGAAGAAAAAATAAGTGGCAGTGTTAAAAGCGCAACAGCAATGCGTTTCACGATTGTGTGCTTACGCAAGTTCCTGCGAGCGATCACGCGCTGCTTTCATAGCTTTTGCAACGATGCCAGCAAAATCTGATTGATTAAGTGATGCAAGCGCTGCAGCAGTTGTTCCATTTGGACTAGTTACATTTTCGCGAAGAGTTGTTGCGCTCTTACCGGATTGATCCAGAAGAGTTGCAGCACCTAACATTGTTTGCGCAGTCAGGGTTGTTGCAACATCTTTTGAAAGTCCAAGTGCCATTGCACCTTCAATCATGTGCTCTGCAAAAGCGAAGAAATATGCAGGACCAGAACCACTCGTTGCAGTAACCGCATCCTGTAATGACTCTTCGACTTCAACGGCTTTACCTGTTGCAGATAAGAACGCAGAGACAAATGCCGCTTGTGCATCTGTGACTCCAGCACCGCGAGACATCGCAGACATTCCGGCGCCGACAAGTGCTGGCGTATTAGGCATGACTCGAATTACTGGGTGTGCCGCACCGAGAATTGATGTAATAAATGAGGTGCTCTTGCCTGCTGCAAATGTGATTACCAATGCACCAGCTTTGATTGAGCCTTTGATTTCCTCTAAAACTGACGCCATATCTTGTGGTTTTACAACTAGAAGCAGAACATCACTGCCACCGACGTTTTGCGCAAGATCACAGACACAGATTCCGTAGCGATTAACGAGCTCTTCTGCTCGCTCTGCACGCTTCTCACTGACACAGATTGAAGATGCTTTCATTCCAAACTTAATGAGGGCTGCAATGAGTGCTTCACCCATAACTCCGGCACCGATAACACCAACCTGTGATGGTTGTAATGGCTTTGTTTCGGTACTCATGTTGCTAAGGATACCTGTACGCTCTGCAACTATGTCTGAAATAAAGCCTGGGTTTGCACGTGATTGGGTTGAATTCACTGACCCAAATGACGAAGAAGAAATCTTTAAGTGCGACCTCACATGGTTGACCTCCAACTGGACCTGTATTTATGGCGATGGTTGCAAAGGTGTATTTAAAGATCGACCAAATGATGGCTGCTGCACAGAAGGTGCAATGTATTCAGATGAAGAAGATGAAGAGCGCACACTAAAAGCTGCTGCAATGCTCACTCCACAAATGTGGCAATTCTTTGATGAAGCGCAACCAAAGAAGTTTGGTGGCAAGTTACAGATTTCAGAAAAAGATGAAGACAAAGAACGTAAGACTCGCACAGTAGATGGCGCGTGTATCTTCTTAAATCGTAAAGGTCACACTGCAGATGGCTTCACTGGTTCATTTGGTTGCGTACTTCACCACTTAGCCGAAAAAGAAAAGATTCACTTCGTTGATACAAAGCCAGATGTTTGTTGGCAATTACCTCTTCGACGTTCATATGAAGTTCGCGAATTCGGCGAGCGCGAGATTTCCGTAACTGTTATCGGAGAATACGAACGTCTTGCATGGGGCGATGGCGGAGAAGATTTCGATTGGTATTGCACAAGCAACACTGAAGCTCACGTTGGAAAAGAACCGGTTTACATCTCTAACAAAACCGAACTCCAGGCGCTTATGGGCAAAGATGCGTATGCAGTACTGGCCAAACTATGCGATCAGCGCATAGCCGGTATCAAAGATGCGCAGAAGCGTTCACTTCCACTCTTTGTTATTCAACACCCAGCGACAATTGCGGCAGGCAAATAGTCAGCACTTGCCTCTAGGCTAAGCGCCATGGCAAAGGTTGAGAAGGATCCATTTCGCTGCACCGAATGTGGGTGGAGTGCGAATAAATGGGTTGGCCGTTGCGGTGAGTGTCAGGCATGGGGCACAGTAGAAGAAATCAATGCACCCAAGCGTTTATCACTTGTTCCTGGCGCAGTTACACATAAAGCAACACCTATCGGCGATGTAGATCTCTCTGCAGCAAGTGCCAAACCAACTGGAGTCAGCGAATTAGATCGTGTACTCGGAGGCGGACTTGTTCCAGGTGCAGCAATCTTGTTAGCAGGCGAACCAGGTGTTGGTAAATCCACACTGCTCTTATCTGTTGCCGCACAAACTGCAAAAGCTGGAATCCGCGCGCTCTATATAAGCGGTGAAGAATCAGCATCACAAGTTCGTCTGCGTGCAGAGCGCATTAACGCAATTGATCCCGAATTATTCTTAGCATCTGAAACAGATCTCAGTGCAGTTATTTCACATATCGATGCAGTCAAACCACAACTCTTAATCATTGACAGTATTCAAACAATCGGATCATCGGCTGCCGATGGCGCACCTGGTGGTGTCACACAAGTTCGCGAAGTAGCCGGCGCACTCATTCGCATATGTAAAGATCGCGACATCACTCTGCTCTTAGTTGGTCACGTCACTAAAGATGGATCAATCGCTGGCCCACGCTTGCTCGAGCACATCGTCGATGTTGTTCTTCAATTCGAAGGCGAGCGTCACTCACGTCTGCGTTTGATCCGCGCAATCAAAAATAGATTCGGTGCAAGTGATGAAGTGGGTTGCTTTGACCTAAGTGATTCCGGAATCGAAAGTGTTCTGGATCCAACTGGTTTGTTTACTTCACGCCACAGCGAACCAGTTCCAGGAACATGCGTGACAGTCACACTCGAAGGTCGCAGACCGTTACTTGCTGAGATTCAAGCACTCGTCAGTGCGGGACGTGAAAATGATTTCGGCAATGCACGCCGCGTAACAAGTGGTTTGGATTCTGCTCGCACATCAATGACTCTTGCTGTTCTAGAACTTCGTGCACACGTAAAAGTTGGTGGACGAGATGTTTATGCAGCAACTGTTGGTGGAATGAAGATGTCAGAACCTGCTGCCGACCTTGCACTCGCTCTTTCTGTGGCATCAGCTGCAAAAGGTTTAGCGCTACCTGCAGATCTCGTTGCAATCGGTGAAGTCGGACTAGCTGGCGAAATTAGAAAAGTAAGTGGCGTAGAACGCCGATTGGCAGAAGCATTCCGTCTTGGATTTAAGCGAGCACTTGTACCTGCTGGTTCAGATGTAAAGATTGCAGGAATGGAAATCGTAGAAGTCTCTCGTCTTGATCAAGCGCTGACTAGGGTAAAAATTAACGGCGAATGAGCCTTCTAGAAAAAGAGATCACTAAGTGGTTTGCTAAAAACAAACGTGATCTTCCATGGCGAAATACAACCGCCTGGGGCGTTTTAGTTTCAGAAATAATGTTGCAACAGACTCCCGTTGCTCGAGTCGAACCAATCTGGCACACATGGATGAAACTCTGGCCAACACCAAAAGATTTAGCAGCAGCAACTCCCGCTCAAGTCATCAAAGAGTGGGGCCGACTTGGCTATCCCCGCCGCGCACTGCGATTACGCGAATGCGCACAAGTAATTGCAACAGATTTCAATAACAAGGTTCCGGATAATGAAATTCAATTACGAAAGCTGCCTGGCATCGGTGATTACACGGCCGCTGCAGTTATGGCGTTTGCCTTCGAGGAACGCTCCCTAGTTTTAGATATCAATATTCGCCGATTGTTCTCACGTATTTATGATGGCGTTCAATCACCTACAGCTGCGCCAAATAAAACTGAGCGCGCAGCTCGCGCAGAGTTGGTGCCTAAAAAGAACGCACACGTATGGGCTGCAGCAACCATGGAACTCGGTGCACTTGTTTGCACCGCGCAAAAACCTAAGTGTGAAATATGCCCAGTTGCTGATTCATGTAAGTGGCGTTCACTGAATTACCCACAATCTGATCAACCAAAGCGCACGCAAGCATGGAATGGCACCGACAGACAGTGCCGCGGAATCATCGTGCAAGCGCTCCGTGAAAATGATTCGCTGAGCGAAAAAGAGATTAAGAAATTGTGGATTCTCGAATCACAAGTAGAAAAGGCTTTAGAAACACTTCTGGCCGATGGGTTGATTTCCCAATCGGCCAGAAATAAATACTCGTTACCTAGTTAGTTTGCAAAGAATTCTGTAACCTTGTTAAGTGGTTAATAAGCGGGTGCAGCGTACGATTTCAATTTTAACAATTGTGCTGTTAGGCCAATTCTCTGTTTCTGCTGCTCAAGCCGCGAATTCTGTTGGCAAATCGTGCACAAAGATTGGAAAGGTTTCGAAAACTTCTACAGGAGTTCAATTAACGTGTGAAAAATCAGGAAAGAAATTAGTTTGGAAGAAGAAGTCTATTGTCGTAGCACCCGTAATTCCTGCTGTTACTGATCTTTCAAAAACAGCTTCGCTAACTCCAAAAAATTTGTTTGCTGATACTGCTAAATGCAAAATTACTGACGTAACTTACACAAAAGACGTAAGCCTTGGATTCCCACGTCCTACCGGTTTAACCGCAAACAAATCGATTTATAAAGCCTTGGTAATTCCAGTTGGATTTCTAGATGCTCCCTTTACTGAATATGATCTGGCATTACTTAAAGAAAAAGTTGTACAAGTAAATGATTACTTTAAAGTGCAATCATATGGAAAAGCTCAAATCGAATTCACTTACCCTGAAACTTCTAAATGGGTAATATTTCCTGACAATCGGGCTGACCATGGGCTCAGTGTTTGGGTTCCTCAAGAAAGTAAACAATCATTCGTTCAAGAAGTGCTTTCTAAAACTGACCAATCACTAAAAATTCCGGATTATGACTTTGTAATGATAGAAACCGCTAGATGGACTAATTCAGGTTGGGGGCAAGCTTTCCCAATATTTTCTTTTTCGTCGCCTTCAGGTCAAGCTAAAACCATTATTCTCCAGGCAGGTTGGTCTGTCGGTCAGTGGTTTGTAGTTGCACATGAAATTGGTCATGCGCTTTTCGGTTTTGAGGATCTTTATTCTTTCTCTGCTGTGCGAGAAAAAACTTTTGCTTACAAGGCAACTCAGAATTGGGATTTGATGTCTAATGCAGGTGGTTCGTACATTGGGTTGTTTTCATGGCAGAGATTTTTAGCTTCCTGGATAGAAGATTCTGAAGTTGCGTGTGTAACGCAGCCAGGAGATTTTCAAGTTTATTTGGCGCCACTAGATTCAACTGTGAACATTCAAAAATCACTTCAAATTCCAATTGAGCCTGGCGTAATACTTGTTGCAGAGTCTCGCAAATATTCAAAATATGATCCGGGTGCAGGCGATGGTGGAACCCTGGTTTATGTTGTTGACACACGAATTAATCATGGAAGCGAACCAATTACAGTTATTGGTTTTGTGGCCAAGGGCGCAACAGCAACGTATAAGAATGTTGTTATAACTTCTCTTGACTCCAACTCAACAGGTGAATTGGTTTCAGTAAAAATCAGTTAAACAGTTGGCGCCTCAGTCAGATTCTCAGGAGTATCTGGCGTTGCAGACTTTGGTGCACCTGTGAATGTGAACTTAGCTTCTGCGCCTTCGCCTTCAACATCTACAACAATGATTTCGCCAGCGTTGAGTTCGCTAAAGAGAATGCGCTCTGAGAGTGCATCTTCGATTTCGCGTTGAATTGTGCGACGAAGTGGACGTGCACCAAGAAGTGGGTCGTAACCGCGATCTGCAAGCAAGTTCTTCGCAGCCGCAGTAAGTTCGATTCCCATATCTCTTGCACGTAGACGCTCATCAAGGTTTGCAATCATGAGATCAACAATCTGAATGATTTGATCCTTAGTGAGCTGGTGGAAGACGATGATGTCATCGATACGGTTGAGGAACTCAGGACGGAAGTGTGACTTCAGTTCGTCACTTACTTTGCCCTTCATGCGCTCGTAATTTGTAAGTTCGTCTCCAGAGTTAGCAAAACCAAGTCCAAGACTCTTTGAAATATCGCGTGTTCCAAGGTTTGTTGTCATGATGATGACAGTGTTCTTGAAGTCAACTGTGCGACCTTGTGCATCTGTTAGGCGACCATCTTCGAGTACTTGAAGTAGTGAGTTGAAGATATCTGGGTGTGCCTTTTCAATTTCATCAAAGAGCACAACAGAGAATGGACGACGACGTACTTTCTCTGTGAGTTGTCCACCTTCGTCGTAACCGACGTAGCCTGGAGGTGCACCGAATAAACGTGATGCGGTGTGACGCTCTGAGTATTCAGACATATCGAGTTGGATTAACGCATCAGCATCACCAAATAAGAATGATGCGAGTGTGCGAGAAAGTTCTGTCTTACCAACACCGGAAGGACCAGCGAAGATAAATGATCCGCCAGGACGCTTTGGATCTTTTAATCCAGCGCGTGTACGACGAATTGCTTGTGACAACGCCTTGATTGCTTGATCTTGTCCGATCACGCGGCGGTGTAGTTCATCTTCCATACGAAGAAGACGTGCTGTCTCTTCTTCAGTTAACTTAAATACTGGAATACCAGTTGAGGCAGAGAGAACTTGTGCAATTAACTCTTCATCAACTTCTGTGACCTTATCTAGATCAGTTGCTTTCCAATGCTTTTCGGCTTCTGCCTTTTCAGCGATAAGTGATTTCTCAGTATCGCGAAGTCCAGCTGCCTTTTCGAAATCTTGTCCATCAATTGCAGACTCTTTTTCTTTACGTGCTGCAGCGATCTTGTCATCGTATGCACGTAATTCGGCAGGTGCTGTCATGCGCTTAATGCGAAGACGTGAACCTGCTTCATCGATGAGATCGATTGCTTTATCTGGCAAGAATCGATCAGAAACATATCGATCTGCCATGTTTGCAGCAGCTGCGAGTGCACCATCTGTAATTGATACACGGTGGTGTGTTTCGTAGCGATCGCGTAGACCCTTAAGAATTTCAATTGTGTGAGCAACAGATGGCTCTTTAACCTGAATTGGTTGGAAGCGGCGCTCTAGTGCTGCATCCTTTTCGAGGTGCTTGCGGTATTCATCAA
>Ga0214168_1000979_pt1 | contig 11485 bp, 13 predicted proteins | sample LakMenepilimnion_FD_153002 | JGI IMG/M metagenome (GOLD analysis project Ga0214168, IMG submission 153002) | Freshwater microbial communities from Lake Mendota, WI - Practice 29OCT2010 epilimnion v4 | ecosystem: Environmental > Aquatic > Freshwater > Lake > Epilimnion/Euphotic zone | place: Lake...
TGATCTTGATTGGCGACTCTCATGCAATGGCTCTTGCGTTGGGTTTCGGTGCGGCTGCAGATGCACTACAGCGCTCGTGGTCGGCCGACACGGCAGCAGGCTGTTCATTTGCAAGATTTAACGTTGGCAACCAGCCTGGCTTCTGTGACGCATGGGTTGAAGCAACAATGCAACGTGCGTTGGCGTTGAGGCCTCAACTGGTGGTGTTGTTTCAGTGCTACCGAATTGGCACCGGTTGCCCGCAGCCAAATATGAGTACGGAACAACGCGACGAATATGTTGCAGGGGTTGCATCGGTAGTTGGCGAACTGAACGATGCAGGCATTGCGGTGCTGCAGGTGATGGACACACCGGCGGTGTCGCCCGAGCAGGCAAGCCCAAGTTTGCTGCTGAACAACTCTCGGGTGCCCGTGCAACGTGGTGCAGTGGCAACAAACGCCGCGGTTGTGAGGCAGCTACAGCAAACTGCCGATGCAAGCGGTGGCTTGTATCAAATTGCAGATATCACCAAAGGTTTGTGTAACGCAAAATCGTGTAGGTATGTGTCGAACAGCAACGAGCCGCTGTGGTTCGACACCGATCACCTTTCTCCAATCGGGGTTCGTGACCGAACCCTGCCGTTGCAAATCGAAATTGAACGCGCTTTAGATAGCCTGTAACACGATGTTTGATTCACTTGGCGACCGATTAGGCGGCGTATTTAAGCGCTTACGCGCCAAGGGGCGGCTGACCGAGGCCGACGTAAACGAGATGCTCGGCGAGATTCGCACGGCATTGCTGGAAGCCGACGTCAACATTGGTGTTGTTCGCAATGTTGTCGAGCGCATTCGCGTGCAGGCAATTGGAACGAAGGTTGCCGAGGCGCTCGACCCGGGCCAACAAATCATCAAGATCGTCAATGCCGAATTGGTGGCAATGCTCGGTGGCGAAACACTGAAGATTGCGTATGCATCGCAGCCGCCAACGGTGGTGTTGATGGCGGGCTTGCAGGGTTCCGGTAAAACCACAAGCGCAGCAAAGTTGGCTGCATGGTTTAAGGCACAGGGGCGCAACCCAATGTTGGTAGGCGCCGACTTGCAACGCCCCGCCGCAGTAGAGCAGTTGAAGGTGCTTGGCGCGCAAATCAATGTTCCTGTGTTCTCCGCACCGGGCGACCCGGTTGCAACCGCGGCCGCAGGTTTGGCAGAAGCAAAACGCATTGGCCGCGATGTGTTGATTGTGGACACCGCGGGCCGCTTGGCTATCGACGCCGAAATGATGCAACAAGTCAGCGACATCTCTGCCGCGGTGAAGCCCGACTACACGTTCCTCGTTGTGGACGCAATGACGGGGCAAGACGCAGTGACGGTTGCAAAAGCATTTGACGAAACGCTGTCGATCAGCGCAGTGATTTTGTCGAAACTTGATGGCGATGCGCGCGGTGGTGCGGCGCTGTCTGTGAAAGAAGTGATTGGTAAACCAATTGCGTTTGCGGCAACTGGCGAAAAGATGGATGCCTTCGAGCAATTCCACCCCGACCGCATGGCAAGCCGAATCTTGGGCATGGGCGACGTGCTCACGCTGATCGAACAAGCCGAGAAAGTATTTGAAAAAGAACAGGCCGAGGCAGCAGCGGCGAAAATGTTTGAGGGCGAATTTACGCTCGACGACTTCCTCGATCAGTTACAACAAATCAAGAAGATGGGCTCGCTTACCAACGTGATGGGAATGTTGCCCGGCGTAACGAAAGAAATGAAGAACGCCCAGATCTCCGACGACATGTTGACGGTGACCGAGGCCATCATTCGCTCGATGACCACCGAGGAACGACGCAAGCCCGAGATCATCAACGGCTCGCGGCGCACACGCATTGCGAAGGGCAGTGGAACCCAGGTCTCCGACGTCAACAAGCTGGTGAAGCAATTCTCCGAGATGCAAAAGATGATGAAGCGCATGGGGGGCATGGCTGGCAAGGGCGGCAAGAAGGGTGGCCCCATGGCAGGAATCCCTGCCGATCTGGCTGCGGCGTTGGGCTCGCGGCCTGGTTCCCGATAGCCTGACCGCCATGTCCGTAAAGCTTCGCCTCACCCGAGTAGGTAAAACAAAGCAACCGCATTACCGCATCGTTGCTGCCGATACGCGCTCTGCGCGCGATGGCCGTTTCCTCGAAATCGTTGGTAACTACCACCCACAGTCCGAGCCATCAGCGCTCACTGTTGATAACGAGAAGGCCATGAAGTGGCTGAAGCAAGGCGCATTGCCAAGCGATCGTGTCAAGAAACTGCTCGAGATCTCGGGCGTCTGGGCAGAGTTCACCGCATCCAAGAAGTCCAAGTAGTTCTTTCCATTACTCGTGACTGATTCTGCAAATCTCGTTCCTGCTCCTGTAGCAACCGCCGTGCTCGATCACGTCGTTCGTTCCATCGTCGACAACCCAGAGGCCGTCAAGGTTGAAGGTTTCCCCGATGGCGACAAAATTCTGCTCGAAGTTCGCGTTGGCGAAGGCGACTTGGGCCGCGTTATCGGCCGTCGCGGTCGCACCGCAATGAGCATTCGCGCAGTTGTGCGCGCAGCCGCAGTTCGTGACGGCGTAGAAATTGATGTCGACTTCGTCGACGACTGATCAACAGCCACCAACTGGTTTGCTGCATGTTGGCCGCATTGGCCGACCCCACGGTGTTCGTGGCGCAATGTATGTTGACTTCTTCTCGAACCATCCGCAACGCACCTCGCCAAAATCCAAATTGTGGGTTGCTGGCACGTGGTACGAAATTGCAACAGCGAAACCGCAAGGCGAGCGTTGGCTCATGTCATTTACCGGCATGGACGACCGCAACATTGCCGAGCGCTTAACCAACAGCGATGTGTATGGCGAAGCAATTGACGACCCAAGCGTGGTGTGGGTGCACCAACTTGTTGGCAGCATCGTGACCGATGCAAGCGGCACGCAGTTCGGTACATGTGTTGGCGTGATCGACAACCCCGCACACCCAATCATGGAACTTGATAATGGTTTCCTTGTTCCAACACCATTCATCGTGTCCAACGAAAACGGCCGAATTGTGATCGATGCTCCTGAAGGGCTTTTCGATGCGGATTGATGTCTTCACACTGTTCCCCAATTTGGTTGATGGGTTTTGCTCTGAGAGTTTGTTGGGCCGTGCGCGCAACGAAAAGATTGTGGATTTACGTTGCCACGATTTGCGCGAACACACAACAGACGTGCATCACAGTGTGGACGACGCGCCGTTCGGTGGCGGCGCAGGCATGGTGCTGTCGGCCGAGCCCGTGTTTACCTCGGTAGAAAAAGCCAACCCGCCGCGCCCGTTGTTGTTACTTTCGCCAGGTGGGCGGCCATTCGATCAACACTTTGCCAACTCGTTGTCGGCGCTGGACGGCTTCAGCCTGTTGTGCGGCCGCTACGAGGGCATCGATCATCGCATTCGCGAACATCTCATCGACGAAGAAGTATCGGTAGGCGACGTAGTGCTGGCCGGCGGTGAAGTTGGCGCGTGTCTCATCATCGAAGCCGTCACTCGGTTGCTGCCCGGCGTAATGGGCAACGCGGTGTCGCCAATTACTGAAAGCTTCGGGCAATCGGGGCTTCTCGAGGAACCGCACTTCACGCGCCCAGCCGACTTCCGTGGCTTCGGGGTTCCCGAGGTGCTGCGCGGCGGCAACCACGCGCAGATCGAGCGCTGGAGGCTTGCTCAGGCCCTCCATCGCACCATTGCCAAGCGCCCTGACCTGATGGCCAAAAGGGGTCCGCTAACCCAAACAGAGCAACGCCTGTTGGAAGAGTTCCCGCCTGTCCCGTATCCTTCACACTTCACTATTTAAAGGAAATCCTCATGAAGACCACCGACCTCGTCGACAACCAATACAAGCGCACCGATATTCCAAAGATCGGCCCTGGCGACGAAGTCAAGGTGCACGTGCGCGTTGTTGAAGGCGGCAAAGAGCGCATCCAGATTTTCCAAGGCAACGTAGTTTCCATTGCCGGCTCGGGCATCTCCGAGGCATACACCGTTCGCAAGTTGTCCTACGGCGTGGGTGTCGAGCGCACCTTCCCAATGCACAGCCCATCAGTTGCCAAGCTCGAGTTGGTGAAGCGCGGAGACGTTCGTCGCGCCAAGCTCAACTACTTGCGCGACCGTAAGGGCAAGGCTGCCAAGGTCCGCGAAAAGCGCGACGACCAATAATTGCCAACACTGCAATTTTTGGTACACATTGAACACTGACGATCTCGAAAATTTCGAGGCCGAGCGCGAGTTGCAGCTGGCTCAGGAATATCAAGATGTTGTCAGCATGTTCAAGTATGCAATCGAAACTGATCGCCGGTTTTACCTGGCCAACAATGTTGATGTGAAGGTGTTGTCCGACGGGCCGCGCCCAATTTTGGAAGTGGTCTTAAGCGACGCGTGGGTGTGGGACATGTACCGAAAGAGCCGGTTCGTGCCGAGGGTGCGCGTGCTCAGTTTCAAAGACCTCAACGTGGAAGAACTTCCGCCACTCGACATCTAGCCGCTTCGGCACAAGCGCGCGTGGCGCGCGGCCAGTGGGCCGAACAACACGTTGCACGTTGGTATCAACAACACGGGTACTTGATTGTTGCGCGCAACTGGCGAAGCAAGCGCGGCGAACTGGATGTTGTTGCAATGCATGCTGGCGTGTTGGTGGTGTGCGAAGTGAAGGCGCGCGCAACAAACGCGATGGGCACTCCAGCCGAGGCAGTGACAGTTGCCAAGCAACTGAAGATTCGTAGAGCAACCGCCGACTATCGGCAAGCATTGCGCGACACCAACGACCCTCTCGCGCATCAAGTGCAGTGTGTGCGTTTCGATGTGGCGTGCGTGCTTGGCACGCAACTCGACATGTTGCTCGACGCGTTTTAGTTTTGCGACACCACGCGATTGTCCCAGCACCCGTAGTGCCAGTGGCGTCGCAAGTCGGCCGCGTCGCTCGGTACACACACGTAGTGGCCCATCCCTTCGGGAATGTCGCGGTTGCAACCAGGGCACACATACACCTTCAACGCTTCGTACGGCTGCACTCGGCGCACTTCCACTTCGCCAAACTGGCCGTCCCAAATACCCACGATTGTTAGCCGGCCAAAGCCCATGCAAGCAGGGCAACAATGGCCACCATTGCCGAGGCAACAATGATGTAGTCGCTTGCGCGGCGTACATGCTTGCGATGCGGATTGAATCCCATCCACTCAGTATCGTCTGTGTGATGGAGACACTCGAGGTTTTGCGCCAAGACGGCATTGTGACCGTCACCATGAATCGCCCTTCCAAAAAGAATGCGGCCAACGGCACCATGTGGGCCGAACTGAAACAGACATTCTTGGAAATCGGATCAAACCCCGACGACCGCGTGATGGTTCTCACAGGCGCCGGTGGCGAGTTTTGTAGCGGCGCCGACTTGAGCGGTGGTTCGGCCCGACCCGACTCGTTGCATCCGTTGTCGTCTATGCGCAATATCACCGAGGTGTGTATGGCACTTGCCCGCATCCCGCAGCCAACCATTGCCAAGGTTCGTGGCGTTGCTGTTGGCGCCGGTTGCAACATGGCCCTCATTTGTGACTTGGTGGTTGCCTCCGATACCGCACGCTTCTCCGAGATATTTGCCAAGCGCGGCCTGTCGCTGGACTTTGGCGGCAGCTGGGTGCTTCCTCGCCGCGTTGGCATGCATCGGGCAAAAGAGTTGGCGTTACTTGCCGAGATCATTGGTGCGCAGGAAGCCGAGCGCATTGGTCTTGTCAATCGCGTGGTGGCCGATGCCGACATCGATGCTTTCGTTGCCGACTGGGCCAAGCGCCTTGCCGCAGGACCACCCATTGCACTTGCGCAATCGAAGCGCATGCTCAACAATTCGTCCAACGTCACGCTCGAGCAAGCACTTGAAGACGAAGGCGCCGCGCAAGCACTGAACTTCGGCACCAAAGACACCGCCGAAGCAATGGCCGCATTTCTCGAAAAGCGAGAGCCACGTTTCATTGGCAAGTAAACCCGTGGTTCTTCTTGCGTTTCGTGCATGCATCGCCGCATGCACAGCACTGATTGTTTTGGCAGCGCCAACCGTTGTTGGTGCAACGGTGCCGCCACCAACAGACACCATCCCGTTAACCGACGAGGTGCCCGACGAGCAGGGAATTGTTGTCGACGCACCACTCATTACGTTGCCCAACACGCTGTCGGCCGTCACCACCATCCCTACGGGTTGCGCAATACCGCCCGTGCCGCAAATGGTGTTCGCAGGTGAACTCACCAAGATCGAAGACGCAACGGCAACGTTTCGCGTAGACAAATTGTTGGCCGGCACGCCAGCCGGTTACATCACCGAAGATCTAGTCGACGTGCGATACGGGCAAGACACCAAGTTTCTCGACGTGGGCACCCGCTACATCGTTGGCGCCGCCAGCGACCCATTTTCTCCGCTGCTCGTTTCTCGTGTGCGGCAAGATTCACCCCTGTTCGGGGGCAACGCCGTAGTTGGCGTCAACGACTCGGCGGCGGTGTGCCCAAACTTTGAAGACCCAATTCGCACCCTGCGCGAAGACGGTGAGCCCATCGATACGGGGGTGTTGTCGCCGCTGCTGAACAACAAGTTGCTCATTGTTTTCGTGGTGTTGTTCTCCGTTGCTTTTGTGGTTGCAGGCCTGTTCGGCGTGGTGCTCTACCGCAAGTCACTTCTTGGCGCCCAGCGGGGGATAAGCCGCACCAAAAAGAAAACGAAACGGCGTTAGGAAAAAAAGAACAGTTTTTGTTTCCTAAAGTTCACCTAAAAATTGCATCTTTTTTGCTCTAGCGAAAATCACCATTCATCTGGCTCGTTTACCTTGCGTGCAACAACCACATCAAGGGAGAACAATCATGAGCGAAGAATTCAGCAATCATTCAGATAACCGTGAGTTCGAAGATGTTTTGAACACGTACATGTCGCGCCGCAAACTTATTGTTGGCAGCCTCGCAGGCGCAGCACTCACCTTTATGGGTGGCTCGGCCGCATCGGCATCAGCTTCAAAGGGTGCAGCTACTGGCGCAAAGGTTGCAGCCAAGGCACCAAAGATCGGCTTCACTTCCATCCCGCTGCAGAACAGCGCAATGCCAACCATCGCACCGGAGTACACCTACAGCGTGCTCATCCCATGGCGCGAAAAGCTTGACGGCAGCGGCACGTCATTTGATTACATTGGTTTCACCGCCGAGCAGCAAGAAAAGAGCATCGGTATCGGCCACGACGGCATGTGGTACTTCGGTGACGACAAGAAGGGCTTGCTCTGCATAAACCACGAATACGGCACCACGCCGCACATCATGGGCAAGAAGTTGCCATCAAGCCTCGAAGATGTCCGTCTGTCGCAGGCCGCACACGGCATGTCCGTTGTAGCCATCGAGAAGTCTGGCAACAAGTGGAAGATTGCGAAGAGTGCAAAGAACCGTCGCATCCACGGCAACACGGTTGCCAAGATGAGCGGCCCTGCTGCAAAGAGCGCGTTGCTCGTCAATGCCGCCGGCAACAAAATCCAAGGCACGCTGAACAACTGTGCAAACGGAAAGACACCTTGGGGCACGTACCTCACCTGCGAAGAAAACTTCAACGGATATTTCGGTACAGCGTCAACAACTTGGAAGCCAAGCGCGGAGCAAGCTCGCTACGGCGTCAATGCCGGCGGATTTGGCTATGAATGGCACAAGTTTGATCCACGATTCGACTTGGCAAATGCGTCGTACGCAAATGAAATCAACCGCTTCGGTTGGGTAGTAGAGGTAGACCCCAACGATCCAAAGTCGGCCCCAATTAAGCGCACCGCATTGGGTCGCATCAAGCATGAAGGCGCCGAATTGGTCATCGGAAAAGGTGGCCGCGCAGTGGTGTACATGGGCGATGACGAGCGTTTCGACTACGTATACAAGTTTGTTTCGCGCGCTAACTGGAAGACGATGATCAAAGAAGGCGTGAGCCCACTGGACGAAGGAACGCTGTACGTTGCTCGCTTCGACGACAACGGCACCGGCGTCTGGATCGAACTGAGCCCAAAGACTGCACAGCTTTCTTCATGGACGCTGGACAAGATCCTCGTACACACCCGCTTGGCAGCCGACCTTGTTGGCGCAACCAAGATGGACAGGCCAGAGTGGATTGCTGGCGCGCCAACAGGCGAAATGTACGTCACCCTCACCAACAACACGCAACGTGGAACCACCGGTAGGGCTGGTGTCGACAAGGCAAACCCAACCGCAGTGAACACCTACGGCCACATCATTCGTTGGAAAGATGCGAACGATCACCTGGGCGGAACATTTACGTGGGAAGTGTTTGCACTTTCCAAGGACGTCACCGACGCAGGCGGCCAAATGTTCGGTTCGCCAGACGGCATCTGGGTAGACCCAGACAACCGCGTGTTCGTTCAGACCGACGGAGAACAACCAGGCAAGCAAAACGACCAGATGTTGGTAGCAAGCGGTGTAACGAAAGAATTCAAGCGCTTGTTTACCGGTGTGAAGGGTTCAGAAGTAACCGGCGTGACGGTGACCCCCGATCGTCGCACCATGTTTGTCAACCTGCAGCACCCTGGCGATGGCGACCCATCAATCAGCAACTTCCCAGCGAAGTATGAAGGCTTGGGCGGCCCAGTGCCACGCGACTGCACCATTGTGATCACCCGCAAAAATGGTGGAGTAATCGGAAGCTAGCCAACAAAAGCGGCTGTAGCAGCCGCACGCAATTCGCTGACAGCGTGCTTCAAACCTTTTGGTTCTTTGAACAACGCGCTGCCGGCGATGAGCACGTTGGCACCAGCCTTGGCTGCGCCAGCGATGGTCTTGTTTGAGATGCCGCCGTCAACTTCAACGTTGACGGCGTCGTCCAAGCCAGCCTCACGAATCATGTTGCGAACTTCACGAATCTTTGGTTCCATCGTTTGGATGTAACTCTGGCCTCCGAAGCCTGGGTTCACGGTCATGACCAACACCATGTCGATCAAGTCGAGCACGTTGGCAATTTCACTTGCGGGCGTTGATGGGTTGAGGGCAACTGCAGCAGTTGCACCAAGTTCGCGAATGTTGCCAAGTGTGCGATGCAGGTGAGTGCAAGCCTCGACATGCACAATCAAGCGTTGGCAGCCGGCTTCGACATAACGCTTGGCCATCACATCGGGCGTCAGCACCATCAGGTGCGCCTCAAACGGCAACTTGGTGAGCGAACGGGTTGAGGCAATGACGTCGGGGCCAAACGTGAGGTTAGGAACAAATTGTCCGTCCATCACATCCCACTGAATGAGGTCGACACCTGCTTCGTCGAGCGCAACAACGGCTTCACCCAATTTGGAGAAATCGACGGGAAGCACCGAAGGCGCAATCTGAATTGGCAGCGTCACGCACATCATCCTAGTTGCCCAACATTTGGCTCGTAGAGTGAGATGCAGTGGATAACGAGCAGGTGCGTTTCGAGCGGTTGGTTGCTGGCGGAGACGCACTTGGGCACCTGGCCGATGGCCGTGTGGTGTTTGTGCCCGGCGCGCTTCCAGGCGAATTGGTCGACGTACAGATCACCCAAGCCAAGAAAGACTTCGCGCGTGGCGAAGTGGCCGCCATCATCGAGCCCTCTGCCCATCGTGTGACGCCCCCATGCCCAAACGTCGAGCGCGGCTGCGGCGGTTGTTCGTGGCAACACCTTGATGTTTCGCAACACATGGATGCAAAGGTGCAAATTGTTCGTGAGGCACTTAAGCGCACCGCAAAGATCGACGACGCCGACATCACCGTTGGCGGGCAAGTTGCCTCGGAAGGCACCCGCACCACCGTGCGCATGGCCGTTAATGCCGAAGGAAAGTTGGGCTTCCGCCGCGCCAACTCGCACGACGTCATCGACACACCAACCTGCCTCATCGCGCATCCGCTGTTAAATAACTTCATTGCCGACGTTCGAGTAAAGGGAGCAACCGAAGTAACGCTTCGTTGCGCAGTAGCCACGGGCGAAATCGGCGCTTGGTTGCATAACGAAGACGGCGAAGAAGCACCCGGCGCCAGCATTACTGGCCTGCCCAAAAATGCCGAGGTTGGCCGCATGGCAGTGGTGCACGAACACGTGCACGACGTTGCGTTGCAAGTTTCAATGTCAGCATTTTTTCAGGCTTCACCCGAAGCAGCCGAAATGTTGGTGTCTGCAGTAAACGATGCAGCTGGCGAAGACGCGCTCACTGGTCAGCTTGGTTTAGTTGTCGACGCATATGGCGGCGGCGGTTTGTTCACCGCAACACTCGTCGACAACGATGTACCCGTCACCATTGTCGAATCGAGCCCGTCAGCGTGTGCCGATGCACGCCGCAATTTGCACGAGCACGCCGTCAACATTCAACAAATCGCATTCGAACAATGGAGCCCACAAATTGCCGGCCTCGTCATTGCCGACCCAGCCCGAAACGGCCTCGGCGCGGCAGGTGCCGAGAACTTGGCCCTCACCGAAGCACGCAAAGTAGTGCTGGTTAGTTGCGACGCCGTTGCCGGTGCGCGCGACATTCGGTTGCTCATGAACGCGGGATACACCTGCGACAGCATCACGGTGCTCGACTTGTTTCCGCACACACCTCATGTCGAGGTCGTCAGTGCCTTTAAACGCACTTAGTGCCCCCCCTCGGATTCGAACCGAGGACCTGCGGATTAAGAGTCCGTTGCTCTAACCAACTGAGCTAGAGGGGCAACTACTAACCCCGAGAGCATATAACACCGTATGACCCAGCGAAAATTGACGAAAACGGCTGCCCGTGAGCATCGCGAGAAATGAAAATGGTGGCACCTAGGTGCCACCATTTCACATTGCAAGGTGTCTGAATTTCCAGACCGCATTTCGCCAAATCACAGGCTACCGAAAGTGTGTCTGTGGAAATAAAAATGGCGACACCGAAGTGTCGCCATTTCTAACCGTGCGGTCTAACTGGAATTATCCAGCCCGTTTCGTCACCTGTAAGAGTACCGAAGTCATGTACTTCGGCAAACCCCTGTGATTGACGGGGTGGACGATCGACCTCAAACCCCGGCATCTAGGACCGCAACTTGGCGCAGGCAGGCACGGCAAGAAATGAACAAGACCGGCAGGTTGCCCTGCCGGTCTTGACTACTTGATGTTTTCCTGGTTCGTCTTTTCCAGGTAAGAAGCTTCGCGACCACTTCATCTTTCGTTTTGTTGGAGCCATGAACCGGAATCGAACCGGCACCACGTGGCTGACGAGGCACGCATGCTGCCGTTACACCATCAAGGCACCAGTGAAATGTGTACTGGAAAGTGCGAGTGTGGAAATAAAAATGACGGCACATAAGTGCCGTCATTTTCAACCACGCGGTTTTATTCTGTACTTTTGTGCCTCGTCACTGATAAGAGTACCGAAAACCTATATTTCGGCAAACCCTTGAGATTTATGGGGTGGACGAGGGGTCTCGAACCCCCGGCCTCCAGGACCACAACCTGGCGCTCTAACCAACTGAGCTACGCCCACCACGAC
>Ga0214168_1000997_pt1 | contig 11385 bp, 7 predicted proteins | sample LakMenepilimnion_FD_153002 | JGI IMG/M metagenome (GOLD analysis project Ga0214168, IMG submission 153002) | Freshwater microbial communities from Lake Mendota, WI - Practice 29OCT2010 epilimnion v4 | ecosystem: Environmental > Aquatic > Freshwater > Lake > Epilimnion/Euphotic zone | place: Lake...
GGAGGTGCAAGTGTTATTTATGGCTTAGTTACAGCAAATGGTTTTGCAACCAATGAAGTTATTTTAATGAACGCTGGTAATATTGCAGAATTCCAATTTAGCAGAGGTGGAACTATCGTAGATAATACCAATACTGTTTTAGCAAACATATGGACCAACTCTAATAAAGTGATCTATGATGCAAATACAGTGCTTGCTGCGGCTGCAAAAGTAAATGACAAAGGTTATGCAAGTGGTTTAATTGCACACGCTTCTATCTTAAAAGCATTGGCAATGGGTACACTTTCTATGTTATGGGAGCAAGTGCCTGAAGGTATAGGTTCTAATGTAAAGTTCAGAAGTCGTATGGAAGGATTTGATGCTGCTATTACCACCATCAATTCTGCTTTAAGCACGATTAATTCAACGCCTGTGAGTGCAGCCTATTTATCTGATGCTACTCCTGGTATTGATTACGTGAATACTTTAAATGCACTTAAAGCAAGGTATTTATTGTACACTGGTAAAAATGCAGATGCACTAACAGCAGCAAATTTAGTAGACCTTACAAAAAGATCTACTTTCAACTATGATGCAATTAGTACAAATCCAATCTTCACAACTGCAACAGCAACGAATAATGTTTTCCAAGCAATTGATTCTACTTTAGGATTACCAGCAACATTAGCGCCTGCATTAACAGATGGTCGTATTGCATTTTATACTTCAATCAATGCTACTATTGCTCCAAGATACAGAATCAATGGATTTTATAACAGCACTACCACTGCTATCCCTATTTACTTACCAGGCGAAATCATGCTTATCAAAGCTGAAGCAATGGCAAGAACAAATAATTTAACAGGTGCATTGGCTGAGTTAAATAAAGTCATTACTAAAACTGCTACTGCAGATATATACAGAGTTGGTGCTGGATTGACCGCTTCTACTGCGAGCACATCTACAGAGATTCTTGAAGAAATTTACAAAAACAGATGTATCGAATTGTATATGTCAGGTTTGAAACTAGAAGACATGCGTCGTTTTGGAAGACCTCTTACTGAAAGAAAGAGAAACTTTTTCCCTTATCCATTTAGAGAAAGAGATGGCAATCCAAACACACCGTCAGACCCTAGTTTTTAATTAAAAAAAGAATTGAATGGATAAGTCATTTATACGTATTACAGAATCGAATTCTAACTATGATCATATTGAAAATTTCAGTACCACTGAGATTTTACAAAATATCAATGCAGAAGACAAAAAAGTGGCTTATGCGGTCGAACAAGTTATTCCAACAATTCAGACTTTGGTAGACTCAATAGTGGGAAAGTTATCGAATGGGGGACGCCTATTCTATATCGGAGCAGGAACGAGTGGCAGACTAGGTTTAGTAGATGCAAGTGAATGCCCTCCTACTTTTGGGGTACCAAATGATTTAGTGATTGGGATTATAGCAGGAGGTCACCAAGCTATGTTTCAGGCTGTTGAAAATGCCGAAGACGATATGGAACAAGCTTGGAAAGACTTACTGGATTTTGATATTAGCAATCAAGATGTGGTAATTGGTATTGCTGCAAGTGGAACGACCCCTTATGTAATAGGTGGCCTTCAAGCTTGTAGACAACATCGAATTACAACAGGTAGTATTAGCTGTAATTTGAATAGTCCAGTGTCTGCCCATGCCGACTTCCCTATTGAAGTAGTGGTTGGTCCTGAATTTATTACTGGCAGTACGAGAATGAAAAGTGGTACCGCACAAAAAATGGTACTCAATATGATTTCAACTGCTGTCATGGTAAAACTTGGTCGCATCAAAGGAAATAAAATGGTCAATATGCAGCTAACGAATCAAAAATTATTTGATCGTGGTGTAAAAATGATCGTAGACGAATTACATTCAATTGATGCAACAAAAGCAGCTGAACTTTTAAGCACACATGGATCTGTAAAAAAATCCATTGAAGCATTTCAGTTAAAATAAGTAATCCCCCATTACTAAAAAGCCTTCCCAATTCTGGGAAGGCTTTTTTATTTTAAATGATCTTTATATAAAATCGATAAAAGTTGCGCATTTGAATTTAAAACTAAAACTAGATAGGGAAACTAATCTTACCCATGGTAATCGGTATTTTGGTCGCATGACCGCCTGCAAATAAAGGTGTTCCAGCTACCGCTTCATTCGCTAATAAAGCAAATAAGATGGCTTCCTTCGCGTCTGGGTTAATGCCAATCATATCTGAAGAATACAATGTAGCATCGGGTAATAAATTAGTTAAATGCCCCATCAACACCGGATTGTGCATCCCTCCTCCACTGCTATACATATTGAATTTAGTTCCAGCTGGAATACTAGATTGTATGCAGTCTGCAATGGTTTCTGCAGAAAAACGATTTAAGGTTGCCATCACATCTTCCTTAGACAAGTCTAATGTATGACTAGCATTTTGTGCTTTGGCTAAAAATTCTAAGTTGAATAATTCTGGCCCAATTGTTTTTGGTAAGTCAAGTGTAAAAAATGAATGTGCTTTTAGTTCGAATAATAAAGCTGTATTGATATTTCCAGCAGCTGCTATTGCACCGTCTTTGTCATATGCCAATGGTGCAAAATGAGTCCTAGTATAGGCATCCATTAATGTGTTACCAGTGCCTGTATCAGTTGAAAATACTTGATCTAAACTACATCCTGCTGCTAAATAAGTGAAATTGGCAATCCCCCCCATATTTAATAACAACCTATTTTCGGTTGGATGACTACATAAAAGATAATCCCCGTAAACTGCTAATGGCGCGCCCTCTCCTCCTGCGGCGATATGTTTTTGTCTAAAATCACTTAGGGTTAAAATACCTGTTGTGACAGCGATATGATCCCCATCTCCAATTTGTAAAGTCGCAGGATCATATTCAGAATTAGGATGTAAAGATTTTGGTGCATGGTAGATTGTTTGTCCATGACTAGCAATCATGTCTACCGCTTTTGGTTCAATCTTCCATGAAGCCAATGCATCTAAAACCATCTTTCCGTGTTGCTTGCCAACCCATGCATTGAGTAAACAAAGCGTTTCCAATGCCACCATTTCTTTTGAAAAAATACTTAAAATCTTTTCTTTAAAATCATTGGTATAGTCAACAGTTGTAAAGGCTTTTAATTCAAATTTGGTGTCCCGTCCAGACCCCTTGATTGAACACAATGCAATATCTAAGCCATCCATGGAAGTACCACTCATTAAACCAACCACCATGCGCTCTTGCTTAGCTGCGACATTCACTAAATTTTGTATATTCTGGTGCATTTTATAGATCGTTTTATCCTCCTCAAGATACTAAAGACCAAGCTTAATTCAAACTAGTTAAAAGTTTTTCACACTCTTGTAAGTCAATCATTTATACCCCTTAATCCACTTAACTTTGCCCCATAATTATTTTGTATGCTTAAAGTAGGTGTTTTTGGAGTGGGGCATTTAGGAAAATTTCATTTGAACAATTGGAAACAGATTCCAACAGTAGAATTGGTTGGTTTTTTTGACCCTAACAATGAAGCTGCTGCAGAAGTAGAAAAGACCTATGGCATCAAAAGATTTATGGATGAAGCCGAATTGATTGCTGCTGTGGATGCCATTGATGTGGTAACCCCTACTCATTTGCATTTTCCAGTTTGTGAAATGGCTATTAAGATGGGGAAACATGTTTTTGTAGAAAAACCTATGGCCAACACAATAGAAGAAGGTAAAAAGATCATGCATATGGTCAAAGAAGCCAACGTTAAATTACAAGTGGGGCATGTGGAAAGATTCAATCCAGCATTTACAGCATTAAAAAACGAAACATTAAATCCTTTGTTTATTGAAGTGCATCGATTGGCTCAATTTAATCCTAGGGGAACAGAAGTGAGTGTAATTTTAGACTTAATGATACATGATATTGATATCATCTTAAGTATTGTAAAGAGTGATGTAAAAAATATTTCGGCAAGTGGTGTAGCAGTATTAACAGATACACCTGATATAGCGAACGTGCGTATAGAATTTAATAATGGTTGTGTTGCTAATTTAACTAGTAGCAGAATCAGCATGAAAAAAATGCGTAAAATTAGACTCTTTCAAAAGGATGCCTATATTGGTATTGATTTTTTAGAGAAAAATACAGAAATCATCAGGTTAAAATTGCCTGAGGAAGCTGACGCATTTTCATTTGATATCGAAACACACCAAGGCACTAAGACCATCACTATTTCTAATCCTGTTGTTGAAGAAGGCAATGCTATTTTAAGTGAGTTAAGCAGTTTTGTTGAAGCAATTGAAAATGATAGTCCTACTGTTGTCAATGAAATTGATGGTTATTTAGCAATGGAAGTTGCGCATCAAATTTTGGATAAAATAAGTAAGTCCGCTTCTGTAGTGAATCAGTCGGCAGACTAATCTTTAGATGCTCTTTTTGCTAAAATATATTCAGCAATGGCTAAGTCTAAAGGCCTTGTGATTTTGATATTTTCATGCTCCCCTTCTATTAAATACACTTCCTTTCCACTAGCTTCAAGCACATTGGCTTCGTCCGTAAACGACGGCTGATAGGCTTGTTCAAAGGCTTTCTTTAAGATTGCTGCATTAAAAGTTTGTGGGGTTTGTATCATCATCACATTTGCTCTGTCCACCACATGGTGTTTAGTACCTTCTGTGATTCTAACCGTATCTGTTGAGGATACTGCTGGTATAGCAGATCCTTTTTCTACTGCTTGCTGATAGCATCTTTGAATTAAATCTGGTGTTAATAAGCAACGTACTGCATCATGCACAAATACAATAGATGCAGGGTCTGCCTGAGCCAATCCATTTTTTACAGATTGAAAACGTGTATCACCTCCAGCAACAAACAGAAAAGACTGACTAAGTCCACTTGATGCAATTATATTTTCTCCTTCATGAATATAATCTGCTGGTAAAACAATCACAAAATTGATATCAGAAAACGCTGATATAAATTGGTCTATGGTGTGCAATAAAATAGATTTCCCTTCAATGGCTAAAAATTGTTTAGGCAATGTAGTCCCCATTCTTTGTCCCGTTCCCCCAGCTACGATAATGGCTGTTTTTTTCATGATCTATTTTACGAGTGCGATGTAACTAATAATTTTTCTACTTCTTTTGCCAATAAGGTTTTATTAATTGGTGCAGTGCCAACCAATTCGCAAACCAATCCCCCAGCTATATTTGCAATTTCAGCCGCCAATGTCATATCTTTTGAATAAGCATAAACGAGTGAAGCCACTGCGATAACCGTATCTCCAGCCCCACTTACATCTGCGATGTTGCGGATATGTGTCGGGATTAATTGTTGTTTATTTTCTTGTGCAAAATAAACCCCATGTTCTGATAAAGTAATAAATGAGATAGTATGATGCATTGCTGCATACAAAGCCTGATGGACTTGCTGCATATTTGCAAGATCAATTGATGGTACCTCTATTTTCAATCCCTCTTTCACCTCTTTTAAGTTGGGTTTAAATATGGTGCAATTTTTATAGGCTAAGAAATTCTTTTGCTTTGGATCTACTGCTGTTGGAATCCCTTTTTGATTACAATAAGTAATGATAGACTCTATGATTGCAGGTGTTAGTACCCCTTTATTGTAATCCTCTAAAATGATCAATGCGGGTTGCTCTTTTTCCACGTAAGCATAAAAATTATCCAACAATGCTTTGGACTCATCGGGATTGATATCGTGGGTATCTTCATGGTCTAAACGCATCATTTGTTGATTGCGTCCCATGATCCTCACTTTATTGGTAGTCACCCTGGATGCACTGGAATAAATATATTGTGTATCGATACCTTCTGCCTTTAAAAGCGCATTTAAGTCGCTTCCCTCAGTGTCTTTACCAACTACGGCAAACAAGGTTGTAGGCGCTCCTAAGGCCCTTAAATTAAGTGCTACGTTGGCTGCACCGCCTACCCTTGTTTCCTTACGTTGAAGGGAAACAATTGGCACAGGTGCTTCTGGTGAAATACGGTCTACACCACCCCACCAATAGGTATCCAACATGATATCTCCTACTACTCCAATTTTTGTTGTAGCAAAGCCCTCGAATAATTGTTTAAATTGATTTAGATCCATCATTTAAGCAGTCGTTTTTTGATTACGCAATGCCAAATAATACAATGGCACGCCCAATAAAGTAATGATTAATCCTGGCCATGTAAAATTAGGCTTATAGATAATTAACAATACACAAAAGCAGGTTCCCATTAAAATATAAATTGCTGGCAATACAGGATAACCAAATGCTTTGTATGGTCTATCTAGTTCTGGTCTTTTTTTACGAAGAATAAATATTCCTATGATTGTTAGGATGTAAAAAATCACTACAATAAAGGACACCATATCCAATAAGTCTCCATATCTACCACTTAGACAAAGTAAACTTGCTACAATACATTGAGCCCATAGTGCCCAAGCAGGTACTGCATTTTTATTTAAAGTGGCTGCCTTTTTAAAGAATAAGCCATCCTGTGCCATGGTATAATACACCCTTGCTCCTGCAAGAATCAATCCGTTATTACATCCAAATGTAGAAATCATGATCATGACTGCAATGACATAGGTGCCGATGTTTCCAAAAATTACATTAGATGCTGCTACAGCAACACGATCTGCCGGTGCATTGGCAATTTCATTTAAAGGAAGTACACTTAAATACATCAGGTTTGCAGAAATATAAATCACTGTCACGATTAATGTACCTAAGAAAAGACTTAAACCAATATTGCGTTTTGGATTTTTAATTTCTCCTGCAATAAATGTGACATTGTTCCAAGCATCACTACTAAAAATAGAACCCACCATTGATGCTGCAATAGCACCTAATATCGCTACCCCAAAAATTGGTGTAGTACTATTGTCTGAAGCAATTGTTTTCATCTCCCATGCGTTCGCCCAGTTGGCATCCCAAATACTTGCTTTAGATGCCAATAAAAAACCAAATCCGATCAACCCAAATAAGGAAGCTAATTTAGTGATGGTAAAAGTTGATTGAATGATCTTTCCACTTTGTACGCCCTTGGTATTTATATAAGTAAGCAGAATGATGGTTACAATAGATAAAACTTGTGCAGGATAAATTTTTAAGAATCCCAATTGAAATAAAATATTTGCATCAGTCATTTCTAAAGAAGGAAAGAAGTAACCTGCGAATTTACTAAATGCCACACCTACAGCTGCAATGGTACCTGTTTGTATCACAGAGAAGAAACTCCATCCATATAAAAATCCTAATAAAGGATTATAAGATTCTTTTAAATACACATACTGCCCTCCTGCTTTAGGGAACATCGCACTTAACTCGCCATAACTTAATGCTGCAGTTAAAGTCATGAACCCAGTCAACAACCATACTGCTACTAACCATCCTGCAGAACCTACGTTTCTGGTAATGTCTGCACTTACTATAAATATACCTGATCCAATCATACTACCTGCAACAATCATTGTTGCATCAAATGCGGATAAACTTGGTTTAAATTCAGTTTTTGTCTCTGACATATTCTTAAGCTATGATTTAAAAAAAATCCCGTTGGGTAACGGGATTATAATTGATTATTTTTTGTATTCCGCGTTAAGCCCTTTTACAATATCAGCAGTGATATCATAAGTCGTGTCTTTGTAATACATCAAGTCTGCATTACTAGAAAACACATAGGCAAATTGCTTGTCTTTATTGTACTTTAAAATAAAGGCTTCAATTTTCTTTTTTACTTCCTGTAATTTTCTGTAACTCTCCTCTTGTAAAGCTTGTGTTAATTGCTGCTCTGTATTCGCATAATTCTTTTCTAATTGTTGTAACTCTTGTTGTCTTGCTACAACTTCTGCTTGAGATAAATACTGACCATTCTTTTGAAGATCTTGGTATTTAGCAGAAAACGCATTCTTAAGCGCTGTTAATTGCTTTGCATTTTCCATATCTTTTAATTGCAATGCATCTTTCACATCTTTAAAAAAGGTATAGTTATTTTGAATAGAATCAATTTCAAAATAAGCTACTTTGGTTCCACCTGCATCTTGCATAGTTGCTTTTTTGCTTGTAGTAGTTCCACTACTAAAATGCAACACGTACAAAATAACAATTGCCAAAGCTAGTACACCGTTAATCACCCAGTTAGTCGACTTCATTTTGAATTATAATTTATTTGATTGTAAGCAGGTCGCCCTACCCTATAAAAATAGGTAAAATAAATAAATCAACCTTGTATTTAAAGCATAAAAAAAGCAGGAAATAGTACTATTTCCTGCTTTTTAACAAAATCAATCAAAGTGTTTATTCTTCCTCATCAAAGCTCATCGCCTCACGAGTTGTAGCCAACACTTCATATTCTTCCTTACTTCCTACGATCAATTTCTCGAATTCTTTTTGACCAGTACCTGCAGGAATTAAGTGACCTGTAATTACGTTCTCTTTCAATCCAAGCATTAAATCAACCTTGCCTTGAATGGCTGCCTGACTCAATACTTTTGTAGTCTCCTGGAATGACGCAGCCGAGATCCAGCTTTGTACACCTAAAGATGCTTTAGTGATACCTAATAAGACTGGACGAGCTGTAGCAGGTTTCGCATCGCGCACTTCTACTACTTTCTTGTCTGCACGCTTTAAGATAGAATTCTCTTCTCTTAATTCACGAACAGTTACAATTTGACCAGGCTTGAATTTAGCACTTTCACCACCATCAGTAACTACTTTCTTATCATAAATACGATCATTCTCTTCGATAAAGTCAAAGCGGTCTTCTAAATCTTCTTCTAAGAATTTAGTATCCCCTGCATCCACAATCTCTACTTTCTTCATCATTTGACGTACAATTACTTCAATGTGCTTGTCATTGATTTTCACACCCTGTAAACGATACACTTCTTGGATTTCATTTACAACGTATTCTTGTACAGCATAAGGACCTCTGATTGCTAAGATATCTGCTGGTGCAATTTGACCATCTGATAAAGGAGAACCTGCTTTAACGAAGTCACTATCTTGAACCAAGATCTGACGTGTTAATGGCACTAAGTACTTCTTCACCATACCATCTTTAGATTCTACAACGATCTCTCTATTACCACGCTTAATATTACCAAATGCAACGATACCATCGATCTCACAAACAATCGCAGGGTTACCTGGATTTCTTGCCTCGAATAATTCAGTTACACGTGGAAGACCTCCCGTGATATCTCTTAACTTACCTAAGACTCTTGGAATTTTCACCAAGATATGTCCTGCTTTCACTTCCACACCTTCTTCGATAACGATGTGAGAACCTACTGGCAAGTTGTACATCTTATTGTCTTTAGAACCTGATAAGTTGATTGTAGGGATTTTTGTTTTATCCTTAGATTCAATAACCACTTTTTCACGGTGACCAGTTTGCTCATCCGCTTCATCACGATAAGTGAATCCTTCAATGATATTTTCAAATGAGATCTTACCATTTTGCTCAGCAACAATGACGTTGTTGAATGGATCCCATGTACAAATCACATCACCTTTCTTCACTGTCGCACCATCTTTCACAGCAAGTACAGCACCGTAAGGAACGTTATTCGTGATCATTAAACGATCATTCTTCACATCCATAATTCTTACTTCACCTGTACGTCCGATAACTACTTTTACTTTGTTACCATCGTTGTTAATAGTATCTACTGTACGTAAACCGTCAAACTGGATAGTACCGTCAAACTTAGCGTTCAAGCTAGATTCAACAGAAGAAGATCCAGCAACACCACCCACGTGGAAAGTACGTAATGTCAACTGTGTACCTGGCTCACCAATTGATTGTGCAGCGATAATACCTACTGCATCACCTTTTTGAGTGATATATCCAGTCGCTAAGTTTCTACCATAACATTTCACACAAACACCACGCTTGCTTTCACAAGTTAATACAGAGCGAATCTCTACTGTTTCAATGCCTGCATCTTCGATTAAACGAGCTGCGTCAATTGAAATTTCTTCGCCACCTGCAACGATTAATTCGTTGGTGAATGGATGGAATACATCTTGAGAAGAAGTACGACCTTCAATTCTATCTGCTAATTGTTCAATTACATCTTCATTGTCTTTCAATGCACTTGTAGCAATACCTCTTAATGTACCGCAATCCTCTTCAGAGATTACCACATCTTGAGATACATCCACTAAACGACGTGTTAAGTAACCTGCATCCGCTGTCTTTAAGGCAGTATCCGCAAGACCCTTACGCGCACCGTGCGTAGAAATAAAGTAATCCAATACGTTCAATCCACCTTTAAAGTTAGATAAGATTGGATTTTCAATAACCTCAGATCCTGTGCTACCACTCTTACGAGGTTTCGCCATCAATCCACGAATACCTACTAACTGCTTAACCTGTGTTTTACTACCTCTTGCTCCAGAATCCAACATCATGTATACAGAGTTGAAACCTTGCTTATCGGTAGCCATTTCACGAATTAAAGTATCAGTGATACGTGTATCGACACGTCCCCAGATATCAATAACCTGGTTGTAACGCTCGTTATTTGTAATAAGACCCATGTTATAGTTCTCCCAAACTTCTTCTACTTCAACTTTCGCAGCTTCTAGTAAAGCATGTCTAGTTTCAGGAACAACTAAGTCGTTCACGTTGAATGATAAACCTCCGCGGAATGCCATTCTGAAACCTAATGTTTTAATATCATCCAAGAACTTTGCTGTTGTAGGAACGTCAGTGATTTTAATGATATCACCAATGATATCTCTTAAACTTTTCTTAGTCAACAATTGATTTACGAATCCAACTGGCTTTGGAGTATGTTGGTTGAATAACACACGACCTACAGTTGTTTCAATTAATTTGTTTACTAATACACCACCTTCACGCACATTGGTTTTCACTCTAATGTTTGCGTGTAGATCGATTTTATTTTCGTTGTATGCAATGATTACTTCGTCTAAGCTGTAGAACGCTTTGCCTTCACCTCTTACGACTAAGTCACCCATTGATTTTTTACCCTTTGTGATATAGTATAAACCTAAGACCATGTCCTGAGAAGGAAGGGTGATTGGCGTACCATTCTGTGGGTTCAAGATATTGTGAGAAGACAACATCAACAACTGTGCTTCCAAGATCGCCGCGTGGCTTAATGGAACGTGCACCGCCATTTGGTCACCATCGAAATCGGCGTTGAAAGACGCGGTAACTAATGGGTGAAGTTGAATTGCTTTACCTTCTACCATTTTAGGTTGGAAAGACTGGATTGATAAACGGTGCAATGTTGGGGCACGGTTTAACATCACTGGATGTCCTTTCAATATATTTTCTAAGATATCCCAAATCACAGCTTCTTTTTTGTCTACTAATTTTTTAGCCGACTTCACTGTTTTAACGATACCTCTTTCGATTA
>Ga0214168_1001001_pt1 | contig 11363 bp, 10 predicted proteins | sample LakMenepilimnion_FD_153002 | JGI IMG/M metagenome (GOLD analysis project Ga0214168, IMG submission 153002) | Freshwater microbial communities from Lake Mendota, WI - Practice 29OCT2010 epilimnion v4 | ecosystem: Environmental > Aquatic > Freshwater > Lake > Epilimnion/Euphotic zone | place: Lake...
CCCTGACCGAGATCAACGTTGGCACTGCGTTAAGGCACCGTTCACTCTTGCTGATCCCAATCCTGGTTATTTGGGTTGCCCGAAAGAAAAAGGCCGAAACTATCTAGACCTAGCGCCTTGGTAGTGCCAGTATCTGGGCATGAGAAAAGCCGCTATTTCAGTATCTGTCCTGACTTTGATCGCCACTTTACTTGTGCCAATGCAGGCAAATGCGGCAACGGCTAAAGCCGGTGCTAAGTGCACCAAGTTAAAAGCAACGCAAATAGTTGGCGCAAAGAAATTTACTTGCATCAAATCAGGTTCAAAGTTGGTCTGGAATAAAGGCGTAAAAATTCCTAAGGCTGCAACGCCAAAACCACCAGCCACTACAACTCCAACACCACCAGCCACCACGCCAACTCCACCAGTAGTTGTGGTTAAGAAATCACAAGAGATTGATTTCCCAGCTCTCAAGGATGTTGCTTTATTGGATAAGAAATTTGGCCTTACAAAAGCGATTACAACCGGCGGGCTAGAAGTTAGTTATTCCGCATCAGGTGCTTGTTCATATGATTTGGCAAGTAATTCTGTTGCACTTAATTCTGTTGGTAAGTGCAGCATCACTGCTTCACAAGCAGGCGATGCCAACTACTTGCCAGCACCCTCAATTACTCGTACATTTGAAATTTTGAAGTCCGAGCAAAAAATTGACTCTACCCCGATTGAAGATGCTTATTTCTTAGATGAACAACTTCTCTTAAATGAAGCAGTCACTACCGGCGGATTGAAAGTCACATATTCAGCCAGCGGAACCTGTTCATATGATGCTGTAAGCAATTCAGTTCTTTATAAATCTGCGGGCAAATGTAGCGTGACCGCATCACAAGCAGGCGATACTTATTATCTTCCCGCTACTCCAGTTACTCTTACATTTACCATCAATAAGTCTCCTCAAGTTATTGAGGTTGAGGAGTTCGAAGATCAAGATTTGGCCGAAACTCAGGGTTTCGATCTCACGTTTACCAGCAATTCAGATGCACCAGATGTTGTCATAGCTAGCGCAACAGTTGATATCTGTGAAGTTAATGGCTACTCAATTACCTTCTTGTCTGAAGGTGACTGCAGATTGACTTTCACAAGAGCTGGTAATGCTAATTTTGAAGCAGCACCTGATGTGGCCCGCACCATAAGAATTGTCTCGAGTTTGGCAACAAATTCTGAAGAGAACCCAGCTGACTTTGGCACAGAAGTTATTAAGCAAGGCATTTCAGTAACCGTTGACGCCATCAATGAAGAAGTAAGTGAAGCAATCTGCGAAGCCGATTCTTCGAATGAGGCATGTATCGATGAAGATGGCACCGGCGTATTAGATGCTGAATCAGAGAGTAGATACGTTGAAGTAGTGCTAACAATCACCAATGACAGTGACTCAACTTGGGTAGCAGATCAATTAACCCTGATGTTTGGCGATGAGAGCTTTGACTTCACCTCTGTTTATGAAATTGACTCAATCGAAGAGCTAGAGCTAGAAGCTGGCGAAAGTATTACTGGTAGTTACTTTGTGCTGCTTCCAGATGAGTTAGATTCTGCAGAGGCTTTAGTTATCTATGGCAACACTGAGGAAGAAGTCAGCTTCTTCTTTAAAGCCAATTTATGAATCAACTTATTTGAGTGACTGAACCTAAAGTGGCCAAATACAGATTACCAATATCTAGTGTGGCCAAACTCGGATTACCAATATCTAGTGTGGCCAAACCTAGAGTGGCTAGGGCCGGGATCGAACCGGCGACCTCACGATTTTCAGTCGCGCGCTCGTACCAACTGAGCTACCCAGCCTTGGGCGGTCTATAACTTCGCACGCATCGCTGCGATCGAAATGTAAGTCCTTGCGACCCGGACGGGACTTGAACCCGCGACCTCCGCCGTGACAGGGCGGCGCGCTAACCAACTGCGCTACCGGGCCTTGATGAATATTAAAAAATATTCCTGTCACATAAGTGGCTCTTATGTCACCTTCAAAGCCGTTGTTACTTGTGTTGCGTGCCCCCAACGGGATTCGAACCCGTGTTACCGCCGTGAAAGGGCGATGTCCTAGGCCCCTAGACGATGGGGACGTTTGAGGCTCGCAAATCGTACCCTTTAACGGGCCACGATCAAAACTCGATTAATTCTCACTCAAAGAGCTTCGATAATCAGGATTTAAACAGCAAAAAGCCGAGAAAAGCCCGCAATTTCCGCGAACTTCTCTCGGCTTTTAACTATTTTTTAATATTGAGGCAGTTTTATTTAAGTGCCCAGCGAACTGTGACGCTAACAGTTACATCTTGCTGACCTAGATCAACAACTGTTGACATGGCATCTTCAGCTTTACCCAGCATTGATTGAACTGGGTAAGAAGCAGGTGCGTAGTTCTCTACGATGAAAGTAACTTTGCCTAACTTCACGCCAAGTAACTTGGCATAAGAAGCAGCCTTTGACTTTGCGTTCTTTACTGCAACTGCGCGAGCAGATTCAGCCGCCTTGGTTGAATCAAGTACAAATGGTGTTACGCCATTAATCTGCAAGCTATCGCCGCCTGCTGCAATTAGAGAATCTACAATGTCACCAGCATTTGCTGCATTGCGAATAACAATTGCAAAAGATTGCGATGATCGATATCCAATTAACTTAGAACCTAACTCTTGGGTGTAGTTATATTCTGGATAAACAGTGATGCTCTGTGTAGCAATATCTTTCTTATCAATCTTGGCTGCAACAAGGGCGGCGCGCACAGCAGCGGAAGTTGTTGAAACCTGCGCTTGTGCCTCTTTGCTACTGCCGGCAATAACTGTGACAGTTGCATTCATGCGCACAGCATCTGGAACAACCTTGACCGAGCCATCAGCTGTAATCGTGACATAGCGGCTTGGGGTAGTAGCAGCAGAAGCCGCGGGCATGGAAGCCAGTCCACCAACCAAAGCAAGGGATAGTGAGATAACTGCAATATTTCGTTTAGTTGTAAGTTTCATGCCTTAATTATGACCTATTTAATTAGCCAATCGTTAGCCAGCCCTGCGAATTCGGTGTGAATAAGAGATCACTTAGGTAGGATTAAGCCATGAAAAAAATCGCGGTCACGGGTGGAGCCGGCTTCATCGGCTCAAACCTAGTTGAGCGTCTTTTATCGCAGGGCCATGAAGTAACCGTTGTAGATGACCTATCTACTGGGCTAAAGAGCAACCTTGACTTAGCTAAGGTCACTTTTCATGAGTTATCGCTAACTGATCGCGATGACCTAGCCAAAGCAGTTAAAGGCGTCGATGCAATCGTGCACCTGGGCGCACGTGGTTCAGTGCCTAGATCGCTCAAAAATCCAATTGCAACTCATGATGTGAACGCCACTGGCACGCTCAATGTGCTTGAAGCTGCTCGCAGCAATGGTGCTCATGTGATCTTTAGTTCTTCATCTTCGGTCTATGGCCGAAACGGGCAACTACCGAAAGATGAAAGCATGTGGCTTAGCCCGCTAACACCATATGCAGCAAGCAAGTTGGCGGCTGAAGGTTATGTGCAGGCATACGGTGCCGCCTATGACGTGCCAGTAACGCTACTTCGATTCTTTAATGTCTTTGGGCCAAAGCAACGCCCTGATCATGAATACGCAGCTGTGCTACCTAAATGGATCTGGAAAGCAATGAATAACGAAGCTATCGATGTTTATGGAGATGGTAGCCAGACTCGTGACTTCACCTATGTGCGCACAGTTCTAGATGTTGTCGATGATGCACTTAATCGTGGAGTTCGAACCGAAGGTGCTGTAAATCTTGCATACGGAAATCGCATTTCACTTTTAACCACAATTGATTTGTTGAAGGCTCATTTCCCAGATCTTAAAGTGAACTTTCAAGGTGATCGCGCTGGCGATGTTAAAAATTCACAGAACGACCCAGTACTTTTGAAGAAGCTTTTCCCTACTGTGGTGCCAACTAAATTTGAAGAGGCTCTAAACGAAACCGTGAATTGGCTCAAGGAGTTTGGCCAAAGTGTTGCAAATGGACCTGCGACAGTTGATTAATATAATTTACACAAATCTAACCATGAGTACTAGCTAAATGTGTGGCATCGCTGGTGGAATCGGCCCAAGCGCTCCAAATAAACTACTTCTTGATAACCAACTAAATTCAATTCATCATCGAGGCCCAGATGATCAAGGAACCTATGTAAATCAAGGTATCGCGCTAGGTATGTGCAGATTAGCAATTGTCGAAATTGCCGATGGCAAACAACCTGCATCAGATGCCCGAGAATCTATTCACTTAGTTTTCAATGGCGAAATATACAATTATCGCGAACTGCGCCAAGAGCTTGAATTAAGTGGAGTCAACTGTAGAGATTCAAGTGAATCTGAAGTAATCATTAATCTATATCTTAAGCACGGCCTAGATTTCATTAATAAGTTAAATGGCATGTTCGCCATCGCTCTTCACGACCAGCGAGATAACTCATTGCACCTAATTAGAGATCGCATGGGTAAAAAGCCAATCTGGATTTCACAGATACCAGACGGCACCTTGTATTTTGCATCTGAAGTTCGCGCGATATTGCCAGCTCGCCCTGATCGAACATTGCGTACTGAGATGGTTGCAGAGGTTATGCAGTACGGGTATATAAATTCACCAAATTCCGCCTTTAATGAAATTAAGCAAGTGCCGCCTGCTTCAGTTCTAACCTGGAAAGATGGAAAAACAAAAACTTCTACTTACTGGGAACTTGATTTTGATACCAAAGTTATTGTTACTTACGAAGAAGCACTAGAGACAACCAAAGAATTAATCGAAGCCGCTGTTTCTAGGCGGCTAATTTCTGAAAGACCGCTCGGATCATTCTTAAGTGGTGGCTATGACTCAACAGTCGTGACCGCTTACATGGCGAAGCTAATGAGTGAGAAAGTTCAAACTTATTCAATTGGTTTTCACTCTGCTCAGTTTAACGAAGCCCACCACGCTAAGCAGGTTGCTAATTTTCTCGGTACCAACCACCACGAAGAAATTCTTAACCCAGACCCAGCTCTCTTGGTTGAAACCATCTCAAAGGTACTTGATCAGCCCTTCGCAGATTCTTCAATAGTTCCAACGTATCTATTGGCTAAATTCGCGCGCGAGAACCTTATTGTGGCACTTGGTGGCGATGGCGGCGATGAGGTATTTGGTGGCTATGACCGCTATTTAGCAACGCCAGTTATGCAGAAACTAAATCCTTTCTTAGGTTTGGCTCGAACAGGTTTAAGTATTGCAGGAAAACAATCATTCGGAAATAAACGAAAGATAAACCGAGTTGGCTCTCAGCTATCATCAAAGCCATCTTTAGTCGCAAGATATAGTTCAATTCTTTCGCTAACTCAGCCAAATGAGCTAGTTACTTTGCTCAACAAAGATTTTTATTTTTCTAGAGCAGAGAAAGCCTTTATTGATCAGTTTTCAAGCGGGAGCACCACTTCATTCGATCGGATGATCCGGTCCGATCTACATGCTTATTTACCGGGAGACTTACTTGTAAAAGTTGATATCGCAACTATGGCAAATAGTTTGGAACTGCGATCACCAATGCTTGATGTAAATGTTGTCGAGTGGGGTATATCCTTGCCGCGTAAATACAAAATTAAAGGTTTAGAAACCAAACACATTCTCAAAGATGTAGCTCGCTCATTAGTGCCAGCAAACTTAATTGATCGGCCAAAAATGGGATTTGGTATCCCGCGGGCCGAATGGTTACGTACTGATATGAGAGAAATTCTTATTGATACTTTAACTGATCAATCTGCCTCGCAACGTGGTTGGTTTAATCAGGTAGAAGTTAAAAAAACTATTGATCTGCATATGGCAGGAAATGACAAAGATCAGATTCTTTGGCCGATGCTTATGTTGGAGCTTTGGGCTCGTAACTGGCTCTAGCGGTTTAGCAAGCGTTGATATAGGTTTTGATGATCTTTAACCAGGCGAGCAACACCGTATCTAGCCATAGTGTATTCCTTGCCCGCAGTACCCATTTTGGCTCTTAAAGCAGTATCTGTAGCCACTTTAGCCACTGCATCAGATAATTCTTTAACAGATAAATCAGTCAGTAATCCAGTTTCACCATTAACCACAATTTCATTTGTCGATCCAACATTTGTTGCAACAACAGGAATACCGACCATGCCCGCTTGGATCAAACTAAGTGGTGTTCCTTCATTATCGCTTGTCAGCAAAACAAAGTTTGCAGCAGCGAAGACAACTTCGATATCTTCACGCCAACCCAAGAATGTGACTGGCAATTTTTCAGATTCTGCTCGATCTTGGCAATAATGCAGAAGCTCACCAGCGCCTGCGACAACAAAATGTAAATCAATTCCACGGGATTTAATTTCTGCCACAACATCTAAGAATCTATCTGGTCGCTTGATTTGTGTTATTCGACCAATAAATGCACAGTAAATAGCATCATCATTCAAACCTATAACCTTACGAGCAGATGATCTGCTTGGCACCTTTGCAAGTTGTAAACCCGGTGGCATTACACCAAACTTACTGTGATTCCCAATACCAACCGCAAGCAGGTCATCCTTAACTTTCGCACCAACTGCCAGAAGTTGATCCGTGAATAAGGCTAGAAACTTTTCAACTAAAATAACTAATTTTGTTTTCCCTGACCCAAAGTAGCCATTCAGTAAGTGACCGTGAAAAGTATGAACACGAACAGATTTATGACCGCTTAGAATTGATGCAACTCGGCCAACTACGCCAGCTTTAGCTGTGTGAGTATGAATCACATCCGGTTTGAATCTACGAATCTCTCTAATTATTGCAAAGAGCGCCGTCAGGTCAGCCCTCGGCTTGATTGATCTACCTAAGCCGTCGATTCGAATTGCCTTCACATCCGTTGCAACTTTTTCTAAGTAATCAGCTTCATCATCTGCGCAATATCCGGTCACCAATTCTTGGTCAAATACTTGAGCATCAAACCCACGCATAAGCCCTGAAACTTGTACGGCCGGGCCACCCACGTTCATGCGAGCAATAATGCGCAAAACCTTTATCTTGTTTGGTATGTCCATTTTTTTATTGGATGTAATGCCCACGCGGTTATCTTCTCGTAAAATTCGAAAAATTGCGGCTATTCAGACTCAATTAACAATCAGCACGTCTTATTCAACTAGGAATCCACATTTTAGCTATCGATCTAATTGCAATTCGGGCCAGAAATTCGAAAATCACTGAGAAAAAGGAGTGCACGGGTATGCTGAGACCATAAACCAGATGAAATAGTGAGTCTAGATACCGGGAGCAGAATAATGTCGCAGTTAGACGGAGCATCAATTCTAATTACGGGTGGTACTGGGTCTCTTGGAAAATCACTCGTCAACTATTTGCTTGCAAATACCAAAGCGAGAAGAATTGCGATCTTCTCTAGAGATGAACTGAAACAGCACGATCTACGAATTGAGTTAAAAGATGACTCAAGATTACGTTGGTTTTTGGGCGACATCCGAGATCTAGATCGTTTAAAGAGAGCTTTCCATGGTGTTGATTTTGTCATTCATGCAGCGGCGCTAAAGCAAGTAGATACTGGTGAGTACAATCCCATGGAATTCATCAAGACGAATGTTTTGGGAAGTCAAAATGTAATTGATGCATCAATTGACTCCGGAGTTAAAAGAGTTGTAGCACTTTCGACAGATAAAGCATCTTCACCAATTAATCTATATGGTGCAACAAAACTTACGGCAGACAAATTATTCGTGGCTGCGAATAATTACAGTTTTAAGTACGGCACTACTTTTTCAGTGGTGAGATACGGAAACGTTATGGGTAGCAGAGGATCAGTAATTCCGTTTTTCCGAGAAATCGCAGCCCAAGGGAAACCCTTGCCTATCACTGATTTAAGAATGACAAGATTCTGGATTAGTATAGAAAACGCAGTTAAATTCGTAATTGAATCACTTGAGATGATGACTGGTGGCGAACTTTATGTCCCGCGTATTCCAAGTATGAAGATAACAGATCTAGCTTTAGCCGTAGCTCCCGATGCTACTTTTGTCGAAATTGGGATGCGGCCTGGCGAAAAATTGCACGAAGAGATGATTTCGGCGGATGACAGTCGTCGCACAATCAAACTAAATAGTAGGTTTGTCGTCACTCCAGTTGTTGCAGAATGGGGATATGAGATTCCTGCGGGTGAGCGAATGCCAGAGGGGCAAGCCTACAGATCAGATACAAATGATCTTTGGATGTCGGAATCTGATATTAAGTCATATATTAATGGTTTGCCGAATAGCTAGAGCAAGTCATATAAATGCCTGTTGAAAAAATAAGAGTTTTGCTTGTTGGTCTTGGTCAAGTTGGGATGAAATACGATCTCAAATCAGAACATAGCCAAGTGTTAACACATCTAAAGGCAATTCGTAATTGGGTGGCTAATTCACAACATGAGTTAAAGTTGTTTGGCATTGATTCAGATGTATTAACAGAGGAAACTTTTAAAAATATAGCGCCAGAAGGAATTTGGCTTAACACTTACGAAACCTTAAAGAGTGAGCAACCGTTTAATTTAGCAGTTATTGCCACACCAATACATTCGATTGCGGCAAATGTTTTAGACTTATGTAAGAAATTAGAAATACAGAAAGTAGTAATCGAAAAACCCGCAGCAAAATCACTAGCCGAGCTGGCGACTCTAAATTATTTGAATGATTCTGAGAATAAATTTATCGTTGGATTTCCAAGACCCAGCTTGCAATCTAGCAATTATATAAGAGAATCAATAAAAATATTTGGGGAATCCGAAGCATGGAAAGTAGATATCTACTATGGCGGGGGAGTATTAAACATACTTTCACATTTCCTAAACTTAGTTGAATTTTTCTTTTCAACATTTGATTTGGAATCGCATTCTTTAGACAACGAAGGCAATCTACACGCAGAGTTTAAATCTAAAGACGGGTCTTTAAATATTTCAACTCATAAATATTCTGACCAAAATGACGAAAATAATAGAATAGAAATACAAGGACCACTGAGAATCTCATATCTTAATTCTGGTCGCGAAATAAGAATTTATAAATTTGATTCGCAAGGTAAAGAAGTCTTTGAGTTAATTGATGCTCGTGAAGAAATTTCGCAAATGATCGGAGTTTTTGGAAATGATTATATGAATTGGGCGGTCTATAGTAAGGGCTTCAACTATACAAACATTAGTTCGAATGCTCTCTATCAGACGATCAAATTATCGGAGGTATCGAATGGACAATAAATTGGCTATCTATGGTGGGAAGCCGGTTATTGGATTTAATCTTGAAAAATACATTTGGGTGGACAAAGGAGTTATGCCCAGAATCGAGTCATTAATTCTTTCAAACTCTTTCTCTGGTTTTTTAGCACAACCAACCCCAGAGCACTTTGGTGGACCATCCGTTCGACTATTCGAAACTGAGTGGGCCAAGTTATCTGATGTTGAACACGCAGTAACTTTCAATTCATGGACTTCGGGTTTAATGGCCGCTGTTGCAGCGCTTGATTTCGAAAAAGGTTCAGAAGTAATTGTCACCCCTTGGACGATGTCAGCTTCTGTTGCATGCATAGTCGCGAATAATCTTGTACCAGTTTTTGCAGATATTGAATTAGATTCATTCAACATAGATCCAGATGATGTAGCCAGAAAGATTACAAGTAAGACTTCAGGAATAATCGCTGTGGATATCTTTGGAAAACCTTGCGATGCCCCCGCTCTTACAAAATTGGCAAGTGAGAGTGGTCTTAAATTCTTAGTAGATTCAGCACAAGCCCCTCGTGCTCAAATTGCAGGGAAAAGAACTGCCGCTTTTGCAGATATTGCAGGGTATAGCCTGAATAGACACAAGCATATTCAGGTTGGAGAAGGTGGAATCGCTGTAACTAACAACCAAGAGTACGCAGAGCGTATGCAGCTTATGAGAAATCATGCCGAGGTCTCTTCAGGATCTAAACCTAACAATTCAATACAGGTGGGCCATAACTGGCGTATGGGTGAAATAGAGGCAGAGTTAGCTCGCTACCAGATTGAATCATTCGATTCGCACATTGACCATAGAGTTAATTCGTCGCTGAAACTACTGAAAATGTTGTCGCAAGTTCCAGGGCTTATTCTGCCTAGAAGTGATAACAATTTGGATCATGATTTTTATATTATCGGGATGCGATTAAATGATGATTTGAAGGGGAAAAGGGATCTAATCGCAGAAGCATTGAAGGCGGAAGGTCTACAAATTCTCTTGGTCGGATATCAGGCGCTTCATAGACTTCCGAGTTTTAAAAAGTATCGGCAAGAGGAGTTGTTACGAGTGAATGAGTTACACGATTCATCGTTCCTTGGCCTGTACATGTGTGGACATTATTTTTCAGATACAGACCTTGAAAAAATTGCAGAGGCCTTTTCTAAAGTCATGGAGTATTACGTATAGTAATTGTAATAAGTCTAAATTTTAGAAGAAATCTTGTGAAGCAATTCAGCTTTCTGCCAGTCTTCCTCGTCGTCAATGTCTACACACCGCCACTTATCAATTTCAACTCCGATTGTATTCATAAGCATTGGCTTGCCGGAAGCCCAAGTTTCGGCTTTGGCAAAGTAAAATTGACCAGCGTCATGCCATCTTTCTTCTAAAGATTGGCTATGTCTCAATAAATTTTCGGGGATAGCCATTTGCATTAAGCCATTACTATCAACTTCAAGTGCACGTTGAATTGGGTAGTTATATTTTGCAACAGCGCAGGCATAGTCAGCTTCAAGTGAATTCAAAATCAAATCAAATCCAGAAATCAAATTTCCAGAATCAAGAAAAGGATTTGTGGCGTAGGTGCAGCAGACTAATCTCGAACCCTCTAAGTCTAGAGTTTTTACTAAGTCAGCTATAACTTCAACAGTGCCGATTGAGTCTCCACCTAGAATTTCGGGCCTCATAAAAGGTATGAATGCCCCTAATGACTCGGAAATTCGTGCTATTTCTAGATCATCAGTTGAGACAATTATTTCTTCAAACAAGTTAGTCCTCTTAAGAGAGCTTATTGCATAACTTATCATGGGCTCACCATTGAAAAGTTTTATATTCTTTCTTGGTATCCTCTTACTTCCGCCTCTTGCTGGAATTATCGCTATTGGCTTTTCAGACTTTAATAAGGAACTTAGTCTCTCGGTGCTCGCATTCATGAACCTAATGTTATCTAATTAACCAATGAGCGGGCTAGAGAACATCCTTATTTTAGGCAGCAAAGGCTTTCTGGGATCTTATCTTGCGGATTCGTTCAAAAGTGAATCCAATATCTATACCTGCTTTAAAGACTTTAGTGGCCAGTTGGTATTGGAACGGAATGGCAAAGTAGTTGGTACGTTTGAAA